>JACLAC010012905.1_pt1 | contig 15819 bp, 10 predicted proteins | sample 8027881 | NCBI WGS metagenome assembly JACLAC01 (sample SAMN15725517, study PRJNA655200) | protist metagenome | isolation source: fluorescence activated cell sorting (FACS) single amplified genomes of... | place: Spain: Blaines Bay Microbial Observatory, Mediterranean Sea | collected 2016-01-19
CAACAACTTGTACTGAAAGGTACAAATGTCACACCACATCTGATCGCGGAATCGATGAGATATGGTGAAGCCCCTGAACCAGCCTCAGGTGCCAAAGTTCAGCTTTTTTTGTACAATAATAGCTCTAAATCTTTGTCGATAACTAATCAAACCTCTGTTCAGTTTGCTGGAAAATCTGCCCAAGAGTTATTGGAAGAAAATATTTGGTCTTGGCATGACACTCCGTCAGTACGAAACGATTTGGACCTTCTCGATTCAGATCAGATGACCGTTTGGACTTTCAATAGCAAACACCCAACTTTTGGTCCTAATGCAGAACTGGACATGAAAATTGGTCCTACTAACGAACCATGGCTTTCGGGAAATCTGAGCCTAAAACCTTCTAAGTGCTGGATGTCATCTGTAACTTTTTTAGCGCCAGAAGGCGAAATCCATCCAGAAAATTTAGTCATTCATATGGCAAACACATCTGAACAAGATATTTCTATTAGTTCTTGTGGGCTTTGGCTAGCCAATGAGCCCTCAACTCCCCGTATACTTTCGCTACAAAAAATATTGGAGCCAATCAAATTATTCAATGATCAAGAGGTAATTCCCGCGAGCGAACTCGGTGGGTTCATGATCAAAACTGATCCATTACCGCTAACATATGCAGCTATTGAGATTATTATTACACCAACTGATGGTCCTTCCTATTCTATCTGGTCTTATCTTCGTATCAAAGTGGAACGATTTGATATTTCAGGAGGATGGGTCAACGATTCAGGAAATCATCTTCCAAATGAGAATTTTCTTAAAACACTTAAACGACTATATGTCAACACTTCACATAATTCCATTATGGATGGCTATAGCGATACTGATTTGTATGAAAAGTATCCTTTGAAGTATTTTGGCGGCTTACAGCCCTTTGAGGTTTATGATACCGATGAGATGTTGCCCAAAATCCATGCTGTCGAGTTTTTGGGAGAGCCACAATATGGTGGCGGAACTCCCGTACCCCCACAAGATGTTTGGGAAGCTTTATCACCTTATGCTGTTACCCGATTAGCTACTACCCTGACACACAGCGAAGAACGAATATGGCGTGATTACGCGGGCTTAAGTGACTACCCACATTATGACGCTTATCGTGTGTCCGCACCTTCTCCTGATTCTTGGAGAAAATATGATCGTTGGAATGGAAACATAATTGGTTGGGGTTCGCCTCTTGAAACTATTGGAGATATGTGCCGATCACTCAAGGAACTCAATCGACCAATGCCTTGCGCAATTTGGTCTCAGGGACCTCATCATAATTGGTCGGTATATGATCATCGAACAAGGACCTCTCCGACCCCAACGGAAATTAGAATGCAAGCCTACCACGCTATTTCAACACGTATTACTTCGCTTTACTGGTTTAATCTTAGTTTGAAGTCTCTATGCTCATGGAGAGATACTATGGAAGAACTGGTACATATTGGGCGCGAACTCAGACTGATTGATGAATTTTTATTGGAAGGCGATGCTTATGAGCATAAACGTCTGACAGATACAAATGGACATTTAGATTGGGATATTTCTTCTATTTTTGGCCCCAGAGCAGGGATCTTGTTCGCAATGGATCTTAACTACGAGCCTGATTTAGAAGAAAGGGTTTTCAAATACGGACCTCCCAGAAATGCACAATGGTCATTCTCACTTCCTACTTATCTACAACAAGTCAGTGATGTATTTAGGATAGACGCTGATGGGGTCTATGATCTCGACTGGAACCTAGTTGACAACTCGATCGAAATTTCTAACCAAGCTAGTCAAGTTATGGTTTATATCGCAACTGAGGATCCGAAACTACGATTTAAGCTAGAAGTCAAACGTCAGCAATTATTGGAAGAAGAGAGCAGAATTGGATTTGATCCTGTGAAAAACGATGTAGACTTTCATACTTTGCAGGAAGTTCTTGGATCTGCAGATTAATATCGTTTATTAAATCACTGATATCTTCCTTGAAAATAACTTTGTTCAGTTATTAGCCATGTTGATTCACTTAGTCATCAATTGAACAAAGTTATTTTTTATCATACTGATTGTTCAAAGCTAAAAATCAACTAAATTATCGTGCCTTCATCGGCGCGGTATTACTAATCATATTAATTCATTTTCTCAGGTCAGAACAGATTGAAAGATAATAAATTGATAAGCTTATACATTGAGTATCAAAAAGTCCTATTCACTTGATAACGAGTTTAAATGAAAAACCAAACAATATTTACTATAGGCCACTCAAGGCACAAAATTGATTGCTTTATAAGGCTATTGCGTTACCATCAATGTAATATCATCATCGATGTCAGAAGCCTTCCATATAGTCGAATTGCCCCACAGTTTAACAGACATAGATTGAGTTTATCCTTAAGAGAAAGCAAAATACACTATATGGGTTTTCAAAAGGAATTCGGTGCAAGACAAACGAGTTCTTACTTGCTGGACCCTAATGGGAAAGTCGATTTTGATAAAGTAAGATTGAGTTCTTCATTTAAGGATGGGATAGCTAGACTCACAAGAGGGTTAGATTTAGGATATAGAATTGCATTAATGTGTTCAGAAGCTAACCCTTTTGAATGCCACCGTTTCTCTTTAATTTCATATCAGATTATTCAAGAAGGTGGTCGAGTCAGTCATATATTGAAAGATGGCGATCTGAAGGAAAATGCAAAAATGGAAGACGAACTAATTTCTAAATATAAAAACAAATTACCACAGAGCGACTTATTTAAACAAATTACAAGGAAAGATCAAATTGAAAAAGCTTATCGTCTCAGAGGTAAAGACATAGCTTTTTCTTTGGCAGAACAAAAAGAAAAAATGAAAGCTAAAGAAATAGAATATTCAGTACGGTTACCCAGTGATATTTTACAAAATCAACACTATAAAATACCTAATTTGTTTTAGAATGATGTTTTTGGGCAAGATTAAATCCGAGAGCTGAGGTAGAAATTTCCACTAGTGTGGTAAAAGACCTTGTCATAGAATCTAGTATAGCCATCATTAAGTGTATATACTGAAATCAATCTTATTTTTATTTATGCAATTATAAAGCTTGTTCATTAGTTTCTGCTGATTTTTGTTCTAGAGAATCCATTTTGGGATGAATTAACCGTCTCCACAATGGAGGTATCATACAAGGCCAAAAGCAAGCAAAATACCCTGATGGAAGTTTAAGTGACTTAGTTGTTGATTTAAGTTGCCAGAATGGGATATTTGCTTTTAAATGATGCGATGAATGCCGACTCAGTTCCAATAACATCCACCGACTCCAACGAGCTTCAGAATCCCAACTATGGAGTTCTGAAACAGATTCTCCATTCTCTCGGCGCAGCCCGTAGTGCCGAATATAGTTTACATATTCGAGAAGAAATACCGCTGATGCTGAATAGATCAACCATGCCGAACTCATGAAGGGATCATATAAAAAGAGCACCACGACAATAACAAGTGATAATGCAGTTCTCCACAAAATAGGGTTGCGAATACCAGAAGATTTTTGTTCCATTTCTCTATATATACTGATCCATTGAAGAGGAATAGTTAATACAAGATGTTTCCAGAACCCTCGGTTCCTTGGTGCGCTTGCACCGTCTTTACTCGTTGCTACGTATCGGTGGTGATTTTGGTTATGCTCTTGTGTGAAGTGTGGATAGGCTACCACTTGCATCATCAAATTTGCTAACCATCGACGTGGCCCTCGATTGTAGTGCCCGAGTTCATGAGCCGGAACAATACCCGAGACCCCAGCACAGAATCCACTAGAGATAGCCGCAATTTTTGTATGCCAAAAAGAATCATTATTATCAATTAATACGAATAATGAGGCCAAAATAGCCAGCTGAAAAACAACATGTAGAGCAGGTATCCATTCGAGATAGAATGGGGGATGGAAGACTGGAAAATTTTCTTTTTCAACACTGAAAAACACATCAAGCAATGGGTATATAGCAAGAGGAATTATAATTCCTAGGCAGGTTGTCCAACCGCCTACAAACATTGTGGTAAAGACAATTGTCGGTTGGATAAAACTGAGAAGGTAAATGTGGCTGGATTTCACTCGATTTGATTCAAGCATAATTAGGGGTCTGCAGTATTTGACAGTTTTAATTTTTTTCCTTTATAGGAAATTAGCTCTCACACTTGTACAGATATTTTTATTTTTTACAATCAGTTACCTGTGAGCGACAGACAAGATTAGATTAAAAACCCTACTAGTTGATTCTGAACGAGATAAGACGAATTCATTCTAGATCTGTTCCTTGGTTAAAAAGACAGATTAGACAAAACTTCACTTATCCAATCTTCTGATATTTCTTCATCATCAATTACAGTAAACCATAGTTTAGGTCTACTCTTAACAAAAGATTTCAAATTTATTAACGATTTAAACAAGTCGTCATATTTCAGGTCCATGGATTTCGGCTGGTAATCTAGTCTTACGTCACCCATAATTTTGGTAATTTCTTCAGCTTTATTTTCTTGTAATCGACTCATCAGGTAGATTCCCAATCCTATGATGTGTCCGTGGATAAAAGGTCGTTTAAGCCGTTCTTCTAATTCGTAAAAAAGAAAATGCTCTGAACCTTCTTCTACACGATAGTGATTAATAGGAAGACATATTGTGTTCAGTTTCATGTAGCCTTGAACAATAGCAAGTATTCCCTTATCAGTAACGTCTCTTATATCGGGAATAATTTCGTATAAATCATCTATGATCCCTCGAGCTTCCTTGATTGCAGACGTAGAAAATGGGTACTTGGATTGATTTTTACTTTCTGCATATTCCCAATCAAAACTGGCAGTATGTATAGATAATAGGTCTCCAATACCTGCAATATTCAAGGTCGCAGGTGCCGTACGAATAATATCATAATCTATAATCAAAGGATCGGGGCTAGTTTGTCCAACATATTCGATTTCGTGATTAACTCGTACACCGGCAGCAGGAGTGACAAATGCGTCGACACTAATCACAGTTGGAATTGTCACTAATCTGATGCTACGTTTCCAAGAAAAGTATTTGGCTGCATCGACGGCTTGCCCACCACCAATCCCAACTACAGTATCACAGGGTGGTAGGTTTAGAAGTTTATTATCTAGTACGATCTGATCCACAGAATCAATAAATACTACTTCTTCTGGAGTACCGCCAAGCAAATTTTTTGTAACTTTCCATGGAATGTCCATTGTCACAACAACGAATCTTCCGATCTCATTACCGATACCTTTTATACTACCAGAACCGAATCGATATGATGATACGTTCGTCTGGCCTGATATTTGCCTCATCTTGCAATCTCCCTTATCTAGAAATTAATTATAATTTTTATTGTCAAAGTAACCTGAGTTCCCACTCGATTCACCAGCAAAATTTCGCTTTAAGTCCCCAAATCATACTAAAAATGATAATTCTGGCCAAAGTTCTTTGGATGATTTTCTGAATAACTGGAAACTGGAAACTAGAACCGCTAACTTATAAGAATTAACCAATATCAAGTATCTATTTTGAGGTAGATGTAACCATGAGTTAATCATGATTCCTTAAATATCCCTATGGTAGGAAACATGACCCTAGGAACTACTAAGAAATCTCGGACATAAGATTTATCGACAATACATTACCCGTAGGGGTTTATAATTTTTTAGTTTATCTCATTATTCTTCTGTCGGGTGATCAAATAAATTTATCACTGAGCAATCCTCACGGTAACATATTCTTAGATACTATCTTCGCATTCTATTTTATATTTGAATGAGTTTGGCTTTGTGATTCAACCGTTGAAGTGAGCAAATTATGAATGTATTTTACTTGGATCATGACACAAAAATCTGCGCTGAGTACCACAACGATAAGCATTGTGTCAGGATGGTACTTGAATATGCCCAATTATTATCAACCGCACACAGAATTATTGATCGAGATATGGCAAATAGGTTCGTCTATAAAGCAACTCACAAAAATCATCCATCTGCGATTTGGGTTAGACAAAATCAGTCAAATTACGACTGGCTTTACAGCCTATTTGTTGACTTAGCTGAAGAATATACGTATCGGTATGAGAGAAAACATTTGAGTTATAAAAAACTCAAACATATTTTAGCTTATCCACCCAACAACATAGAGAAAGGTACTTTCACACAACCGACCCCAGCTATGCCAGATCATTGCAAAATTCCTGGAGATTCACTCTCTTCTTATCGCCGTTATTACAAGCGAAATAAAAAACGCATTTCTAAATGGACAAAAAGGCCAATTCCCAGTTGGTTCACCGATGATATCGTATAGTCTTTTAGCCGACAGCACTCTCTATCACTTCATGGTCCTTGAAATCATGCAATGATTCAGTTGAAAAAAGTTAATTTAGATTTAGAAATTTCTAATATCGTAATTATTAAGTCAACTCTAAATGGTCGCTGTAAATACTTAGGCTTAATTTTAGATTTGATCCTCAGAACAGAAATAATTTTGGTTTTCAACTATCTTTCCTAAAAAACCTTGTTCATTAATGGTAATTCAATCGGACAGGTTGTTGAAAATATAGCCAGTTTTTTTATTTCAATTCCGATGTACCTGCTCAGTTCGGAAATACACGATACATTGAAATGTCGAGTAGGGTACCAATAAGGCTAAAAATACTGCCGCTTAAGTAGTCCCCCAGCAACAGGCCAATAAAAAATGGCATTACCTTTCGGTATAGGCGAATTCCACCGTATTGGAGAATAACCTTTTTCAGGCACCAAGATACAAACATTGGTGTCCAAATTAGGTCCATGTTAAAACTGTGCCCAACAGCATAACCAATTGGATGGATCGGCCACCACAAAAAGTGAGCACGTAAAAACATCAGAAGGAAGGTTGCTAAAATCCCACCGCTGATAAAGGGTAAGCTTCTAAAACCAATGTCAGTTGGGAAATCTAGCCAGTTTTGCAACTGGCGATATGGAATTAGTCCCATGTTTGTACGCCATAGATTGACGTACGGTGTACCTGCCCCCTTAATATAATACATTCTGAGGATGTTCCAGTAAGCTGAAATGATACCGACGATCATTGCCAATACAATAACACCTAACATAGATCGAGTTTCGATTTTACTGATTTTTCCAATTCGAAGACCTTCCAACTGGTGTGGCATCACTGCACAACGATAATCTAGATTAAACCATTGAAAGTAAGCCAGAATAGTTAAGTCCCTTGGATTTAGTAATCTAGAGCCAGCCACATGTACGATCAATTGTGGTGGATTTATATAGGGACCAAAATTCCATATGACGCCGCCTTCCGAGCGTATTCTTGTCAATCCAATCATATAAAACAGAAACAAAGATATAAATATAATACCCACGATTAGGCGCAGGCCGGCCAAATAAGAAAAGGTTATTAGTACCACGTTGCCAATCAATAAACCTAACCAAGCATATCGCTCGTGAATAGGCTCATCCGAAGATTGACCCGACCAGGCAATATCGAGGGTTTGAAGTAAATGTTTTCGGCTGATCCACAAAGCCAAAAAAGCCAGTCCGATCCATGCACCAACGCCCTGTTCTGCAATGGCTGGGTAACGACTAGTTGGTCCCCAAACGGATCCTCCTCCAATTAATGCAGCTCCCAACACTTGTTGTCCTTTACGAAATAGAAAGAAAAACCAGCAACTAAAAGAAATTTCAAGTGGAATGAAGTAAGTCAAACCAATGACACAAGGGTGAAAAGCCAACGGCAACCAGCCTACCGCATTCCATGGCTTTTGACTAAATAAGTATCCAACATCAAAAGGCTTTACTTTTATGTAAGGAAGGTACGGATAGTAATACTGCAGCGAATTATTGGTTTGTATGGCGGCAGAAATTAGGAAGCCAATCCACAGGTGCCGATTTCTCAAGTAATCACCGAAACGTCTTTCCCTGAGACTCAGTTCCACAGGCAGCGTAGTAATGGGGAATGAAAGCTGCTCTTGTTCTAACCACCTCTTCCGTATAAGTACGTTAATACATAGCATGACCCACAGAAAAGAAAATGTGAATCCACTCCAAGTCAGGATCGGAATCAGCCATGCTTTGAGATGTTCAACACGATAAATAGTTGAATCTCCAAGATAAAGTCGTTGAATTGTATCTTTACTTTGTGGCACGAACCAACTTGGGATATTAGGTAAAAAATCATGCCAACTATTCTCCGGCGTCCCATACCAGAATGGATTACACAATGCTGTAACCAGGAACCCGAACATACCAATACCATTTATGCTCATACTGATATTAAGCATGACAAAGACAGTTAGTATTTCAGCCGCCGAAAGAGCGGTGTTAGGTACAATCTTTTCTAAAACCGTATTAATCAGTATTAAGAGAAATAAGATGAAAACAGAACCAATCAGTAGTGAAGTCGAGGTGATTTCAGTAACACCGGTAACCATCTCTGAGTTGGAAACCCAAAATGAGCTGATAATAATTAGCAAAAGACCAATCAAAATTGACCTTTTTGTTACCTTTTGCCCAAGGGGCTTCATGTTTTATGTCTGACCAAATAGGTGCAACGACCAAGCAACTTTAGCTTAATAGGATTGCACTCTTATTCCTTTTTTTAATCTGCTTAAACCTATCCCGAAAGTATAAATCACTTATTGCATTAATGGGAATAATTTGATCGTATGCCTGTAAATCCACAAACCAAAAACCTTGATTCAAAGTTAGTGAAATTTGGCTAGTTCAAAAACAATACAAGATTATTCGACGAATAGAACACTTGGTCAGTATATCTACATATTAACAGAACAAAACAGTCTAGTACTCTTCCGACATCGAAGGTGAAGATATAGAAAATCAAAGATGTCTCATAACGTACTCGCATACAGAAGTTTATAAGATTTTAGGCTATCTATATTATTTAATATTAAACCCAACTTAAGTCAATTTCTTAAGTCTTTACAGCAGTATCAGTTCTTGATAGAATCAAAGCATTCGTCCTGCCAATCTGCAAACAAATTCACCACTTATCCATCCTGTCTTAACTAAGGATCAACTATGAAAAATAAGGTTTACCGTGTAGCAATTTTGGGGTGCCGTAACCGAGGCCGATCGGCAGCTCTCGCCTACCATGACCACCCTCGCACTAAGATTGTTGGTTTCTGTGATTTAATTCAAGACCGCCTTACTGAATTGGGAAACGAGCTTAACATAACAGCCCAATACACAAATTTGGATCGAATGATCGAAGAAACTAAGCCCGATATTGTGGTAATTGCAACCGGTACGGAGTTTCACTATGATCTTTGTATGCAAGTTCTAGAATATGGGATTCATATTGAGGTTGAAAAGCCGATGTGTGTTGACTTAGTTCAGGCTGATGAAGTAGTAAGCAAAGCAGAGTTGAAGAAATGCAAGATAGCGGTTCACCATCAAGGCCGCGTGGGCCCTGCAATGTCAGCTCTACAGAAGGCTATTGATCAAGAAAAAATTGGCGAAATTCGTTATCTATACGGAAGTGGTAAAGGCTACTACGGTGGTTATGGATTAATGAATATTGGTACTCATATGATAAATAACATGCTCCGATTCACCCATCAATGCCAAAGTGTTATCGCTCACGCTACGACTAATGGTCGGTCAGTTAAAACGAAAGATGTTTTGGCATCTCCAAGTGGCATGGGCACGATTGCCGGAGAATATATTTCAGCCAGCTTACAGTTTTCTGGTAATGTTACAGGAACACTTTTACAGCACCGGTTTGACAAGATGGATACCCGTGCTTACGTAATGGAAATTTACGGTTCTGAAGGTCGTTTGTTCTGGAGATCTAATCAAGCTTGGTGGCTACCTCAGCCTCACTATGTGCCTGGCCTGAAATGGGAATCCTTAGACCCAATTTTTCCTAAATGTTACCAGGTAGAAAATCTATCGGATGTCGATGATTTTAGTTTTGTCGATGAGTATGTACGGACACTTGATAATGATGATCAACATCAGTGTAGCGGTTATCAAGGCCAACATGTTTTAGAAATTATGATGGGGATCTTTGAATCGGCTACCTATGGAACTAGAGTAAATCTACCTCAGATAAATCGACAACATCCACTCTTACGCTGGAGCGCTAACAGCAGTTCAAACGAGAAGCGAGAAAAATTAGAATCGCTACCACGAGACTATACATCATGGCTATCAAAACTAGGAATTAATTGAATTTCAGCGCTCTTTGTAGAGCATATTAGATGAATACAGAAATAGAGTACGGGAGAGAATTCTATCAGGTCTTCTACATTCCGAAAAACAATCTTGGGTCATGCATTATATTTTGTTTGAAGTAGGGCTAGTTACTACTGTAAACAAATCTATATAATCCTAATTCTTATCGAAGAATTCAATTACACAATATTTGGGTTAATTTTAGATCTAGGCTTATGTCTTGCAGGAAATATGAATAGATGGTACGATTTTGCGCTGATATTTTGTCAGTGTTTCGGTCTAGGTGTGCCGGCTAAATCTTAGTATGATTTATATCACTTTCCATTTTCACCTAACTAGATTTAAAACTTAAAGAACGAAATTTTTCTATAGGAGACTAATGCATATGAAAAATAACATTATGTTGATCTTAGCAGGATTTCTATTACTGGTCAGCACAATGACTAATATAGAAGCCGGGATAAAAGTCCCAGGAACAATAATAGGAACAGGAACCAAAGCTCTATTAGGAGGAGACCTGACTGATCCGGAAGATGATGGTGCACCTGAAGAGGATACAAATTACAATGCCAAATTCACCTCCAGTGATGAGCCAGGGTTTGGAGGCGGAGAATTTGCCTTTAATGTATTTGATAATATACTTGGCCCAGGCAATGACAAGTGGTGTTGTGGAAAAGGTGGTATAGAAGATGGCGAAGGTATGCATATAACAGCAGAACTTGAAGCTCCACACTTATTGACACATTTTACTTTATCTTCAGCCAACGATGTTCCTGATAGAGACCCTACAACTTGGGAAGTTCAAGGCTCGAATGATGGTGAAAAGTTTACGACTATCTTTTCTTATGATGGCGATAATCTTTTTACTGATCGGCTTCAGGTGATTCGTTTCGATGCAGGAGAAGATTTCGATGCACAAACCACTGGGTATCGATTTTTCAGACATATCACTTTCAAAACAGCTAATTGGCCAAATGGAGCCTTTTTTCAAATTGGTGAAATTGAGTATTTTGGTACTCCAGCTGATGATACTGCAGTGGATCCTAAGTCCAAACTTACAACACAATGGGGAATATTGAAAAATAGTCAGTAATCCTTGTTAAAAAATAGTCTACCTATACAGGATTGTGGTGAAAATAATTAATCGCCTCAATCCTGCATAATTCTAATTATAACTTATTTTATGGGAGTCAATTACGAGTGAAAATTAATATTTCAACGTTGTTAGCGATTTTACTAATGGTCTCTGTTGCTGATATTTCTATTGCTGAAAAAGACTTAGGTACAGGTACAGAATCACTTCTAGGAGGAGACCTAACTGACCCAGAAGACGATGGGAAGCCAGAACAAGATAAAAATTACGATGCTAAATTTACTTCTAATGATGAGCCTGGTTTCGGAGGAGGGGAATTTGCGTTTAACGTGTTTGATAATGTTCTTGGACCAAGTAATGATAAATGGTGTTGTGGTAAAGGTGGCGGAGCCAAAGAAGGAATGTGGGTAACTGCAGAGTTTGATAAAAAATATGCATTGACTCATTTCACCGTATCATCAGCTAATGATGTTCCTGCTAGAGATCCTCTGGTATGGGAAGTTCAAGGGTCAAACGATGGTAAGAAATTCACCACTATTTATTCACATGACGAGAAGAAACCTATTTGGACTCAGAGACTTCAAGTCATCCGTTTCGACGCTGGAAAAGACTTCAAAAAGCAAATGGTCGGATACAAATTCTTCCGTCATATTACCACTGAAACCCAATCTTGGCCAAATGGGGCCTATTTCCAAATCGGCGAGATTGAATACTTTGGTGATACGAATTTTCCGGTAGATCCTAAATCAAAGCTTACAAGTTCGTGGGGAAGAATCAAAAGTAATCGATAGACACCGCTAACTATTGTATATCTACTCAACTAGATACGATAGTCAACAACTAGAACTATCTAAAGACTATAGTTGGGTCCATTAGTTTGGGGGCATGATGCCATTGTTTATTTAATAATTAACAACTTTAGTTCGGAAGGGACCTGTTCCATTAACGGGTCCCTTTTTTGATTCTATGAAGAACACCTTAAAACCTAGACTCATCTGATAAATAATACATTCAGCAGTGAACTAAAACCTGTTTAAGTTTATGTTTATTTACTCACTAAAAAAATTCCATCTTTTGAAGATTAATCGAAAATCTTGAAGGATACGTTTTTTGCTTAGACCAAATTGAACAAGAGAATACTGGTGCATGCTTCTATAGCGTGAGCTATTATCCATTATCTGTTTTACTTCTTGATCATAAACTGATGAATACTCTAGGCCTAATTGATGGTAGACACGTTTAATTTCATTCCGAGGGTTATTACGAAATTCATCATAATTTAAGATTTCATACCGATTTTTTTTGTAGGCTGTGAGTTTAGCCAACGGGTAGTGGTACCAATGACGGATCATTTCCATCGTACTTTCAAAAATAGGAGTCCTATTTTTAAACATTCCTTCATTAACATTAGCCAAGTGAGTACACAAGTACTGGAATACACTCAGATTAGAGGGAATTGTACTAATTGGGTTACGAATAATTAAAATAAAACGAGATTCGGGCAAGAACGTCATTATAGATTCAATACGAGGACAAAAATGAGGGTTTTTGGACAAAAATCTTTTATTTGATCCAAAAACATATAGGTGTCGACGGACACAATTTTTATAAAATTCCATTTGCTTTTTTCTTACACTATAAGGTACTTCCTGATCATAATAGATATACGGTTTGAAATTTTCCTGATAAGGAAATAAATATATTAAGAAAAAGCTAGAAAACTGGTGCAGGAATAACGCTTCATCTTCTTCCATATCGAACCAAGATAACCGATGAAGTTGATGTAGATTTTTAAACCACCAAGACTCAAAATTCACCATCAATTGAAAAATAGGAGAACCGAACAGACGATCTAACCGACCTAAAAATAAGAAAAAGTACTTCTGGCAAATGGCTGGAGCAACGCATACTTCCCACAGGCTCATACCCGTAAATTGAGCATGGTCTTTAGAAATAATTCTTTGTAGAAAAGTTGTACCACTTCTTGGTACACCGATGATAAAGAGTGGTTTAACCTCAATCTTTTTATAACTATTGAAGAGGATTTCGTCGAGAAAAAAGCATATCCAGTTAAATATCTGTTGAGGTATAAACCAAATTGAGAAAAGAAAAAGTACGAATAATTGTTTAAAACGTGGCTTATTCGGTCGTCGAATTGTGTCTAAGAAAAGTTTATACATCAAGGTTCTAAAAAACCGATAATTAAATATATTCATCTAGTACGGTAGGTATGTTCCCACTTTTCTCTTAATTTCGTTTGGTTAATTTGTAGATCCATTAAAGTAGTAAATAACCAACTCCCCTGATGACAAAATCAGTTCAAGAGTATAAAACAACGAATAAATTTAGGTTACAATCGAACATATGATCTAGTTTCGTTTGTGATCTGAATTGATGGTTTTTTGGGGGCATTAATAGAACGGATATAAAATGACAAACGGCTTTTGTCTATCTTCCTTGGGCTAAATTAAATATGAAAATATCAAAAAGATAAACAATCTCACTCGCGCAAACACTAGGGCATTAGTTGTACTAAAATAATTTACTCAATATCAGAGAATCATAGTCCTTGTTTTACTAAATTGATTTAATTATGAGCGATAGGTCGCTTAGATGATTAGCACAATTAGTTTGGTGGCTGTTTATCAACTCTTGGTGGTCAAGCCTTAAGATTCAAATAATCGAAACAGAAGAGTACGAAATCAATGTGATTTTTTACCGGCAAATAAATTAGGTAATTTATCTTGATAAGAGGATTGATATAAGAGAGGTTGAAATTTATTACGATAGTCTTTTAATTCAAATACCCTCGATCCTGACACCTGTAGCAAACATCAGTTAACATTTAATGTATACCTGTGCTTTTCCAACACAATACTGGCTTAATAACGAATATAAACCAGTTATCTTTTCTAAACTAATATCCATAAAATGATACTATCGAAGAATTGGTTGAGTTTTCTGAAAAAAATAACTACAGACCAATCAGGATGAAATGAAATCTGTTTTAAGATAAGCAGAAAACAAAATCACACCCAGCCAGAGGTGGAATAATAATCTATTTGGTCCCACTGATCTATTCGATAGTTTTTTTCCTAGTCAGATGTAGATTGCCTTTAGGGATGGAAAAAATGAATGCAGTAACAGCCGTGGCCGCGATTCTAGAGTCGCTACCATAACCAGCATTATCACGATTAGGCTGATAGTAGAAGCTACCATCAGGACACTGGGCGAGTGTGAACCACCAACGGTTAGCTTTCATCAACTGGCGAAAGTAGTTGGGATCGACGTTAGCTCCGATAGCCGTATAACCCATACCCATAATTGGTGAGCCATGGGTGTCAGGAAAGCTCTGTGGATGTTGGCTTATTACCTTAGCCTGTAAAAAAGCAAACTTACTATGTTCATTCCTCTGATAAGGGCTCAATTGGTGAGCGATGGCAGAAGCTCCTGTACGTCCCATATCAGCCCAATCATTTGGCCCAGCAGGTTGGTCTTTATACCAGACGTAACCATTGGCTCCAGCAGAACGTCGCAAAAAGTTATAGGCCGCTACATGCCGATCTGGATCAACATCGATTCCACAACGGTGCATCAAGGAGAAAGCTAAAGCCCCTTGAGCGGTTAGCATACTAATCGGTCCATAACCTTCAAATCCAGGATTATGTCCCCATCCACCGTGAGAATCCATCTTATCTTTTGGATAAGCGTGAGGGTGTGTTTCTTTTACTTTTTCATTAATCTGATTCATATCGATATATTGGGTAGATACCAGAAATTCATAGACTTCCTGAATTTCTTTCAGTACCCATTTTTCTCTTGTGGATAAGTAGTATTCACTCATAACGATAGCCGCAGACATGTAACGCCAGTTTATCAGCCAAGAACTATCTTCTGAACTTGTGGTCCGTGCGTGCATCTTTACGTTTTTCTTAACAGCATCTAGATATCGTTTTTCACCGCTAGCCAAAAGAGCTAATGGTGCAAAAGTGTTCTGTGGTGGTATCCCCCAAGAACCATCTTCGCCTTGATCGTCGACCAGATACTGATACAGTTGATCCCGAATAAGACTTGTTTTTTTGCAGTCGAATGGGAAATTTTGACCATAGGTTCCAGATTGATACCCGATATTAAGTAGTACATTCTCTGTAGTACCTCGACGATCTAGAGTTAAAGATAAAGCTCCCATCGCTGATGCGTTTTGGCAATTCTCCAATGCAATAGAAAAGTCAAGGACTGGCCCATCAGCGCCAAACTTATCCATACCGTATCCATTTTTGTGTTCGGTATTGAACAGTTGGTTATTAACACCAACTATTAAATCACCAGGAGAGATTTTTCCGTCAGCCGGCGAGCCGGGAAATACATATTTGACTAAAAGATACTTCGGTTTGTCAGCTACTAGTTCAACACGGATGCCGGTAATACCCAGATTATAGTACCAGCCAGCAACGACAGCATCAGGACCGGTTTCGGCTTTTTGGTTCCAAGGACTACCATTACCCAAGTAGTGGACC
>JACLAC010017720.1_pt1 | contig 15815 bp, 17 predicted proteins | sample 8027881 | NCBI WGS metagenome assembly JACLAC01 (sample SAMN15725517, study PRJNA655200) | protist metagenome | isolation source: fluorescence activated cell sorting (FACS) single amplified genomes of... | place: Spain: Blaines Bay Microbial Observatory, Mediterranean Sea | collected 2016-01-19
CCCTCTTTTTTCGATAGATTAAGCGTTTTAGAAAAGGTGCGGGACGAGGCTGTGAGGGAAGATCTGATCAATCCTCTTCCAGTTCCTGGCTATGTTTCGAAGTTCGGTCCTGAGGAAAGGACGAAGCTGCTGCGGGAGGCGCAGATGAACCTTGGTGAGTTTTTTTGTTATTGATTTCAGGGCTACATTGCAGTAGGTATATTTAGTGAATTTTCAGATTTAGCTAGAATTCGTGGCTGCTACATTGGGTGGGCCCGTATTTTCCTTTCTATAGTGCATATAAATTAGAGCGGTTCTTTCGTCGAGTTATTCGACACGATGACAGTACGTTTACCGAAAAAAGCCTTTTTCCTTTCTCAATCAAACGCAAACCCTTTATGTTTATCTAACGACCTACATGTTATCTTCATTCACAGGCGACGCCGAGGTCAACCGTCAAATCAGCGAATTAATGATCGAACAAGTCGAATTCGCTAACGTTGTCCTTTTAAACAAAAGCGATGTTTTGGAGGAAGGCGGCGACGCCGGCAAGAAAGAATTGTTAGCAGTCGAAGGAGCTGTGCGCGGGCTGAATCCGCACGCGAAGATTCTGAAGAGCGTGTTCGGCAACGTGGAGATGTCTAATCTGGTGGATACGAAATTGTTTGATATGGCGAAGTTCGAGAGCGACGGGGACTCGTGGATGAAGACGCTGCTCGAGAAGGCGGACAAGAAGGTGAGAATTCTAACTCTGGATGAAGACCCTGATCGCTATTTTGTTGAAGTTCCTTCAAGTAGACTGATGATATCACAACTAAGACTCTACTTTTCACTGGGAAGCCTGCTAGCTTCTATTTGTGTCGACCTGAGAATGATAATAGTTGGAGACCTGTACTGACTACTTGATGAACAACTTGACCTTTAACATGAAAACGAATGTTTTTTACATGAAATTGAAGAGGTACGTACTCTACAATTTCTTAACTACAGCTCACACACTCGGCCGTTCAATACTACACTCAAATATATCATTTCGATTTCACCCAGGCGGCCGAAAAAGATGAAAGAAAATTGGGCGAGGGCGGCGTCAGAGAAGGCGGCAGCGGGCCGGCGCTTGCTAAGACCAACGACGCAGTGCAGGAGGAGACGCACGGCGTGAGCAGCATTATCTTTCGTGCTACCCGACCGTTCCATCCCTCTCGTTTGCGCAAGATTTTGTCCGGTTTCGCTGCTGTTGATTTGAGCAAGTGGGGAGGTAAAGAATGGAAGGGAGATTTAGCGAACGAGAGCGCGGACGCCGTCGATGCCGCTGCGTTTCGGGGGGTGATCAGGAGCAAGGGGCAGATTTGGTTAGCGAATGCTCATGCAGTTGCCTTCGAGTGGCACAGTGCTGGAAGGACTTTTTCCATGAACGCCGCGGAATCTCCGTTTTTGGCGCGGATTATCGAGACGGCGATCGGTGTGGAATGTCTCAAAGATTCCAAGTTGTCGAACGGAAAGATTATGCGCACCGCTTCTTCCCTTTGGCAGCTCAACGGCGGCTACGAGTCGACCGAGTGCCAGCGCATTAAGAACCTCATGAATAATGATGAATTATGGACTAAAGAATATGGTGATCGCTACCAAGAACTCGTGCTGATCGGCGTCGCCCTGGAGAAAGACGCGATGATGAACTCGCTGAACGCGGCTTTGTTGAACGACGAGGAGATGGCGCTCGGTCCTGCTGGGTGGAAGAAGATGGAAGATGCTTTTTTCGGTGGACAGATTGCAGAATGGTTTTGGGACGTGAACATAGGCCAAGCTGAACCCGAAGGTGTGGCGCCGAGTTAAGTGGACTCAAACACAGAAGAGTTAGCTGCTAAGACTGCTGACTCTACTTCTACCGAGACTGCTTCCAAAAACTCTACGCCTACTATTTCCACGTCTACTACCAACTCCAACACCAACTCTGCCAATGATAACTCTACTACGCCTACCAATGAAACTGAAACTCTCTGTGCCGCTACAAACAACGCTACGAACGAACAGACCAGCATTGTGGCGCCAGCTGCGTCCTCTCTGCCCACGCTGCTGGTCAACTTCTCCAACAGCGACGATGTCGCCAACGGCCTCGTCGCCCGCGAGAGCGAGAGCGAGAGCGAGTGCGATGCAAGCGTCGCACAGCTCGCGTGCAAGCTCGTCCGCGCCGAGCGCCTGGGCATTATCTCGCGCGGCCAAGAGCAGGTGCTCTTCTGGGTCTTCAGGGACATCGCGTTCTTCTTCGCGGTGGTGATAGCGATGGCGATTTGGACTGCCTACGTGGTGGGGGATTTGGATGAGATGCAGACGGTGAAAGGTGAGAGCGGCGAGGGTGGGCTGTAAGCGTGAGTTTGCGGTTGAGTAGGAGCAGAGTAAGTAGAAATGCTAGGTAGTACTGTCGTTGTTGTATTAAATAAGTAGCAGTGGAGGAGCAGCTAGCGGTGGACTAAATGAATTTATCAAGAAATATTGTTTGTGTATGAAGAAAATAAATCAGAACATAGGGGCTTACCATACGTCGTCGTTGCTTTGCAGGATCGTCTGCATGGTGTTAAACATTGTTTTGCAGTGAGCTGTCTACTTGCAGCGAGCTGTATCAGGTGCAAGTTGTTGCGCTTGTCTTCAACTTCAACATCTACTACGTTGGAAAAAAATGGGGGGTGTGTCTTTGTCGGTATCAACAGTATGAAGCTGTAAATGTAATAGTAATCTAAATTTTTTTACGATGTGGTTGCGTACTTTTCGAATAGAATGCGCTGTATGAAATATCAAAGGAGAGGCTGTACGTGTCCGTGAAAGAAGAGGATACGCTGAGTGGTTGTTTTCACTGTCGAGGATTCCAGCCGACCGCATGGAACGCGGGCTGTAGGGCACACCTTGTGACTTGGCAAACTATGGATGAGTTTGTCCTCTGAATCGATGTTACTAAACCGATTAGTGGTGATGCTGCTGCTGCATTTTTTTTCGACTCGAGCTTTTTTGTTCTGCCTTTTATTTTTCAACGTGTGTACTACATCGTGCGCCTTTTCTCTTTCTTGCATTTTCGACTGGTGCACTTGTCCTTTCGTAAAAAATGCGTTCAGCTAATTTTGTGACACCGATCACTCAGCGTTCCAATCAACTTCAACACATCAAAGCTAGTTAGACGTAGACGTCCGTCTTCTACACAAGAACTCGAGAAGTTAGTTTTGGTTTCGTATCTTATCCTCAGAGAGAAGAAGAAACAGCACAGCGAGATGCCAGACAAGCAAGCCAAGAACGCCGAGGCCGCCACCAAGGCCAACCCGGGCAAGGTTCCGGTGACCGTGCTCACCGGCTTCCTGGGCGCGGGCAAGACCACGCTGCTGAACCACCTGCTCACGGGCGACCATGGTATGAAGTTCGCCATCATCGAGAACGAGTTCGGCGAGGTCGGCATCCACTAACACTATACTCATTTTCAATTTGAATGTAATAAAGTTGTAAAGTTTCAGATGGCGATTTTATATTTTTTAGTGAAAAGCAACGTTTTCGCTCGAGTTTTTATGTGGTTTCAAACCACTTACGAGACCCACCGTGGAGCTAACTTAACTCTTGTTTTCAGGTCGGCATCGACGAAAAGCTGCTGGGCACGGACTCCAGCGGTCAGCTGGGCGATGCTGCTTTGAACCCGGACGGTTCCATCAACGACCAGAAGAGCGGCTTCATGAAGGCGGCCGCAGCGGCGGGCATCAAGGAGCACATCGACGAGGAGATCGTCGAGGTGATGAACGGCTGCATCTGCTGCACCGTGCGCTCCGACCTGGTCACCGTAAGCTGTCACTAATAACCAATTGAATAATTTACATTGGATTTTCATAAGAAGGACAAGTTCCGAGGTGTGATTGTAGAGATGGATAAAACTCTTTCACGTAAATTAAAATTTCAATCAACAATCACTCCCTGAAACTCGTCCTTTCCCGTTCAGGTCCTGAAGAAGCTGGTGGCCAAGAAGGACAAGTTCCAGGGCGTGATCGTCGAAACCACCGGCCTGGCGGACCCCGCGCCGGTCGCGCAGACTTTTTTTATCGACGAAGATGTTCGTAAATATTACGTCCTCGACGCCGTGGTGACGGTGAGGCATTACTACATTACTTGATGTTGCGCAAGCACTACATGCTGGATGATCGTGCTACTTCACGATTCATGCACATGCTTAACGGACTCTCTTAGTTTAAACTACATCAGTCATATAATTGTTGTACTACATGTACAGTCTTAAACACGAGAGTCGTTGAAGTTGTTAGGCTTCAAGTGTACACTACAAAAAAACTTTTTCCACACGACTTCACAGCTTGTTGTGCAGGCGCATCACTAACTGTAACTTCATCTTGATTACTCATTCTTACACTACAGGTCGTCGACGCCAAGCACCTGGTCATGCGGCTGGACGACGAGAAGCCGGAAGGTGAGAATTACTAGCGTTTTCGTCGTCCAGGCGCAGGACCAGGACGACGATAAGATTACTACGTCAAGATAGAAGATCAAGGGTGCGTCTTTGCCCCAGTCCCTTAGGGGACATCTACTTTGATGTATACAACGACGAGAAGTTTCTTCAGCAGCAATCTATCTGCATTGGCCATGATACTGATAGTTCGCGTTTCCAAAAAGAAAAAAGCCTTTTTCATCACTTCTACACAACTCTACTATATAACATTAGAACGCCAGCTGCTCCTGCGCCTCAACTCTACTATATAACATTTCAGGCGTCGAGAACGAGGCGCAGGAGCAGCTGGCCTTCGCCGACAAGATCTTGCTGAACAAGATCGACCTGGTAAGTTTTCACTATCATACCGCATGTTGAGCAGGATCTTGTCGGCGAATGTAATGAATCAATCTACTCTGCAAGTACCTTCTGCAAGTACCTTCTACAAGTACCTTCTACAAGTACCTTCTACAAGTACCTTCTACAAGTACCTTAAGTAGAAGTCGTCGCTCGAGCGGGAATCGCATTTTTTTGGTCTACAAGTACCTTCTGCAAGTACGTTCGTTTTCCCCCCTTAAGCCAATCTCTGCAAGTACCGTCTACAAGTACCTTAGCAATGAGTGCGATTAACGATGGTGTATCGTCTACAAGTACCTTCTACAAGTACCTTCGTTTCCCCCCCTCAAGCCAATCTCTGCAAGTACTTAGCTTCTACAAGTACCTTCTGCAAGTACCTTAGCTCTGAGTGCGATTACGTTACCGAGGGTATATCGTCTGCAAGTACCTTCTGCAAGTACCTTCTACTTCACTGTACTTCAACTTCTTCAAGTCTTCGTACGCATGATAATTCATTCAACTTCATAATATAATTCAAATTTATTTTCATCAACTACGCCACTCCCAGGTCCCGGAAGACGCCGAGCTGAAGAAGATCGAGGACCGTATCAAGACCATCAACAGTGTTGCGCCCATCCTGCGCTGCGCGCACTCCAAGGTCGACTGGAAGGAAGTGCTGGAAGTCGGTGGCTTCAACATCGAGCGCGTGCTGGACTTCGAGCCCGAATTCCTGGACGACGGCGACCAGGAGCACGAGCACGACCAGAGCGTGTCCTCCTGCTCGGTGAAGTTCGAGGGCGAACTGGCCGTGAACGCGCTGAACGAGTGGATCGGCGAGCTGATCACCACCAAGGGCGCGGACTTGTTTCGTTACAAGGTAACTGATCACTTTCTTCATTACGACCAAGGGCGCGGACCTCTTCCTCTTTTCATTTTCTTCATACAGGACTGCCGTTACCCCGGGTGTTGCAGCCACAAAATCTTAGCTTTTTTCATTGCGTTTTACTTATCAAAACATAACAAAAACACTCATATTCTACTTGTATATCATCTTGAAAATTATGCTTGCTTCATATTCCAGGGCGTCCTCGCCGTGAAGGGCATGGACGAGAAGTTCATCTTCCAGGGCGTGGGCATGCTCTTCTCAGGCTCCTTCTGCGACATCACGTGGAAGGCGGACGAGAAGCGCGAGTGCCGCTTCGTGTTCATCGGCCGCAACCTGGACAAGGAGCAGCTGATCCAGGGCGTGAAGAACTGCGACGTGGCGCTGGTGAAGCTGCGCTTCGCGGTCGGCGACAAGGTGGAGGCGCGCGTGCAGCGCGGCTGGGTGCCGGGCAAGATCGTCGCGCAGTGGGACGAGGGCAACCCGTACCGCATCGAGCTGGAAGATGGTTGGAACTCACTAGAGCTTGATGCAGTACGGGTTACCTTCATCCCACTTTTCGACAGTTTATTTTCAGAAGTGAATTTGAGTAGTAAAAACCTGTAGCTGAAGCGTCCTCATTTTTGCTTTGCTCAAACTCGTCTACGACCCCGGCCGGTGATACACGCTTTTTCAAGTTTATTTCGTTGTATAAATTTCACATTTTCACTTTCAGGTCGCAACGTCCACGGCCCGCTGGACGACGACCGCGTGGTGCGCGCGGTTCAGGCTTAAATGTTGGGTTAGGCCTGTGAAGCTTGTAGTTAAGCGTGATGGAGCTGTCCATGTGCCTCCGGCACTGGTGGCTTCAAAGGGGCTCTCTGGGATGTTGTATTGTGTAAGTACTCATTGTGACCACCACGCAGTAGTGTTCTCATTTTTTAATATTGGACTCTCACTCTCTCATCATGCTCACACGACACAAAAAAAAAAACGGCGAAAAAAAAGCGAGGCGAGGGTGCGGGAGTGTTGAGTGTTCGATGTCATGTGTCATCTGTCGTCGAAAAATACAGCTACTTTCAAACTTTCAACATCGAGTGGTTGCTTCAATTGAGTGGTTTTTGTGTCGGACCGACATAGTGAGAGGAGGTATTGTATGCAGAACATTTTTTATTCTTCGAGGACCGGTAATTAGCTAGACATATTATGAATGACGTACAACGGGGCGGTTGGCACCGTAAAAACGGCAAAAAACGTACATCTTCAACCTTTGAGTGGTTGCTTCCCACGAAATTTTTTTATCACACATCACGTGTATCATAGAGCGTCGCGAACAATACGGGGCCAAAATCATAATCTAGGATGAGTCAGATGAACCACAATGAATGAGGAAGGAAGACGATCGAAAACTGAATACTGCTCTCCACCATATTCGATGATGTCGCACCCACTTGTTGACGTGGCTATTCGATAATGTCGCACCCACTTGTTTACGTGGCTCCTTTGATCTTGAACTTTTCGGTGCACGACTTTTTTTGTTAGACACATTTTTCGACCGACGCTCGTTTTTCACTACTTCGTTCATTTCGACTTCGTTACTTTCGTTTCTCACTCTCACTCGTTTTTTCAAATTCTCTCTTGCTGCTCGCGCTTCGCATTTCATCACTCTTAGCCTGCTTTCGAAAATCGTAGATAACTCAGTTCGAGAAACGTGTACTGGCCAGTAAGCTTCGTTAGCTCAGCGGTCCGTACCAAAGTTCCTCGGACGCCTCTGTCTATACGAAATCGAAATAATCTATTTTAATTAGCGTTTTCTAATTCTTTTTTGTACCAGTAGCTGTACCACTGACTTGACAGCATTCGCTCGCGAAAATCCAGCGTTTGCAGAGGCACTCGTCACAATATAGCCCACTCGATGCATTAGGTAGAATAGCGAACTCGAACGAACAACTGTCACCGAGCCGCCCTTGCCTGAGTCTCCGTTTCTGAGTCGACTCGGCCAAGGTGTTGGCCTCAATCTAGAAAAAATAAAATCGCGGCGTAACTGCTTAAGAAGGCGATTTTTAAAAAACTGTACATAGGTCGCGTTCATCACGAACAACCTGTCAAGAAGTTGAAGTTGAAGTTGAAGAAAGATAATTACGCTACGTACGTCGTACTGTCGTTGTAATACCTTCGCGAACTATCACCTGTTGAACTTGTAAGCGTCTCTACTACGAGCTCAGCGAACGATACAACTTAGTCAACCCTACTACGCACAACTTTTCCTCACCTCACTCGCCAGCAGAGAGAAGGAGAACAGAGTAAAAGTTCTCACAGTCATATCATAAGAACTACCGAAAGCATAACCAGTCATTCGAAAAAAAGATGGTAGGCGTTGTCGCGATCCGCTCTCCGCCTGAGAGCCCCAACTCCTCCGTCCCGGCCAAGGAGCCGTCCGCGCCAGGAACCGACTCCGCTATGGAAGGAGTCGAAAACGCGGGTGAAGGCGAAGTCGCTCCGGGTGGCTACCTCGACCAGTACGTGGATCCGAGGACTTTGCTCATCCTGCCCAATCCGGCGGGCGTGGCTGAGAAGTACAAGAACGAGTACACGATTTATTTTCACGACGCCACCAAGGCGGCGGCGGACTACAAGAAGCTGCGGAAGATTGGGGCTGTCAAGGAAGATTATGAGGCGGCGTTTGATAAGGTGAGCAAAGTGTAACTAGTAGTAGATTAATAAGCTTTTACTTACATCTACGAGTACGACTGCGTACGACAATGATTTTTACCGTGTTTTTGCACGATTTGTCTTCGATTTTTCGTGATGAGTGCCTCATTTACCTGCCCCTAGTTGCAGCAATTCGTTTGTTTAAGTATACTATGGGCCGCGCTGCGTTCTTATCGGTGATTTCGTCCCGCGCCGTGATATAACGCAGGCGATTGCAGATCACCAGGCGCGCTTGGTTTATCTATCAATATAATGTGGCCGAAACGCCCAAAAACGTTATAGCACCGGATTCATCTGCAAGTATATCTGCCAGGCCTGACCCTTTCCTTTGTAGTTCACTCCTTGCATCTTCGATTCAACAAAAAGCCTTTTTCTTCTTCATTCAACACAGCGCCTGCAAGTCAGTTCATTTCGATCTTTAACTACAACTCAACAACTTCATACCAGGTCGTCCCGCACTTCCGCGACATCCACACCTTCTGGGCGGCGTGGGATCGCATGGACCGGATCAGCATAAAGTCGGGCCAAGTTTCTGTTTTCAGAAAAGGTATCAAGCCCAGCTGGGAAGATGCGGGTGAGTTTTACTGTAAAAGAAGAAATGTAATTACATACTTACAGATACCTTACCATGCGCACATACGCAGTGGTAAATAGCATGAAAATATGCGCTTGAGTATGGCGCTAGGAGGTCATCTGTGTGGCGAATGATGAGCTAGTCTTACCGGTCATGTAGTCTTCAACTTATCTAAATACGACGCATAGAACTCCTGGATGAAGAGTCCTATACGCAGTTTGATGAACGTTCACACAAAAAAATCTTTTTAACCACTTCAACCTTCCTTTTCACCATCACCAGGCAACAAGGGCGGCGGCCGCTGGTGCATCACCCATACGGCGAACAAGAAGCACATCATGGACGGCTACTTCACCGATTTGGTACTGGGTGCGGTATCACTACGTCTACGTGAATTTTGTGACTGTAGTGTAGTCGAGTAAAAAAATGTTGGTCCCCGGACACCTCGAGAAACGTCAAATATTACCGTAGCCATTTTGGCTCAAGGTACTTGTCGCTTTCGAGCTCAAACTCAAGCGTTTATTGTCGTCCTACACCCTTCAAATCTCATCGCAACCGCTATATCAATGCTTTCACTTTTTTATTTTCCAGGCATGCTCGGCAACTCCCTCCTCGCCATCGGCGACGAGGACCTCCCCGCTAAAAACGATCAGAACGGCGTCGTTGTGAGCGACCCGTACAGCGCCGACCCGGAAGTCGCCAAGAACTACAAGCCGTGTGGCGACATCAGCGGCGTGCCGGGCGCGCTGAACGCGGCCACTCCCGTCGATGCTGAAACTGGGGTTGCTAAAAATCGCGATATGATCTGCGGCGTCAACCTGGTGGTGCGGCCGAAGTTCATCCGCATCGAAATCTGGAACAAGTTCGCGAACGCGTACAAGGTGTCTGGGAACGCGAAGCAGCAGCTGGCGGCTTCGAAAGATACGACGAATATTCCGACGCTGAAGCTGAAGGAGATGGATGTAATGAGCTACTAAATGATGCACTCTATGTTACGAAGATTGATAGTGTTTGAAAAAAATCTCGGTCCCCGGACCCCATGAGAAACCTCCAATATCACCGTAGCCATTTTGGCTCAAGGTAGATGTCGCTTTAGAGTCTGATCTCAAGCGTTTTTCTCGCGTTTCACCATTCGATTCTCACCGCAATCATTTTGATTTTTCCCACACTCCAGGCCCGCATCCGCAACATCATGGGCGCCAACTCCTCTGAAGTCCAAATTGCTTATAAGAGCCACGAGAACGACCTGGACTACAACCAGATCCAGATCGAGAAGAAGCAGCTGCACCACGCGAACAGTAAGTGTTCACTTTTTCAACTGAAATGAAATTTGAAAAGATTGAAGAGACGTTATGTTTTCAATACACAGAATGCATTCAAAACACATGATTTTTTGACGCTGAGTACCCGGAGTAGCATCGCACAAAAAATTTTTATCATTACTTTTTTCTCCAGGCGCCTCCAGCAGTGCCACGAGCGATGACGGCTGGAAGAAGGCGGCTGGCTGGAAGGGCAGCCCGAGCGACCAGCTGAAGAAGCCATAAGGATCTAAAAACTCGAAAGAAGGTTAAGGTAGTTTTAAAGGTTAAACCTCTTCAGGTCAAACGGATTAAGCGCAATAAGCCTGAAGTGTTTAAGGTGGTCTACTCTAAGCAGGGAAGGCTGTGGGTCGTTTGAGCAGTGTGAACTAAGAAGTAGGCTAGGTCTAAAATATGGTATGTAGAGGATGTGAACTATAACGGTTGTATCGTACGTGGTGATAGCATGGGTTTTCTTGCTTGAACGTAACACAGACGTATATGAACATGCGAAATTTGGAATTTTCAAATTTGGGGATTTGTGTCTGACTATGTTTGAGTATTCATACAAAACTACGTGTAGTGCTGCTACAACAATCTAATTGTCTATATCAAGGTGTCGCAAAAATGTATAGCAAAGAAGGAAGGTAACTAGATGAAGAATACAGGTCTCTACCGGTTGTGCGTCAGTAGCCTTGTCACGCTGGCGTGCTACCTAATCTCTACAAGAAGATAATGAATCTACACATACAAGAAAAAAGAGTGCTAATGTCGTGCAGAGCAGCTTCGGAGGTGTCTGAATGAGTCTTCTTCTCCGGAAAGAGGCTTGAAGCTACGCGGTGGATTACGCAAAAGGGGAAGATGACATCGATGAACTGAATTGGCACTACTCATTCTACTTACATACCGCACTGAGTCTGTGGCTGATTTGTTCATATGCTCGCTACTCAGGTTTTACTGCTTCTGCTCTTCGTTTCTCGACTAATTCTTTCGTTCAAACCTGCTTTCTCGTTCTCGACCTTCTTCAACTTCAACTTCGTTCTCGTTTTTCTCTCTTCTGCAAGTCTGCTCTCACTGACACTTCTCACTCGACGAAAACTGTTTCACGCGCAGATTCGAAAGTAGCGATAGCGAAGTGCAAAATATATTAATTTATTAGACAAAGTTCAAAGTAAACCAATGGGCAAGAAGGGCAAGAAGCAGGGCATCGTGCTCAACAAATCGCCTACGCACGCCAAGGCGGCCGACGCGAAACCGAAGGTCAACGCGGTGCCAAAGAACAAGCCCAAGCCCCTGCTGCCCGGCGCGCTGAATCCGAAGGCGCTCGTCCCGTGAGAGGAGCTGGACCTCGAGAACCACAGCTCGCCGAGTTCTAAGTGGATTAACGATCAAATAGTCGATAGTGAGAATAAAAAATTTGGTATCTCGCTGGAGAGCAGTCCGCAGGGGAATGATTGGGTGCCTAGGAAGATATTCGGTAACAGTCCCGCTCCGAAAGCAGAGAAGCAGAATCCAGTCAAAGCTGGTGGCGCGGGTAGTCAACAGGTTGCTGGCTCTTCGAGCAGCAGTAGCTCGTCTTCGTCGAGCTCCAGTTCGTCATCAGCGGCAGCAGCCTGAGCCGCACCTGCTTTACCCAGACGGAATCGCGTCGAAGGCTCGTTCCTGAAGCACCGGCCCGACAAGAACAGGATATAGAGGAGGGATTCAACATCAACGGCGGCCTCGAGTAGTTGAAAGTCTAAAAAGGTGAATGATCTAAGTTTGCTGATGGATTTCTCAGACGAGGACCTCCTTGCGCTTAATGCTCAAGCAGAACGAGAGGAACGAGAGGTTTAGGCATTCAAGCTGAAGCAGAAGCTAGTACCGATTGAGTCACAGGACGACGAGGACGACGATAAAGTGCAGCAGCAGCCGAAAAGCAAACGCTTGAAAGCGAGTGAGAGCAAGAACCCGATGAAGCTGAAGAAGAAACAAGACGATTAGGTCAGTAGGCTGTCCAAGCTCGATGGTATGTTCTCAGACGAATCCGACGAAGAGAAGGTGAAGCAGCAGCAACCGAAGAAGACTGTTGGTAAAATCACGAAAGTCACGAGTGATCGTGACCTCGCTCTCCTTCAGGCCGAGCGCGAGCAGAAAAAGTGAGCTGACTGAAAAAAAGCTGAAAAGAACGCGAAGAAGGAGGCTGAAAAGTGAGAGCGGAAGTGAGCAGATGAACTGCGCAAGCAGCAGCAGTCCGAAAAAAAAGTGAGCGGAAGAAGCCAATAAGTGAGCGAAGCAAAAGACTAGAGAGGAGAAGAGAGCTGCGGAGGCCGCGCAGAAGGCTGAGATCGAGAAGATCAGGGCTGAAGCTAGGGCGGCGAAGGAAAGAGCTGAGGCGCATATGCAGGCTGCTAAGGATCTGAACGCTAAGGCTTCAACACCGGAGAAGAAAAAATCGATGAAGGCCGATGTCAGCAAAGAACTTGCAAAACTCAAAGCAGCTGATTCAGCTAAAAATAACGATACAGATCTTGATGCTGAGGACTACGACTCCGAATCCTCCGGCGGCTCCGAATTTGATCGCGAGATATCGAAGCAGTACTCGGCGATCAACGAGGCGGCGAAGGCAGCCGGGTGGGACGAGAGTGAAGAAGGCAAGGCTTGAGCCTGAGAGCGCCAGAGAGAGAAGGAAGAAAGACGACTATAGAAGGAGTGACGCTAGAACGGCACTGGTCAAAGCCAGCAGCAGAAGTCGTGAAAGGCACTTCACACGCCCGGCAAGCCGCTGTTCACCAAGCACGAGCTGACGAACTGAAGCAGTGATGGGTCGGCGGAAAAGATCTAGCAGATGAAGCACAGAAACAGGACCGGCTACAACGGCAACGAGTGGTGGGACGCGTCGAGCTTGGAGCAGCTGGTACCTGGCGCTGTGGCGCATGGTGGAGGTGGAAATGGGTCGTCGTCGTCTTCTTCGAGTAGTTCATACTCGTCGTCGTCGAGTAGCTCAAGTAGTTCGAGTTCTTCCGCCGCTGGTGCTGCAGTTGGTCACTCGATACCCATCACCCCCAACGCCGTCCTCCGCGAACACGCTGTCAAAGCGAGAAGACAGTGACTCATTGATTGTGCGATGCTGCAACAGACGCAGGAGCACCGCGACTAGCTCAAACTCGAGTTCACTGATGAGGATGGAATCTAGTAACTACGTGGACTCGAACGTCAGTCCTATCAACTTCTGGGAAAGGTGGCAGTGATATTCGTTTATGCTGGTGCGGATGGGGCACTACGCGTCTCATTCGAGTTAGTAAGAGGGGACGGACGGGTAGCATGCTGAGTCTCAGCTCGGGTGGAAAGAGTAGTGACGAGTTACTGAAGGAGGAGTGCCGGCAAAGAAGTGCAAGTGGCGAAGAACAGCAGTACGGCGCACACGGCCACGACTACGCATACGCGGTGGTGCCAGACGTCAAAAACTTTCAGGCGTGCGATTTGAGTGACGTGGAGTATGAAGGCTGCACGTTGTTTCCAGAAGACGCTGATGAATGCGCGGTGATAAAGAGCGCGGTTGGCGTTGGTACTTCTGTTGGTGATGACAAAGATGGAAAAGATAAGCTGGTGAAGGAAGGTGAACTTGACTTGAGTACAAGCCATAAGGAGTTCGTCGAGCGCTTCGGCGGTCTCGACACCGTGAAACAAGTTAAGAAGAGAGATCCCAACAACCCTTGATGCGTGTGGAACGAGAACGTCAAAGTGGAAGGAGAACTGCTGTTCGACTTGAAGAGGTTAGGAGTCAGGTGATGCGATGCTACTCAGATCGTGGCGCAGATGAGCGAGGATGCAAAAACACTCCACGAAAGAATTAGGAGGGGAATGTTGCTGGAGGAATTGGTGCGGGAATGGAAGGAGTTGAGTGCTGCTGAGAAGGAAAGCCAGAGCCAAGATGACCTGATGGATGTCGATGGTCAGGACTCGACGCAGCAGTTGACCAGCCAGTTGTCCGCTGTATCTTCTTCGAGCAGTTCGTCTAGCTCCAGCTCCAGCAGTGCAGCGAATGCGAAGAAGCAACCGATGAAGAAAACCAAAGTAACTAAGAAGCAGCTCGACGACCTGCGCAAGCGCATTCAGCACCTCTACCACGAGAAAGCCGTACTTTTTTACGACATCGAGCTGCCTAAATGGGTAGCGGACCGCGAGGAAAAAGAGAAGATTTTTCGGTTCGAAAAAACAGGGAGGCAGATTCAAAATCCACGTTGGTGCCCTAACAGCGATAAACCGAGCATGATTGACGAAACGCGTGAAGTTAGCAAGGGGCTTGAGGGTAAGGAGGGAATCGACTGGAAAAAGAAGTTTATCCGGAACAACAAATGGTTTGACGCTTAGCCGACAGTGGACGACAACGTTTGGGTGACGGAGTGAACCAGCGAGGGGAATACAGCGGGGAGTAGTCGAAACATCCACGCGGTGCTTTTGGACTGCGGTCGCGCCGCCGTTGAGCTCAAAGAAAACAACCACACCGTTCACGTCTCCTGGGATGGCAATAAGAACTTCACTACTTCAAAGTCATTCCTGCTCCTGAATAAAACTCACCTGGATAAGCTTCAGACGATTCACAAGGCGCTCCTGGGCCCTGTGCAAGGACTCTCATTCTATTCTACCGACTCGAGGTGACCAGACAGTTGTAAAGCCGTTACAAGTCCACACGAAGCTAAACAGCTCTACACCCAGCTCTTCAACTACCAGTTGTTCGCGATGATGGCGCGGTACCACGCGCTTTTGGGACATGGGATGCAATGTGCTGCTGGTGAGCACGTTTTCGAAGTGCTCGAAAAATACTTTGATGTCCGGCTCGAGTGCTTTGCCTCACCGCTGAACAGCCACAACTGAAGGTATTGCAGTGCTTTTCCCGATGTAGATCGTCCTTTCGGATCGATCGGAGATTTTTTCGAGACCTTCGGCAACGGGCGCAAGCACTTCGAGAAGGTGATGAATACTGTTGCTGGCATACAGGCGGACGGTTACTCTTTCGAATGAAATCCCCCCTTCATCAATTGCGTCATGGAGCGCATGGTGGTCGTCATTGAAAATTTGTTGCAGCAGTTCGACGGGGACGCGAGGAAACGCGCTCTTAAAAACGGTGAAGATGATCTTGATGACGACGAAGAGGATAGTCACGCAAAGCGTCGTAAGCTTAGCAGCACCAGCGAGAGGCGTAACAACAAGAACTTCAAAATCAAGTCGAATGATTCTGACTCAGATGAAGACTCTAACGAAGATGCCGACTCAGATGAAAACGACTCCGATGCAGAACCAGAAGAGCTCAGCAAAGACGACCCTCCAGTCACTTTCTGCGTAATAGTGCCTGGGTGGAAAGAGGCGCACGCGACCATGTTCCACAAGCTCGTCAAGTCACGGTTCAATTTATTGAGAAAATACGCCTACTCCGAGTAGTGAAAAACTTGACTTCGCAGGAGATGGACAGGGTAACGATTTCCACGATAAAAAACTGAGGCTGCTGAACGGGGTGCAAAAGTCGAAACTAGAAATGCAGGACTAGTGAGGACGAGTTCACTCCAAGTCAGAAGCATACGTTGAAAATGTCTGGACCAGCAGCGAGGTGTA
>JACLAC010006135.1_pt1 | contig 15805 bp, 9 predicted proteins | sample 8027881 | NCBI WGS metagenome assembly JACLAC01 (sample SAMN15725517, study PRJNA655200) | protist metagenome | isolation source: fluorescence activated cell sorting (FACS) single amplified genomes of... | place: Spain: Blaines Bay Microbial Observatory, Mediterranean Sea | collected 2016-01-19
TATGAGTTCAATGAAATGGTAAATTACTTATTTAAAATTAGACGGTCTTTAAATAATGGAGGCCATAAATAAGACTGAACATCTCCAAAAATCGCGAAAGATCTTTGAAAATGACGGACTGATCATAATGCTCATGGTCTAGGCTAAATCTTGTGGGTCCATTCGTCAATCGAAAACCTGATGAGATTGTCATAGACGCCATAATTTATCAAGTTCATTAAGTTCACCAGACATACTAATAAGTTAGTATCCATTAAAAATTGATTTATGGCCCGATGCCATAATTTATGGACCCCAATTATCTCATGTATAAATGAAGTCAAAGTCCAGTCTTGAGGTCACAAAAAAATAAAAACTTGAAACTTTTTGAAATGAATTTAAAAACTTTTATTTTTACAATTTTCGCATCGGCAGCCGCTCAGGATTTGGGAGATAGTTGGCCTGATAACTGGCCAAATGTTGTTGAAACTGGTCTCCGAGAGAATCCTGCTCGTTTCATGCCCATGGTAAGGCCAGTTCCGGTCCGAAGACGACATATCCCGTCCAACGGATCCCTAACTAATTGTTAAGTTGAAAAAGCGATCTTGGATAAATGCAAATCCTGAAACATTTGATAATGGCGATTGGCAATTTTCATTGGTCTAATTTTTCTGCCTGGTATCCGTGTACCGAGCCCTGTACCAGGCCTTCCTATCGAGTACAGTTTTTTTGATGTCCTTTCTGTTTAATGTATTTAAAAAACCGAATGTTTTATTTTCATCAATGTTCTAGTATAAAGTGTGTTATTCGGCCCTTCAATAAAAATTCATCGATTGAGCGTTACATGTCTCTTGTGACTATTGGTGACAAAAGCCGACGCCATCGGGGATATTGGTGACAACTTTTGGTAATGCGTTTGGCAAAATTATCCAATATTTTGGATAAAAACGATGATTCATTCATTATTAGGCCTTGAAAACTTTACATGAAAGGCGCGTGAATTCAACCGTAATGCCCAGTAAAATTGTTCAATCACTGACAATCATCTTTCATGAACCAACTCGCCAAGTTTAAATTTTAAGCGTGATTAAACACTGAGAAAGGAGAAAATCGAAAATGAGGCAAAATATTTTTTGGTTCGTGTTGACCACTGGTCACTGTTTTATACCAGGTAACGTTTTTTTATCAAAGTTCAGCGGACACACCGTGATGACAGTTTTTGACTGTTGGTGAGCGGTCTGCTCAGAGCAGGGCAAGAATTCACAATCGATGTCCTTGTCCCCAACACCGATTCAGCCGCGGACGATAAGTTCCGATTCAGTGGAATATTCAGTTGTGACGTGATCTTTTCACTTACATTTCAGAAAACTGTGAGCCAAAAGTTGGTAACGAGCTTAATAATCTAAAAGAAACAAATTATAATTCCTATCTTGCCATTCAAAAGTTTACCATGGACTTTAAAGATGAAGGACTTGGAGCAGAATCCTTCTGTACATTACTGATAGCATCTCTGGATGACGAAATTTCAAGCTGCTGTGAATTCAAAGGTCTTGGTAAGCTAATAGTTCATCTATAAATTGATGACTCATACAGTATGAGTCATACTCAATGAGTCAACTCTATGACTCTTAGACGGGTCGTTATCAAAATGGCGAACTTTTTTCCCGGTCACTTCAAAAATCTCTAGAACTTTATCAAAATAGCGAATAAATGATCCAAAAGTTCGCCATTTTGATAAACGGCCAAATATCCCCGAATTATCAAAATGGCGAACTTTTGTCGGACGAAGTTATCAAAATGGCGAACTTTTCAATTAGTTAGTTATTTGTTAACTGAAGCGACTCGATGTACTAAGACAATTTAAACCATTGTATGATATTTCTGCAAGAAATTAATAATTTTTTATTATTCGACTCTTCTGGGGTAAATGATTTACCGTAAATCGACCCCAGAGAAACCGTTGGTGATACACATTTTTCGTCGTGGCGTACTGTCAGTGTCTTGAAAACTAGATCAGAGTATGAGATCGAAGTAATCTTTCATGGACTAATATTTTAAATAATCTTGATGGTTCGATCGAAGATTAAAATCAGATAATGAGAACCATTATCTAATCTGATTATTACTTTTACGCTCGATTGACTGAAAAACATAAAAGTACTCTGAAAGTACTCAGTGAGTACTACTCACCACTTGGTGCAATTAATCATTTATATATCATCTTCCAACCCTTCTATTCATCAAATCAGATTCTAGAGATAAAAAAACAAAAAGTCAATAATGAAACTTTTCAATTATTTGTGCGGCATGGCAGCAGCAAGTCCTCTCATGAATATGCTCGTCATGAAAGACTTGCTATCCGATGGCGACAATGACTCATCATCAGATGACAACCTTTTAATGATGATGATGTCACCAGGTCTATTGGGTGGCAACCAAAATCAGGCTGATCTGATGACAATAATCTTATGCTAATGATGATAATGATGCAAAATGGTGGTAATGGAATGGCAAGTAACATTTGGTCCATGTTACATGGACCAAATGTTGTCATTCCTTCTTATGGCAGACGATTCTACTGACATGAAATCATTGTTTTTGATGACAACTATGATGCAAAACAATTGCGAAGATACAAATATGTAAGTCTCATTTTTTTTACCAGAAAGTAAAATTTTTGAATTTGAAATAATCGAATTTTTAACGAGTACCTAAAAATGGAAAATCTAAAACTGTTTTTAAGCCAAATGAATATGCTTCTTCCGCTTCTTCTCTTAGATGAAGACGAAACTGAAGCCGACGGAGCCGATGGAGATGGCAGAAGAAAACGGGCAATGGATGAAGACGTATTAAATCCAGATATCGAAGATGGAAAAAAGAGAAAGAGAAAGATTCGTAGAAACCGAAGAAAGAAAACTCGACGATCCGCTGATGCCACAACCGAAGAAAAATCAGATTCCTCCTTGAAGACACTTCTTCTCCTTCAAACAATGTCAGAAGGCAATAATGGTCTTGATATGAATTCAATGATGCCATTTTTATTGATGGATGACTCATCGGATAGCGATAATCTTATGATGATGGTTTTGATGTCTTCAATGACTGGTGGAATGGATACTTCTGATGGTTTCGCAAATAATTTCAATATGCTTCTTCCACTTCTTCTTGGTGATGACTCGCCATCGGATGGCGATGATGACATGCTTTTCATTCTTCTTGCCATGCAATCACAAGCACCAGGTTCATCAATGGGATCGTCAGCAATGTTGCCAATGCTCATGATGTCATCGGATAGCAATAATCAAGAATTGATTATGTTCATGGCAATGATGAATAATCAAAACTGTGATGTCCCATATGTTCAACCAGCTATCCCCGAACCAGAAACCGAAACCATTTACAGAACCTGGAAAATCAACGAAGATGGAACTAGAACTCTTGTCAGCGAGGAAGAAACAAACTAGTCAGCCGAAACCCACTTTTATGTGAACATAAATGCTCCACGGTTACTCGTCCGATTTCACTAGATTATGCTTCGTAAAATCTGTAATGAACAGATTTCTATTTCTATAACTGAATTTACATTGGATTATCAGTAGTATACAGATTCACCTCTCAGATTTTGAAAATTCCACAATCAGACGGACCATTATTATTCATTCAATTATTTTTTAAAACTGTGCGACATATTTATTGCAATTCAATGCGGCAGATTGCCCAATCACGCGCATTTTTCTTTCTGTTTACTAAAACTAATAAAAATCTATCAAAAACTCTTTCTCTTGTGATAATGAACTAAAATCTAAGATACAGTCTGACCAGAATATGATGGTACCTCAACAGATCTCGATTTTTCCTCTTCCAATTTTGTTTTTCGATGAGGACAGTGTTGATTCCTCGAAACGGATTCTGAGTTGCCCCAAACAAGTTCGTGATTGGTCAATCCTAGACGAAAACTTATTTGAAAAAACGAAAAGGCCAATCACGAATTTGTTTGGGGCTACTCAGAACCTGTTTCGAGGAATCAACACTTACCTCATCGAAGAACAAAATTGGAAGAGGAAAAATCGAGATCAGTTGATGTATCATCATTCTTTGTTCAGACTGTAACTCTAGAATTCAGATATTGGTTCAAAATTTCCGAAATATTGTTTTAGTTTGTTATAGTTTTATGAAGTGTGGTAATCAAAAATGCCTAATATCAGTGGTGGGTATCAAATCTGATTCCTAAAAAAACCAAAAAGTTCGAATTTGGAAAAACTTTTATGGTCATCGTGACTTTATCAAGTTCGCATTCGGCTTTTAACCATTCGGCCATTTCACCATTCGGTCAAATGACCAACTGATTATATAGCCGTAGGCTCTAAGAGGTTCTACTTCATTTTGGTCTTTTACCCAAACTCTTCATTCGATCTTTAGAGTCAGAAAAGGTAGGAGGAGAGAGTTTGGGTAAACTTAGGCTAACAACTATTTATTAGTAATGTCTTCACAGCTGTTGCCAACTGTAACCACTTCCCGTGGTCGAACTGGGTCTCCAGTGGAACCTGGTAAGCCACCTAATTTAGTATTTGCACCCACGGTTAAACTTGAATAAAAGGTTATTAAATGTTCAAAAACTGTCTTTCTAATCGATCGCAGGTCAAGACTTCACGTGGTGCCTCGAAGTTGAAAAAGAAAAAAACCCGGCCCCGAAGTGCTACGAATAACCAGGCAGACCAAGACGGACAAAAAGCCGATAAGAAGGCACAATATGACCAATCCATATCGTACTAAGATAGAAAATGATCCGAAATTCAGCAAACGGAGAAGATTTACCCAACCAGCATCTCAAAACTGACCGGTAAACCCAGGATTTATATAACTTATTTCCTGTAATACACGCGCTCGTCGGTATAGGGGGTGACCACCGTCGGTTAAACACCAGAAACGAGATATCAGCCAGTAACAATGTGAAAACTGGGTATCTAGCCAACGGTGAGCCAACAAGATTGGCCCTATTTTAGGAAACTACAGACTTAGGATATATATAAGGGTTCGGACAGACCAATGGTCTTCTCCGGACACTTCTTAGGGGTACAACATTAGTAATCTTCTGATAACGCCGAAGACAGGACGAGTCCAAAGGGCCGACCAATGGTCAAAAACAGCCTTGCGAACCAGTCCGCCGACGGCGTGATAATTTCATTTTCTAAACTTATCGGTTGAACAATTTGTCAGACCAATCGACTCAAAATGGTCAGACAAATTGAGGGCAAAACGGAGGCCAATCTAATCTGGTAAACAACCAATTAGAATGCGCCAACGGTTAAAGCTCAATCAACCCGTTCGGAGACACAGCGGAGACACAGCGGAGACACAGATTTATCAAAAGCGTTTCCAACGGTTTAAAAGAGTTTATTTAGCCAAGGGAAAGGGATAGAACGGGACAGTGAGGACAGTGAGCCAAATGCACAGTCATAAGGGGGAAATCAGGTGATACAGTCAGTTTCTTTTTAGAAATTCTTCATTCGCAATAGGAAATTAATCCAGCCGTTCGCCCCAAGGATTATTATTTTCGTTAACGGAACGAAGGGCGGTGATTCCACTAACAACGGCACGCCGATAGCGGGTAGTACCAAGAAGGGTTAGGCGGTCGGCAACTTCCAACCAGTTGGTAACATAGGATTCAGTCAGAATTAGGTCGTACTCGTATCCTCGCTCACCCAATAGCAGTCGGCGTCGAAGTATCTAGAAAACGGTTTGGAATCTTTCAGAATAACCAACCCCTTACCTCAACCCGATCCTACCCACGGCAGACTCGTCCTTCGATCTCACAATCTCGACTAAGTTGAGCATACAAGGGCAACAATTTTGCTTCGACAACATCAGCGGTCACACCGTCGGTACCAATGAGCTCTTCAAGCAAAAGTCCAACGTCGGCTCGAGAAAGGTCACAAGATCCAGACTCACCGTCGGAGGACACTCCACCACCACTTCACGCATCTTGTTTGAAATCAAAAATAACCCCTACACACCAATTTTCAGCCTTGTAGGCGTAGGCGTAGGCGAGATTTCGGACTGAAATTTCTGAAAATTATAGACTGGGACAAAGTGGTCAATTTTTGGAGTTTTTGATAAAACTTTTTTTTCATAGTCTTTGAAATATGGCTGCGGAGTAACCAACTCTTTCGTGTCCCTAATTATAGGCGGTCTATCAACGTTTTTAAATAACGTTAAGAAACCTAAAGACATTCAATGACTAAAACGAAAAATTCGCCATTTTGAGAGTAAGCGTAGAACGAAATTCGCCATTTTGATAAAAAAAATTCGCGATTTTGATATCAGAAAAGTTCGTCATTTTGATAAAAAAATATTCGCCATTTTGATAACTCAAAAAAAGTTCGCCATTTCGATAACGACCCACTCTTAAACTTATTTTAAGTTGGTGAATTTCTTCAAACATTTTTTCAATTATCGGCAAGCATTGATGGAACGACTGTTCGTCATGGAATCCTTTCACATTCAAGCAGCACCATCCAAAATAACGCCGAAAATATCGTTCAGGACTTTGATAATTTTTACCAGTCAAGGGATTTAGACCGTCAGACAGGAATTAAAGACTTCCATAATGGAATGATAATGACAATTTGTCAATCCCTGTTTAAGTCCAATGACGTTTACAAAACGGATGCAACTGTAACACAAGCAACCGAATTCTCAACGAATGAATATCAAAGAGACTATTTTAATAGCGATACCGAGAATTCGACAAAATTTCATTTCGTTTCTTTTGTAGCACTTATGTTTTCCCTTTATTTAGTCTAAAACAATTCAATTTTCTTTCAAATTATACCCTAAAACGCGGTTATAATAGTTTCTGATTACGTTTTAAGCGTAAACATACATTTTTTCCTTCATAAATTACTCAAAATGTCAACTCGCCTTCGATACTCAGAGCATCCTGATCGTATAGCAGACTTATTTTCGTATATAATTCGGTCTACTGAGAAATTTTCTTCACATATATCCGTTGAAACCTTGAGAAAATCTTCCTCTATGGCTGATTGAATCTTTTGACCTATCAAATGCTTCCATTAAAATAAAGGTTACTAAAATATCAAATCAGATTTATTTTATATATTACTTCATATAAAAACGCATCCCGTAGCATAAATTATCGGCCCAGAAAAATTAAAATTCATTTTTGAAGAGTGAGCAAGAACTGAACAGGTGATTTTCATGCGAATTTATGGTTTAATATAACACCTTGCGAAAATTTATATACGGTACTTTCTATGTATACTGTATATACTCGGTTTGAATATGCTAACTAATGAATGAGGCGCTATATGGTGTTATACAGACATGTATATTCCTGATATGACTCTGCATTCCAGATCTGGAACTTTCGAGAAAGTTCACTCATGAGAAAGATAAAAAAATTCAGGATTATGATGAACAAGTGTAAGCAACCAGTCTTGGTGATGGGACTTGTTTTATTTATATGGACTTGCATCTTAATAGGGACGTTTGAGCCAACGAAGAAAACCCGAACCGTTCAGTTCCGTTACGGAACTTCCGTAGTTAGTTCCGAACATCTACTTTTCACTGAAAAGTTTTCAGTGACTCCATAAACAGTGGACGGTTCGAGTATCCATAGGCGCAATCTTTCTTAAGCTATTGAAGGCATTTTTGCAATCGTTCAACATAAACTATGCTCCTCAAACAAGGAAAACGCGAATTTTTCAACGATCGAAGGTCGAGGTGGTTCCAATATGGAACCAAACGAGCCATCAGCCGCAGTAAATTCTTTAGGTGAGGTACCCACAGACTGTCTTATCCTTATTTTGAAGTAAAGTGGACAGACTTGTAAGACTAGTCCGTGGATCCCTACATCAGGCCTAAATCTAGTGCTCGATGAGAGAGGAGATATGCCTTACAGCTCTCAAAATAAAACCAATTCCAACGAAGTACCGCAGGAAGGGTCTAAAATGCTATACCAAAATGCTACGGTCCAAGAATAAAATCAATACCTTAGAAACTTGTACGCAAAGTACAGGTTAAAAAGTTGTAAACATGTTTATACATCTCGGCGATTTGTAAACATCTATAAAGGCGATATAATTCAACCTGTAGGACCGTGAATCGATTCGTGATTGGTTGAAATTGACCCCAAACAGATCCAGGCTACGATTGAGATCGAGCTGGACTGGTTTATCGATGATTGTGGTAACAATGTCTCAAAGTCGGATTATACTGAGGGATTCGATGCGAATGGCAATACAGCCCGGGCTTCAAAAATAACATTTTTGTATATCTACAATAGTTCGCATTTGTGAATGAAGATTAGTTTTAAAATATCAGTTTTGATATGGCAGATGAAAAAAAAAACTTGAAAAATGAAATTTTCGGGCTCTTCACGGTTAAATCTTTTCGTCATAAGAAGTGGAGTAGCTTTGAACACGTTCATGTCAGCACTATGCTAAACGTCAGTAGATATTAAAAGCCCAGCGAAGTTTTCCAAAGAAGACACTCCAAATTTGTTTGGGTGATGAACGATATTTACACTCTTGGACGTCATGTTTATATCGATTTTGAAAATCCCGACTCGCGGAATAAGTATTTTGAGCAATATCATAATCTTATGCGTCAAAATATTATCGATATACAAATTGTGAATGTATCAGATACTTTCAACTTTCAGGTGATTCCGAGGTTAACTTTGATCCACTTCGATGTATCAATTCGAACCACAAATATTTCTTTCAGAACATTTCATATGATTTGGTAAAGGATAAAGCTGTATGTGCAAAAATCTCGGAGATAAAGGATTTTTTTGAAGAAGGAGAATACCTGAATCAAGAACCAGGCCCAAGAAATATTATCAAAGTTAAGCCAATGGTTTCAAACCAATTAGCGTAGGCGAGAACGTCGGTTGGCGAGAAATTCTTATCACCAGACGGTCTTCTTATCACCAGACGGTCTTGTTACATAATGGGCCAACACTATATCTACTAGGTGGGACACAAGTATTGAATCCATGAAAAGCTAGACAAAAAGAATTATTTTTCAGAAAAGAAGATCCATTTTGGTCATCACGACGCTAATATTCTGCTTTCGTCAGATTTTTTGGAGAATCGACATTGCTGCTTAGGAAAGTTTTACCGAGAAATTTTGACGGTTATAACCGACATACTTTTTTGTCACCAACATCTAAAAATGGACACCAACATCACTGTCACCATTTTGATGATGGTTGTTAAGGTGGTGAAAATTTCCATCCAATATTTTCAAAACCGTAAAAATTAAAAAGATTATTTATGGAGTATTTTTGATCAAGAAAATCTCAATGAAGATGTGGTGAAAAACGAAATTGAGGAAGAACGAAGAAAATAAAGAAAGCACGGTTTTAAACCAGACACTGACTGTACACTGGTATTTCACTATTTCAACATGGACAGTTTGAGATGGCCCTTATTTTGTTCTAATGTGATCATAGTTTACCCGGTAAACTGTTTACCGAACCGTCCGAGTTTTTTTTGTCCGTGGTCTTTATTTGTGGCCTTATTCTCTAAGTTCGGCAACAGAGTGGTCCATTGAACCTTGTTTCATTTTAGTTCTGTTTCGGAGATAGCCCAGATTTCCTCTGTAAATATGAAATGAACCTTTCTGTAAAATAAAAATTATCGCCTCGAAAAATAATGAGTAATGTTTTTTATGTTCTCGAAAAATTAAATGGCTCGAATATAGTGAAAAGTCGAAAAATAGTGAAGTTTATAGTGATGAGAGAAAAAGTCATTTAGAGAAATACTTCCGTTTGAAATTGAATTTATTTTAACAGCTATGTTCTTGATTTATGGGCTTAGTGACAAGTGATATTCTCCCAACCCGTCAGGGCTTCTCGGACGTTTAACGTCTTGCAAGACCACCTGACCAAACATCGTACCGGTCCGGACATTCCTGTTGCCTGCCCGAACAAATAACCAATCAAATTCAGTTATGATATGTCGAATCGTAATTCAATCTCGTCCAGTTTGAGTTCATCGTTTAAATCAATATCGCGACACGATTCGCAACTGAGTCGCAAAAAAGATCGTGACTCATATTTTGACGAAAACGATGACGAACCAATTTATTTTGTCGATCAACCATCAGCTGCTCTTATTTGTAAATGCTGTGAAGCTGTTTTCCGAACGGGACGAGGTCCTTTATATCATATCACTCATATGATATGAGTCATATAATATGAATCATATTGTATGACTGGTATAGGGTCAAGTACAGGTCAAAACAGATCTTCGAATGGAATAGTCCGGTTCAATGTTCCGATTAAAATTCAGCCGAATAAGCAATTTCTCGCGTAGGTTTTGACGACGGGATTCCGTTTGAAGTTCGGCTGAAAGAAGCACAAAATCTACGCGAAAAATTACTTTTCGACTGAATTCTAAACGGGACTCTTTCGATTGAAGATCTGCTCTGACCAGTATAATTTAGGATCGAGTATAAATTGGACGGTCACAGGGAAAATGGGCGGTCTTTCTTTCAATTCGTATCAATTAATTTCATTTGTCATCAATTTGTCACTAAGTGATAACGGATAATCTGGGATAATCTCACTTTAATTGACTTCGTTGATAGAAACTTGACCTTCACTTTAATCGAGTGACCTTAAAAAAGCCTGTTGTCCTCCAATGTGGTCACACTGCCTGTAAAAGGAAAGCGGTCAACTTGGCCATACCACTTGGAAACAATACTTCGAAACTTTCGGTTTCCAAGTTAACCCTCAAAAGTTGTTCCTTCCAATACGCAAACTGTCCATTATGTTCAAATGAAATGAGAATGGTTATCGAGAATTTAGCATTACACGATCAGATTGGACAGCTTGAAATTTATTGCGATTATGGGGTAACGGCGGACGGTAAACAGGACGAAGATGGCTGTCCACAGGTAATCCATCTGGCGGACAGAAAGGGACACATGGAGATTTGCGAATATTGTCCGGTGATATGTCCGAATAGTGACGATTGTCCGCCAATGAAACGACGAGATTTATCAAATCATTTGGAAAATTGTAATAAGGCGAGATGTAGAAATCATGATAAAGGATGTCCAAAAGTTGGAGAGAAAGAAACTATACAAGGAATGATTTATAGACATTAAATTATAGCTGTGATGAGTCATCGACACAGTATCCAATCGTCATATTTTACATAATTTATATAAATCTAATAAAGAACACGAAACAAACTGTATATTTGCACTAATGGGAGATGCACTTACAAATGCGATATCGGCGAAATTGGGAATGGATTGATCATTATTTCCCAAGACATCGAACCCATACCAGAGATTTTACCCCTTGACCAATTCGAAACTTTATCGCCATTAACCCTTATTGGTAAATCCTGGAAAACCCATCCAGAAAATTTTCCGAAATTTCAGTTTTCCGGGGTGTGACACAGACGGATTCCTGGAAAACTCATCCAGTGTTTTTTTCGATATTTGTATTTCCGGTGCATGAGCTGTACCGAATTCTGGAAAATTCATCTATCAATTAAGGGTAGTCCAAGTGAGAATCCATTCGACTTTTGAAATCAATGTCGGATCCGACGCTCTCCGCTTCTCTCCGACTTTGAATTTAGATTCTCATTAAATGATGACTCATTCTATCGATTTGACTCGAAAGTGAGAATGGCTCGAAAGTGAGAATGAGAGGATCGAACTTTGAAATTTTGGATCTAAACTGAAATTGATTCTCACTGGGACTCCCCTTAAAATATCGGTCTGTCTCAAGCCCCGGAATTCTTTGAATATCATTTTTCAACTAAATGCTCTATTTTGGATCAGTTTTCCAGAAATCGGCCTGTGTCATGCCCCAAAATTCTAAAATTGACGATTGGATGAGTTTTCCATAAATCTAGCTCATGCCCCGGAAATTTGCCCATAACTTGGGCCATAAGGGTTAAATATTCTCAACTGATGGTTCCTTGGACCTCCCACTTTGAGCCTTTGGCACGCCCACTTTGACCTCGACCCTTTCTCGAACGAAATGATCAATCTTACAAGCCGAACGCGATGATTTATCAATCACGCCAATCATAAAACGTTTTGACGATCGACTGAATATGATTTCAATCGATGTCGAAAATATTCAAAATACTTTGAAAGAAAATAAAAGATGGCATCAAGAAATTAACGAATTACGAAACGATATTGCTTTATTATCCAATCAGGAATAGTCATTCAACCTACGCATTCAGCAATTTTATCATTTTTTTTGAGACGCATAAGACTTTATAATGACTCATAAAAGTTAAATGATCTAACATCTCGTTTTAACTCGGGTGCCATTCATAATTACGAGCCTCAAAAAATCTTCAAGGTCAAAGGAACATTTGTCGGTCACCAAGGTCAAGTCTGGTGTCTGGCTGTCGCTGGAGATATCTTATTTAGTGGTGCTGGAGATGCTGAAATAAAATGTTGGGATACTGCTGCGAATTATTGTTGCCAAAAAACGCTGCAAGGTCATACCCAACCCATTTTAGCGCTTGCAACGGCTGCTGGTTACTTATTCTCGTAAGATAATCACTATTTTTTTACCCTTCCCTCGATTTTACCCTCACCCTCAGCATAATTTCACCCCGATCCTAGTTTTACCTTCAATTATACCGTAAGCAGAATTCCACGACCTTGAATTTACTCTGATAAAGTCTGACGCGTCTCAAAAAGATATAAAATTGCCAGTTTGGAATTCACCAATTAGGAACGACCTGCCATGATCAAAGCGAAAAGTTTTATGGCCCATAAGTTATGGGTGAAACAAAAAGGCGCTATCGGCAATTTTGTATCTTTTTGATACGCGTTGGGCTTTACATTTACCTTTCTAGAACTGGTTTGGATTGTTCGATACACGTTTGGAGTTTATCGAATTTATCATTTGTTACGAAATTGGAAAAAGCTCATGATAAAGCGATCTGTTCCATGGCAGCCAATCATAATTTCTTATTTACCGGAAGTCTTAATATTATAAAAGTCTGGCAACTTGATGCAGATAAAGGTGAGTCCATTTTGTTTGTGATTTTTTTTGTTATTAGATTTTATTTCGGTTCGTAAAGTGGAATGCGTTTTCCCGATGGTCGTCGTCTCTATGCTGCCCACCGTGGGCAGCCCACGTGGAATTCGAGAATACTTTACGAAAAGTGAATTCTTTGAGAAACGAACGGAATCCTAAAATCTTCCGATGATTTAGAATCGTCAGGGAAGGTAGAACCAATACCGTATAGGGGGTCCCGAATTCGAATGACCCACTTAGTCCCGAACTTGCACAAATTTGGGTAGCGTTCGAAATGGGTCCTCCACCATTTCGACCGCCCCCAAATTTGAGGACCCAATTTACATGCAAAATCATAAGAAAGTGGGTCACTCTAATGCGTGCAAGTTTGTTGACAAAGTAGATCACTCTAATGTGGAGTAGACCACCCTATACAATTTTGAATTTTAAAAATTCGATTGGTTTTGAAATCTGAATTCAGGGTCAAATCCAGTTCACTATCTCCGGAGTTTATCAGATGTTTCGAATTATGTTCGGTCTTTATGTGTTTATGAATCTGATTTATATGCTGGAAGTAACAAACTCATTTCAATTTGGAATATTGACACGATGAAAATAAAAAGACAAATAACCATTCCCGGAGAAGTTTTTACTCTGCACATTATCAAGGGTATGACTCACAATTATGATATGACTCATATCATATGAGTCATATGACATATGACTCATATGTGAGCAATATTTATGCTTTATTTAGGGTATATCCTGGCAGGAACCGATGAAAAACTAATTCACGTCTGGCGGAATGACGATTCAAAAGAGATAATCTGTCGATTAAGAGGTCACGCGGGTACTGTTCATGCTCTTGCTTCGCTTTCTACTGGAGATAATATCAAGGTGAGTTTTTTACTCTTATCGCTTAGAGAATAAATTCTAGAGGATATTGCGACCCCTCAAGTCGTTATCTAAAGTTCGTTCGCGGCACTCGAAACAAGGCCTTCGCCGTCCTGGATGTTTGAGGCCATTTTCCCGCCCTTGTCGTCCTTGTGGACGTCCTATTATTTGGCGTAGCCCTCGTTTCTGGTGAATAACGGTCTGGAATGAGTACCAAGGCCTGGTCGAAACCATGAGATTTTGTTGAATTTTCGCTACAATTATAAAAGTCGGGTGATTCGTTTTTTGCTGAGGACAGTACCCTTATTTTATTTTTAGGTATTCTCAGCATCAGCAGATAGATGTCTTCGTGTTTGGAGTATGGAGAATATGCTTTGTACTCAAGCTCTTGATCGTCACCAAGGATCTGTCACCGCCTTGGCCATTTCTAGAGGTAGAGTTTTTTCAGCTTCAGTCGATCAAACTGTAAAAGTTTGGGTCTAAGGTCAATGTGACCGTCCTTCAAATCCTGGCCCGTCCATGGGCGAATCCGCCGAATTCAGAACCAAACTCCTGTACCTTGAGAGACCATAATCTGATAACGAAACCTTCAAATACTTAATGTCCTAATCTGTATTGTGCGCACTACTCATTTACAATTCACTATTCCGTTGGGATTCCCGGACAATCGTATACATCGGACCGTCTGGATGGTCCGAATGGAGTCCGTGGTTCCCTTTTCCGCCACAGCAGCCTTATTGTCACCTTTGTGCTTTCAATTCTTACAAAAAATGTGAGAAATTCTTACAAACTTACTGTTTTTCAAAAAGCCAAATCTTCAAATAAGAATTCAGTATATTATTACGATCGTAATTTCTATGCAGGTACCCCCATCGTCGGCCATTTTCAAAATTAATGGCCACTTTTCGACAAAAATTCGAATGGGTGAAATTTATTTAGAAAAGTGACGTTGAAGATTTGATTTATATTCATGCAATTTAGAATTATTTGGATTTCTTTAGAAAAGCTTGACTAGGGATCTCCGGACCATGATAAATTTACATTTATAACAGACGTAGCAATTCTGTGAAAAGTCATATCGTCCGATGATCCCTAACTGACATTAGTTGATCTTGATTTGGCGTCGGGAGCGAGTTTTTTCGTCGAGAGAGTTGCGTCGAACTAATGAATCGCTCTTTTTGAGAGTTATTGGATCCAATTTGATCGAGTGAACTACCTTCGAAAGTATTATCTGAAATAATTAAGTTGGTATCACAGTAAATGATGTATTCAATACTGGTTTTTCTGTGTCAAGTTCAAAGTGGACGGTCACCTATGAAAGTGATTGGTTCAAAAGTTTGGAAAATAACCGAAACTGGACGGTCTTGGGTAAAAACGTCGAGCCATGACCGTCTACTCGGGCGAAAAATACTATCCATTTCCATTAAAAATTAATGTCGCGACCAGACACTTTTAGACCCGACGCAGTAATTGATTATAATGGCTATAGAAGCATAAAGCCTGAATGAACCACTGGAGAACTCGTATAGATTATATGATATAATATATATGACTGATTGTATTTTGTTACTGATGCCCATCTGGGCTCCACGGACAGTTCGCTAGTCCTTTCGGACAGCCCGAAGGTCCTTATCATACCACACTTCTAGCCATTCTCCTCCAGTGGTTTTGATTTTCGAGTTCGTTACCGCGAATCATTGCTTGAAGAAATGACAGGCGCCGTTTTGAAAATTGAATTCGTCGCTCTTGAGCAATGAACATATCAAACATTTTATCATCATCGCCACTTTTTCATTAAAGTGATCATTGAACTTGATAATGGTAATAACTTGTCTTCTGGCAATGAGGTTTATTTAATTCGGGTGTCGGCCTAGCAAAAAATTGCCATGGAATAACCAGATA
>JACLAC010008874.1_pt1 | contig 15788 bp, 8 predicted proteins | sample 8027881 | NCBI WGS metagenome assembly JACLAC01 (sample SAMN15725517, study PRJNA655200) | protist metagenome | isolation source: fluorescence activated cell sorting (FACS) single amplified genomes of... | place: Spain: Blaines Bay Microbial Observatory, Mediterranean Sea | collected 2016-01-19
GGCCGTTCTTCTCCTCCTCCGCCTCCTCCTCAGCCTCTGTCTTCTCCTTATCTACTTCGGCTCGGCTTGGCGAGGCTTGGAGAGCATCCTTCTCTCCTTGTTGGTCCACTGTACCATTGACACCACTCTAGCTAATCATCAACAGAGGCTGGTCGCGGTCGTCAGAGGTCACGGCAAATGGGAAATACTTCAGGGGAATACTTGTAGAAAAATATTCATGCGACGGGAGGTGAGGTATTGTATGATTTTGCATGGTATTGGTCACAAAAAAGGGAAAATGAGCAAAACATGGGAAATATATCTTACTGAGAAAAGTTCATGGCAGGAACTCAATTACAAGAGTGACAGCAAAGCCAGGTTTTCTGTAACGAAACAATTTCAATTTGATACTCTAGTGACTGGATTTTGAGCTGGATTTGATCACCAATCAAAAGATATCAAATCTATGGCATAATTCCCTGTTGAGTAATTTCTCTCATGATGTAGATTTATACAAATTTGGTATTTCGACTAATTTTTTGTAAAACGGAATGAAAGGCGGGGAATTCGTGGTGGGTTCCCATTACAAAAGTGGCTGCAGGTCCAGGGCGGGGCTCCCAGGGGGGGACCAGTGAACAAACTAATACAAAATGCTCATGTTAAAATTCTTATCATATTTATTGAAGGAAGTTTAATGACAGTAATTACAATCAAAACATTTTCTTGTTTTTGAATGACTTCACTCAAGAACTGGAAGAAGTATTTACTTTTAAAACTTTTTTCATGCATTTTCATTTGAAAAGTGACCAATAAATAAAAATGCTTTAAAACAGTTTTAGCAATCCAACATAAGGAATTTGTTTCAAAGTTTATAACTGATTGCATTTCTAAAATGTATCACATAAAACGACGTTGTTGAGAAGAGCTAAAGTTTGGGCAAATATCCAAAGTTTGTTGTTCAGAGCAGATATTGAAAATTCTTTTACATCATCAAAGATAGAGAGTGAGACTGAAACAAACAAAACAGACTGCTCTGAAAGTGCCAATAAATTTCGCAATCAACATCTCTTTTTATGCAATTAAACATTTTTTGGACACACATCTCTTTAGATATTATGTTAAAAAAATCCGCTTTTTAGAGCGTTCCTTAGAACCTTGTGAAACGTATTTTGCTGCCACATTTAAAAAATGTGTGGATAAACAGAGCAGTGAAGATAAAGTTGTGATAATCCTCATTTTTTGGTTCTAATCGGCAACGCAAATGGTTGTCGTCTTTCTTTTTTAACTGGCGAACTGTAAAATCTAGAAAATTTTCACAATTAGTTTTACTTCAGAAACTAAATATTGATTTATTAAAAAAAACACCTGAAACCTGCCGCTAAAGTGGTGCATAGCGTAAAGAGCCCCTGGCAGAGCTAAAAACATAAATAACACAGAAACGGTAGCATGACTAGACGAGGATTGCTTGCATAATAGTAAAAAAAACATTGTTCTCCCTTTTATTTTGCAATAAAAGTTTTGCAAAGTCATAATAGTTGCCACTGCTGCAGAAAATGACACAGACCAATAAAAATTGAAACAAATATTTTTTTGGCAAACTCACTAATAGCACCTTTCCTAATACTTAAGATGAGGATTGCTGGCTTTACAGTAAGTGCACCCTCCTTGGTTTTATAGTAAGTGGCACTGCAGCAGAAACTGTAACAGGCGCCTGGGGCACATTTGGTCAGAAAAATGCAGCCGAGCGAATTCTTTGAAAATAATTTGAAATGGCGTGGCTGTGATTTCTTGCACAAACAAGGCTGGGTTGTTGTAGTTTAAGTGGACTGGGCATAATCGTCCCAAATACCACAGCGGGTCTCTTGCATTCTGTGGGAACTACAAAGGCAATGTATTGATTGGTGTACAATGAGGTGTACGGTAACATGTGGAAAATACCATGTTGGTGTAAAACTGCACAATTGTGTCAAATCAGTGTAAAGTGTTTAACATTATGGTAAAGATAGCGCAAAATACCAGATCGATGGCGGTGAGATGAAATCCTGTGAAACTGGACTTTGCATGCACAACCAGGGTGTGAAATACTACAAAAGCGAAATACCAGAGCGGTGGCGAGTTGCAGAAAACCTGAATGCTTGCATCAGTTACCCAACACTTTTGAGCTCTCCAGAGGAGCATGGTCGTCCCAAAAGACAATGTGCAATTTGGGAAAATACATTTTTCAGGAAATCTTTGTGATCTCGATGTCGCAGTTTGTAATCCTGACTGAGACAGATTTCGGATTTGGTTGCATTTTCAGTCAACATGAGTGACCGGCTCCCTTATTCATTTACAAAAGGCCTTCAAAACTTAATTTGATTTGATGTCTTAATCAATTTTATAAAAAGAACATGAAAAGTATTTTCCTCTGTTCTATTTTCTCCAGCAAAGACCGTGCAGTCATTGACCGCAGTAGAACCCTAATTCTGGTCAAACAATGCTTCCGGCCTCTTGTTGCGCCTGTAGGTCATTCCATACCAGGTGGAACATTCTGGTCTGTACCAAGTATTGTCATTCCATATTACACTCCATACCATTGGATTTGGTTGTGTACCATACCGTCCTGTACCAAATTTTGCCCACTGTAGGTAATTCCACAGTTGTTACTTGTCCCTGTAGGTCATTCCATATCGATGGATATCAACTCCATGCTGGTTCTAATTCCAAGTCTGACAATGTCATTGTGTCCTCATGATTTCATATCCTAGATTGGAGACCCAGTTGTGATGTTTAGAAGTGTTGTATTACATATTGTACCATATGCACCATATGTATGGCTATATGATGCCTCAGTATGATGTACAATATGCACCATATGCCTGGCCATATGATCGCCATCGCAGGAGGGGTGGATACCCAGCAGGAGCCACCATGCAGCATTTGGCTTCATCCTCTCTTTTCCAAGGGCAGCCCGGAAATATTGAAACATTGAGGTATTGATTGTGTAGATATTGTTTAAGATGAAGCATCTCCATGGCCATATTGTAAAATGAACAGGAAAAGTTCTCAAATCTTATGATGTCCAATGGTATGAGATGGAGACATATTATGACAGAATGCAATAGAGAACCGAGGGCAATGGCCCTCCCTTGTCTGACATTTGTGGAACGAGCAGAGAGCTTCTCGTTCCTTGGATTCCTGCTGGGATCCCACAATGCCTGCCACTGCCACCACATGACACAATGATGCCTGGAAGGAGCGGGGCGGGGTCATCGCGTCATGAACCCAAGATGCTCCTTCTCCCCCTGAGAGAAACCATGAGCAGGAGGAGGAGGAGGAGGAGGAGGTGGCAAGCGCCCGCTCCTCCTTGCGCCCGCAATCTTGGTGGCTTTAGTGAGCAGGCGCAGGTGGCGGGGCAAGGAGCATGCTGCTGTTGCTAACAGCAACCTGAGATGCTGCTGCAGCCCCTGCTGCTGATGCTGCTGCATGTTGCTGCTGACCAGTGACATGCTGCTGCAGCAACTGCTGCTGGTGGCCCTGTTGGTGGCCCCACTGGGGGGAGCTCCAACATCTCCAGCTCCTCCTCCAGGGCTGGAGGAGGAGGGGAGAAGACAAGCAGAGACCAAACTGAGGCTGACTGGGCCCATTGTTGCCCCTCTCACCAGGGTGGAGTTGTTCCAGAGGCCTCGTCCAAGGTATGTGGTTGCAATTGTGGTTGCACTCCTGTGGTCAGCTGCACTTATGATCGGGCAGTTTTCGATCCAAAACCTCCAGATGCTGGTTTTGGAAACGACACCAAAATATCAGCATTGGGTTTAAAGCTGTTTGTCAAATCTGGCATCAAGAGCATTATGTTTCACAAAAATTATAGATGACTCAACAATTGTCCATTTTAATGTCTACAACAACTCACAGTTTAGGTTCTTTGCTTGCATTTAAATCCAGGGCTGTTCAGGCAAAATTATTATTTAAACCCAGAGCTTGTTTGTGCATGTGATTGATATGGCTATGACAGGATGGACAGGTAAAATTATGATCCTGTGGAACGTTTTGGATTGTTGAAGCTGTATTTGCTGATATTTATGTGACCATTAGTACGCGCCCCTAGTTCCAAATACCTAATTTGGACCAAGCACGCAGCACAATTCATTGCAAAAGGGTGGATCTTGGGATGGTTATCCAGAGTGAGAAGACATAATCAGTGATCCAATATATGCCTTATTCCCCCTCGTCGTAATCACACCTGGCTTTCAAAAGAGATCTGTGCAAAAATCTCATGTTCTGCTTTCACTCCAAGGTCCTTTTTAGAAAAAAAAATCGATGCAAAACTCCAGGTGGTAACATGCAGGTGGATCTGTTTCCACCTCGTCCTTCTGTGCAAGGATCTCAGGTTGATAAAAGACGATCGAAGTGAGGGTGATCAATTGAAATCTGCGCTGCAGTCTGTTTCCTTTGTTGCATGTAATTGTATCTGCATCTGGACGATTTGTTTTGGACGTTGTTAACATGCAACCTGGTAGAGGTATGGTGTGGCGTGTTTCTGCATCTATAGTGGATCTGCTGTGGAAAGAAAAAATGTTGCACAAATCACAGGGAAGTGAAGGAGGTGATAAATCATGACTCATTATGCATTCAACCAGAGGGAAATTTTTGACCAGAGGGAAATGGCGAAAATTGAGAAAGCAGCGGAAATACTTTGAAGGCTTGCCGGGTAACTGAAAATCTTGATTTTGTTGGAATTGAACTAAAAACAAATTTAACTTAAAGATTTTCTTGAGGAACAAAAATGGTCTCCTTGAGCCCGCCCACTATTGCCAATGATCCCAACTGACTGACCAACTGACTACTTTGCTTTTGATTAATCTTAGATCTTGTAACAATGGCCAGGCGACAAAGTGGAATCCTACTCGGGGCCTAACGTAGGTACTTCTACCGTGCCTGTTGTATTTGCAGTCACTGGTGCAAATCTGGTGTAATACCAAATCTGGTGTAATACCAAATCTGTTGTAATACCAATCTGTTGTAACACCATTTGCAGTCGCTGGTGCAAATCTGGTGTTCCATCATCTGATGGATCAGGTGCAACAGTGATGCAGCAGTGGGCTCGTCCCTGATTGAGTTGCAAGTTGCAGCTGGAGGAGCTGGTGGTCTCAACACCGATTTTCACACAATTCAAAAAGTCAATGCAGCCCAAATTGTTGCAACAATCCAAGCATAATTCGAAAACTTCTGTTCTTCTTATAATTGGACTAAGTAAAAAAAATCCCAAATTTTTACAACGACCCAAACAAGGATTAACACAAAGTGTTCCCTGATCCTTAATCCTTGTAATAAAGAACCAAACAGAGCATAGACCCATCTGTGCGTTCATAAAAAAACACGATCTTAATAATATAAAGTTAAAGATTATCAATGCTGATTACAACTCTGCTCTACTTGGAAAGGTCAGAAGCTGAACCATGCACTCTATCAGCTAATTTTAATTAGATTGAAAAGACAGTCATTGATGTTCAACCTTGAGTCTACAGACTAGTAATTCTGACAATGATGCGAAGTGCAACTCAATTTGTGATAAAAGAGCACATGTACGTCGTAGTAAGATTTGGGTGAATGCCATTCATCATGTGCGGTGAAGGACATCTTACGATCTTACACGTGATAAAAGCGCCAGCATCGTCTGATGATTGCCGGGTGGCTCAGGCCTCTGGGTGTCTGGGAGACATCCGCCATCAAACGTCGTCCGGAAAAAACAACAACTTTTTAGAGAGGTTTCAATTTCATGTGAACACAAAGTTCTTTTATATTTAAAATTCAAAGAGGTCTTTATTCACTTTGTGTAATAATCAGTTTTGAACCCATTTCATTTTCCCCATTTCTAGGATCGGGCCGTCTCCCCTCACAATCTCGGCCGAGTTGTCACGAAGAAGCCTTACACGCCCAAGGTCGGTCGGGGGAAGAAGGTTGAAAAGTGGTTCCGAGGTATCAAACAGTTTTCGGGAGCAAGCAATTAAGGCGGCGGACGGTTCTCGTCAAAGAGTAAACAGTTTTGAGGAGCGCGCAATCAAAGGGGGCAGTTCTTCTCATCAAGGAGCAAGTCAACTTTCCATTCTTCTCCCAACGCGAATCCCGCAACACAGGCATCTGATCTCAATGCGCCAAAAGCACAATCATCACTCTCCCCAAACTGGAACTGGTAATCTTGAGCCAGTTTCAAATCCAGATTTAGAAGAAGAGGATGAAAACGAAGAAGAAGACTCAACGACAATCTCTTCGATCAACATCTTTGACGGTCAGTACCACGAAGTCAACCCTGGCCAGTACAACGAGACAAATCCAGGTAATTAATTCCACCAGACAAATGAAAATCCCCCCACAAGAGATGCTAATGAAAGGATGTTTCAGGCCAGTACCACGAAGACAACCCTGGACAATATCACGAGAAGAACCCCGGCCAATACGAGGAAACTGACGAGGGACAATACTTGGAAATCAACCCAGGCCAGGTCAACAATTAAACTGTCTTATGTTGACTTCGTTTTTGTTGGTTGTTGCTTCACATTTCTTTGTCTTTATATTTCGTTGTCTTCATCTTTTGTTGTCTTTGTCTTTCCAACATAGCTTTAAGATTCACACCTATTCTCAAGGTCAGACTGGGGTGGCATTTTGTCCCCTCATTTGGAGCCAAAGGCCATAAGAAGTGCATTTTATGTCCCTTCATCTTCTGCTTACAAATTTGTAGACAATTGCCAATCAATTATGGAGGCACCATTTAGAGTGCTTGGAATACCTTTCTTGAATTCACCATTTGCAATCTAGCAAAGGTCTTGGTAAAGGCAGAAGAAAACGAAATGCTTTTCTTGCAGTATGAGGCAGTGGTTGAGTACAATGTTGAGGAGGAGACAAAAAGCTACAATGTCCATCGGAAAACCGGCGACTACATCATTGGAGAGGTTAACCAATCAAAATCCAATCAAACTACGCAATTGGCGGGTTTGAGATGATTCAATTCAATCACCATATCATCAGTTTGTATAGAACCACCTTTTCTCCAGGTTGGAAAGATCAACATCAACAATGGACAAACTCTTGAGGTAGGTTGGAAGTCAATGTGCTTGGTACAATAATGTTGGTTAAGACAAATCAAGGAAATTGCCATTCAAGATACAGAAGGCCAACGAAAGGATCATTCGAGACACAAATGTGCAAATATTTTACTCTGATTTTTCAGGGGGTTCGCTACACAGCAGTGGAGGGAATGGTGAGAAAAAGACAAAGATTAAATTTTGGCAACTCTCTAAGTTAAAGACTTTCATCCCCAACTACTGCAGGTGAACCAGGATCAGATCGCTGAGATACTCGCGCGCTACTTTGGCACCGGACAGAGATGACATTCGCTACTTTGGCTCTTCAAGGAAATCAGATTTGCTACTTTGCCTCCTCTGAGTTACAGTGACATGAACTGAACAATATAGAGTCCAGTGCCGTCAGTTTTGTAGTTTTAAATCAATTCCTGTTGTGGCCAACAGTGAAATACCCGGGTAATGGTTTGGAAATAATTCCCATTCTTGCCAGTGTAAGAATTCCCTTCTGGTGATCCACAACACCTTCAACTAACAACAACAGCTTCTGAAATTTATTTGAACTATGTGCTGAGACTATGGCGGCATGTGAAGCCTATAAGAGTGGATGTGACTGTGTGGAGCCTCCTGTTGGTCCCTGCTTGCCAGGCTGCTAGACTCCTCCCTGATAAGGGACAGGTGGTTCCTCCAAGGAGAAGCCTCCTGGTGCTGGTGTCCCTCCTGCTTCACCAAGTTCACCCCTCCTCCGCTTGGACTCAATGACTCCTTTGACGACTCCACCTTTTCCTCCTCCTCCATCATGTCCTCAACCCTCCTGTCGCCAGGTCTCAGTGCTGAGCAACGTTGCTTCTTTTGATGTCGGAGAACCCCAGAGCTGGTTGAGAATCGTGAACCGCAGAACTGACAAGCAAAGTGCTTGATATCACTGTGCACGCTCAGCGTGTGCTTCTTCAGACTGTTGCTGGTCTTGAATGTAAGTTTGCATTGAGAGCATGGGTGAGGCCTCACCCCGGTGTGGTCCATCAGGTGCCTGCAAATAATTTGTACCTTCAAGACAACAAGGCGGCACCCGCAAATTTTCCTTTCCGAGAATTGTCAAAATACACGAAACGGCGCCACAACAGTGGGTTGTTAGACGTGCACCCAGCTATTGCAACAGTCGCGGAATGTTGAAAGTGTGATCACGCCAAAAATCCAGAACTCAGCACAGCCAATTTTTAAGACTTCTTTGTCTCCCTTTTGAGGTATGAAAATGATCAATTTTTAATCTACCTCTCCAATGACTGCTTCCACTTAAACTGTTGTCCACACTTGGTACAGCAGAAGTCCATCTTGTCATTGTGGAGCCTTGTGAGCATGTTATATAAATGTTACCATATATATTATATAATATTGTATATATAGTGACATATCATGATGTTAAATACCTCGTGTGGTCAAGCATGTTTTGCTTTGTTGTGAATCCTCGACCACATGTGTCGCAGATCCACGGCTTCTCTCCAGTGTGGACCTGAGACGTGCAAATAATTCTTCAAGTTAATCAAGGATTCTTTCACAATTGTTAAGAATTCAGGGAACCTACCCTTCTGTGGATCTCCAGTTGGCTTTTGCTGACAAATCTGTGTTCGCAGAAGTCGCAGAACCAGGGTTTGGTTCCCTCGGGATGGCTTTGCTTCTTGTGGGTCAGAAGGCTCGACTGGATTGGGAAGCCGCGACCACACAGGTCGCAAATGAAAGGACGCTCACCTTTGTGAATCCTGAAGAAAATATGTGATTGAATGATGAGATACCTAGATTCTAGAAGCTCTCCTTCTACCTTTGATGGCCGATAAGGTTGGACTTTCTTCCAAAGGATGCATCGCACTCGTTGCACTTGAATGGTTTGGTGTGCAGCTGGGAGAAAAGGTTAGATAAAGAACTAGAACTTTTAGGAATTATAAAATCGAATATTCCAAGACATTAATTCAGAAGCTCATGTATTCTTACCTGTTCATGAACCCGACGTAGACCAGGCCGATCAAAAATCTTTGGGCAGTGTTGGCACTTTAACTTTTGACCCTTCTGTTTCATTTCATGGCCCTAGAGAAATCATGTTTTTGACGAGCATTATTCAAGAACTTAAAGAATAGAAAATCAATGAAGAAACAGAATGGCTCACTTCAAGAGTTTTTGCAAATTTGTTTGACCACTGAGCGGAGTCAAAGTCACCCATGGGGTTGTGGCCACCCTCTTCATCCTCGTTCTCAAGCTCAGGGTCGCTTTCGTCAGACTCCCTCTCCACCTTGATCTCATCATTGCTTGGATTTGCTTTTATCTCAAAGACATCTGGCTCGTTCAACATCTTATGTTTCTTTAGTTTCAATTTCTTTTGTCGATTGTCGTCATATTTTTCATCTTGATGGTCCAGGAAATGGCGAAAAGCTACTTCAGATGGATCTTCTCTTTCTGCCATTGAATTGTCCATTTCTGATTTGACCGACATACAATCTTCGTAGGTGTTGCTTCTCTGCCCATAACTTAGATCTGACTTGACAGAGACACTTTTTTGGCGATTGCTTGCATTTCTTTGACCAACTCCCAAGGAAGCCACAAGCATCTCAAGCTCTTGATACTCTTTCTCACTGGTGGCTTGGCCCTGGAACAAACGCAAAGTGTTTGATTGAAGAATTGTCTTCTCTCCCGGCCATATTGTGTTAAGTAATGCTAGATTTGTGCTTAACTAAAAGCTAACATAATCATCTTCTCACCTGGCCGGAATAAACAAGATCAAGTAGAAGAGGTAGGATTCCTTCACTCCAGTCAGGGAACACTAACACCAGATCTTCAACATCCAGGCCTTCACAATCATAATAGATTATTTCAGGAAAGCAATATCAGAATCAGGTTTATCACATTAATGAGATTGTTTGCTATCACAAAGGTGAACACAGGCAGTAACTGTAAAATAATTGGTAAAGTATGTGCATCAGGCATCAGCTATTAAGACAGCAGCATCATTATCACCTTCACAACACTGACTAAGAAGGTTGGAGGCGGCTATGAGAACAAGATTGTTAGCTGCTGCAGCAGAGAGATTTCCTCCAGGGAAGAGATGATATTGGCCACCCACCTGGATAAAGGTAATGGCACATGGTCACAATTACTTTTGAGAATTGTGATTATCAGAACATATTACAGGAGCAGAAATCATATGTAATATGTCTAATAGACAAAGTTATCAATGGGATTATGTTTCATGCCTGCCGACAGGAGCGTAGTATAGATGTGAGAGGTTGGAGTGACGTCAAGAGAGTTGCCTCCATATCTCTATCTTGGGTTTTATTATTAGATTCAAGACTGCTCCTCATTGGTTCCTTGAATTCAATGTTCTTTTCATGGGTTTCATCCTCCAGACAATTGTTAAATGGAAATTCCTTGAAAAAAGTTGGAGATCCTTGTTTTTCTTCTCTTATTGGCAGATCATTGACAGTATCCATATTGTGAGCACAAGCATCAATCAATTGTCAACAGCGATGTGTGTTGTTGAATCCTGGCGCTACTGCTATCTGTGTTTTTGCAAAATATGGCGCACCAGTGCCGCACTGACTCCCTCAGTATTGTCGTCTTTCTCATTGTTCATTCTCTCATTTTAAGACGTTAAGAGAGCAAGATACACTATTCAAAGACTACAACTCCAGCAAACATCGCATTACCGTCTGAGAAAGGGACACAACAGCAAGAAATATGTTTTTCTATGGTAAACAGACATACTACAGCAAATTTGTAAGGAACTAATCTGTTCTAGCGTCAGGTTTTGTTGAAAACAAGAAATGCCACAAAGTAACCGACGAGGAGGAGTATCCCTAAACCAGGGAGTACAACTTTCACAGTCTGAAAATATAAAATCAACGGATACCTAACAAAAGAGATATTGATGATACCCACCACAGATTTCCACCTTTCTGCTTTTGTACCAAGCTTCAACTTGACACCAGGTAGCTTTACTGTATCCTTGGCTTCAGTGGGGATGGTGTGTCCAACAGGCATATTTATGATGTGGGCCTGAAACATACAATGATAAGATAAAGATTTTCTTTATTACTCTAATCACATCCAAATGCAATTACGGTAGCATATGTATGTGTACAGAATCTTTCAGTTGTACTCACCTCACAAGAAGATCGTGATATGGCAAGATAGTAGGGCAAAGTGTGCAAAAGAGGCTTGGCATCTGCTTTTGGTCTTCCTAGCACTCTACGCCAAGCTTGAAGTATCCTGGCCCACAAGTGTATGCGGGAAGCAAAGAGGACAGCAACAAGAGCCAACAGGAGACTTGCGAATGTGACCATGCCGTAGAAGAACAGAGAAGGGACTGCAAAGGGATCTGTTTTTGCTCCTGAATGGTGCATTTGTAATGAGGCCATGAAGGAACAGATAATCTCGTTTAAAATCCTGAAAACCTGGAGTTGGTGTAACTGTCATTCCTCCTGCTTCAACAGTTGTAGTACTGAAAGGATGCACCGTCGTGGAATTCTCCAAGGATACAAACTGTTTGTTTGCATGTCTATACAATACATATGTCAAGATCCCAAAACTAAGAAGGGTCCCAACAGTGAGCAGAGCAGATTGCAAACTGGGCAGTTTGCCCTTTGGTTTAGCCTCTGACACCTGTCCACCTTGAAGCTTTTTCACAGGGTGAAGGAAGAGAACAACTCTTGCCTCGTTTCCTTTCATCTCAGCCACCGAACCAAAGAAAGTCTTGCACTTGCAGTTTGTGAGACTCTTAAAAAGTACATTATATAAATATTATACTCTTCTGATGTATCACCTCGCAATGGTGTTCCATCCCATACTCTACTGTGCCTTCCACAGAAGTTCCTTCCCAGGATTGGATCCCAGGATCGGAAGTCAGGAGAAGAGTAGAAGAGCAGTTGTTGCAGCTTTGGTTGAAAAGAAGACTCTCCTTAATATTGTGGGTAACTTGAAGCATGGATGAGGTTATGCTGGAAAGACCTCTCAAGGAAGAATTCACCGTTTCCACAAAAGTCGAGACGCCACCCTCACTTGGAGGGAAAATGTCATCCACAGCTCCATCATCGTAAACAACAGCACAATGACCTGGATGTATTCCCCCCACCATCACCTTCTTGTACAGTTGATCAGCCAATGCCTTTGCCAAGGACTGCAAATTGTAGCCAGCATCTGACAAGTCAATATCCTCCACCAACACACCTTGGCTCTGAACGTCCTTTGCTTGTGGGAGGTCATTTGTGGGCAGGACCTTTTCTCTCTCGATGTGGCGTATCATGCTAAGTGGCATCCTAAAACTCTCATTTAGCTTAACTAGCTTGCTGTGCTTGATACTCTCTTCGAGAAGATTGGAGTTCAAGAGGTTTCCCCTCCAGTAGACTTGTCTCTGGAAGTCGCTGGCTAAGTAATGGGTGTCATTGAGGCTTTGGTAGGGATCCACTGTGATCCACAAGTCTCCCAAAACCTGACTCTCCTGGCTCTTTGGGTCTTTTGGTGGTTCAAGTGTTTTCTGAAGCATCCTGTTGACCCAATCCACCCCAAGGTCCTCAGCTGAATCCAGGTAAATATAGCGATACCCCAAACAGATTAGTTCATGGAGAACTTTTTCATTTGAAGACAAGTCACTCAAGTTTTGTGGGAGACTCTTGAAGTTGGCAAAAGTAACATGGGTGAGGTCCACCTGGCAAGCCTCCAGCTTCCTCTTCACCATGGCAATCACATTGTCCTCGAAGCAGACAAAGAGTGCTCTTCGCGATGCACTCAGATTCCCACTGATACGCTGGATCCTCGCCATGATCGAGATTGTCTTGCCGGTGCCCGCGAGACCGTAGACAATTGTGGGCTGGGTCAAAGGCTGCTCCTTCTTGTTGACCAGGTTGTCCTGGTCATCTCCCAGGATACAGAAGCTTTTCACAGTCTCGTCGTAGAGAACCCCTTCGCAGTGGCGTAAAGACATAAAGTCAAAAACTTTGTCATAGGTCGAAGGATCAACTGCTAATGTAGGATCACTCACAATTCCTCTCATCCACTCAGAGAACTCTCCATCCTCAAACTTGTCCTTGAAGACATGAAACCCTGCTGGTTCCGGGTTTGCTCTGGGTTGGGTTCCCTTTGGTTGGCAAGCTGCAGGTTTCTCGTAGAGGGAAGGATGGCTTCCACGACAAGAAGAACAAGACTCCACAGGCGGCATGTTTGGCCAGACCGCGTGGAACTGGATGTTGTTGGTGGGGACTTTGAGTTCCTTTGCCAGCATGTCCCCAAATGTTTTGAGTTGAGCGATCGCTCTCTTCCTCGTCTGGCCACTCGTCTTGATGTCGGCATTGCACTTCACCTTCTTGATGACGATGTAGTGCCTTCCCTGGTAGGTGATGAGCAAACAGAAGTCAATCTCCCTGAGAACGATCGGGCTACCAGCAATAACCCTGATACTATGGTAACAGACGATCTGGATTCCAGGAATATCCTGTCCAGCAAGCCCTACCCTGTCGAACACCTTCTTCTCTGCTTCTTCTCCTAGGCTCCTCCTTGGATTCCCACTTAACACATAGTTGTTGGGAACAAAGGCCACAGGATGCATCGCTGTCAATTGAGACAAGTGCTCCTTGAAAATGGTCTTCTTTGAAATCTCATTTTGGTGACTTTGTTTGCCACCTCTTCCTTCATCATCTTTCTTCGTCATATTCTCTCCCTCTTTCCTCCTTCGTTCTTCCCTTATCTTTGTTTGTTCCTTTCTCCATTTGCCTTGGACTGCTGTAGTATCATGTACCACAAAGCGTTTCTTCACCTCCTCCAGATCAACATCTTTGGTGTATGATACAACCACGAGTCTTGTGTTTGCTCGGAGAAGACCACTCCGAGCTCCAGTCTCCCCAGCAATGTTATTGGTGATAAAGACGCAAGTGGGAGCCTCCATGCCGGAAAACTGTAGGTTAGAGGTCACCAGAAGACCTCCTGGCCCCTTTAGCCAACTCCGCAGCTGGCGCTCATCCTCAGGCGCGGGTGATGGGGGGAAGCTGATGTGGTTGTAGCCAATCTGAGTCACTGCGATGGATACCTCGTGGACAGAAACACCCTCACCACACAGGATCACTACATTCTCTGTCAGAGGTGCTGTGAGCTTCAAGATATGCAGAATAACTTCTTCCATGCCAAACTTGATGTCTCCATCTGTTATTCCTTGAAGGTCCAAAAAACATGGCCTTTCCCCTGTTACAGTGTGGGCACTTGATGCTCCCCTGATAACGCTTGTTTGAAAGATCTCACTTCTTGAGGTAAAATCTGAGATGTCGTTTGGTATGCTGTCACCAATACTGCTTGTATTACGCATCCTGAACCTCAGTTGTTGAAGCTTGAATTTTGTGTTTTCCGAAATGTGTTGTGCCAAGTGATCATGTGTGGAGAAGCCATCCTTCAAATTCTTTTGTGTTTGGGTTTTCATCTCTGGCAGGAGAGCCTTGTCTGGGTCATCCGAGATGTCCAACAACGAGAGTGTAGAGAGTGCTACCCACGTCTGAAGGCTAGAAGATTGAAGCAAATCTAACGTCGCAGTCAGCGCACACTTCTCTTTCGTGTCAAGGATATCTTTCAGGTCTCTTTCAAAGAGAGGAAGTTCATCGATGAATACTATTGTGTGACTTGCTTCTTGGCTTTGTGCTTTGAGGAATGTTTGGATGAGGTAATGTCTATCACCTTTTCCTGCAGTATTTGTGCCATGGCCATGAAGTTCTCTGAGATCTTCAATCGTCACCACCTTCACTGCGGTTCCCTCAAACTTGAGTTTCATTGCCTCATCCAGGACAAACTTGATATTTTCACCGCTCATAATGTTTGTGGCAGGGATGAAGATTACTGTGCTACTTGGTTCCTTTGCTGCTTCCAGGGCGGCAAACACAAGAAGAGATGTTTTTCCTGAGCCGTAGTCTCCATTCAACACAACGTTTTCACCCTTCTTGAACATTTCCAAGAGATTCAGTTGCTGTTGAGTCCAGAAGAGAATGCTCCAGGTGTGGCCGAGGGGTTTGTTCTTCAAATCCGAGAACTTGATAGAAGTTGCTCCATCCTGGGGACCCTCCTCTCCTCCAACACCTGCAACCTCACCCTGCTTCCTCTCTCCAATTAGTATCTTCTGAGTTGTCTGGTGTGCCGCCTCAAAGTCGAACACCTGGCAGTTGAAGGCGACATGCTGTGATCCAACGCAGATAGCAAGCAGCCTCTTGTACTCCTCTTCTGTTGCTGGACGGTCGGGAAGACTCAGGTCCTCCAACCATTTGCTTGACTTCAGCTCTTCAGCAGTCAGGACAAACTTCAGGGAGTTCACGTCCATCCCAAGGTCCCTGAATTGCTTCCGGTTGGAAATTTCTGGGAAGCAGACAAGGTTGAGTTTCATCCAGGAGGAAGAGAGTTTGGCTGCTGGAGCCAAAATATTTTGGAAGAACTCGTTTCCTTTGCCCAACTGCTCCAGGGCTTTCTGAAGAGCTTTCTTCAGGCCATCATTGTCAGGGTTCCCCTCTTGAGGGTAACCCTTTACCTCCACATGGAAGAAGGTGCTGGAGGGTCTGTCTGCCAGAAATTGGTCAAATTCGTCGTCATCCTTCTGAACAAGGTCACGGAAGAACCTTGTGAGATGGTTTGCCACCTCGTCCGCAGTCAAGTTTCTCTTGCTTTTGTTGTACATCTGATTGACCTCTCTGGTCACAATGCTCATGTACTGGGTTTTCTCTCTATCGCTCAGCAGGTGGAAAG
>JACLAC010006392.1_pt1 | contig 15786 bp, 16 predicted proteins | sample 8027881 | NCBI WGS metagenome assembly JACLAC01 (sample SAMN15725517, study PRJNA655200) | protist metagenome | isolation source: fluorescence activated cell sorting (FACS) single amplified genomes of... | place: Spain: Blaines Bay Microbial Observatory, Mediterranean Sea | collected 2016-01-19
GAGCGCCTACGCCGCGCCGGGTGGATCGACTCTGGCAGCGGGGCGGCCCGTCGTGGGAAGCCTTTCATGTAGAAGAAACGCACAAAGGTCCCGTAGTCTGGGACATACGTGCCACCCGGTTTTCTCCTTGAGAGGAAGGGTTGCCTGGCCCTCAACGGTGGCTGTTGATCGAACGGCAGGTGTCGACAGGGGAACATAAATACTTCCTATCCAATGCGCCGGCCGACACGCCGCTGGAACAGATCATTCATGTGATTTTTGCGCGTTGGCATATCCAACGAATCTTTGAAGAGGCCAAAAGCCAAGTCGGCTTGGATCACTTTAGAAGTTCGGCAGTATCAACCGCTGATCCGGCAGCTGATTTTGAGTATGGCTTCGCTGTTTTTTCTGATGCGAGAACAGGATTCGATGCGCGAAAAAAAATCTACCCTCAGCGTGCACCACATTCGTCGGGTGCTCGCGGTGCTGCTGGATCGAGATCTGGCGGCTGCCGTTCGGCTGCGTAAAGTAGACAAGCTGATCCAATGGATCGTTTATCAACAACAAACGGCATTTACATCTCGAAATTGCGAAAGTGCTTCAACCTTTTTTAGCGTTGTAGTGTTAGACAACAACCAAAAACTAATAACTGTACCGGTCCACACTGTAACGAGCGAGATTTTCCGTAAGCCATGTAGCAGTCGTCGCAATCCCCTGTTCAAGAGAGACCCTCGGCTTCCAATCTAATACCTCGGCCGCTAAACTGGGATCCGAAAGCAATTCACCCACTTCGCTCTTTTCGGGCCTCATCCGCTCATCCTCAGAGACCACTTCGGCATCAACATGTAAGGTCTCTATCGCCAATTTCACTAAATCTCCGATGGAAATATCGCGCCCAGTGCCTAGATGTACGGTGCGACCAATGGCCTCATCACGAATTGCCGCCCTTAAAAAAACCTTCTACCGTATCGTCGACAAAAGTCAGGTCTCGCCGCGGCCACAATGCCCCCAAACGGATTTGAGTTTTGCCGGCGATTAATTGCGTCAAGATCGTGGGTAAAACAGCGCGCGCAGACTGGCGTGGCCCGAATGTATTAAAAGGTCGCAGCACTGTCACTGGAAGGTCAAACGAACAGTAAAAGCTTTCGGCCAATTTGTCAGCAGCGATCTTCGAGGCTGCATAGGGCGACTGGGCCTGCAGGGGATGTGACTCCGTTATAGGTACGCTATGTGGTGTACCATACAACTCGCTGGTGGATGTGTGAATAACCCTCATCCCTTTGGATTGCGCCGCCAACATTACATTGAGCGTACCGCTAATGTTGGTATCGACATAGGATCCTGGAGCTTCATAGGAATACGGAATCGCTATGAGAGCTGCCAAATGGAATATAATCTCACAGTTCGACAGCTTCTTGGATAAACCTCTGGTCGCGGATGTCACCTGAGATTATTTCGATATTTTCTTGCGACCCTTTTTCCTGGAATCCCTGTAGCCAACCCCAATATCCAGAGGAGTTATAGCGAACCAGTGCTCTAACCAAAGCCCCTTCACGCAATAGTCTTTCCACCAGATGACTACCGATAAAACCACCCGCACCAGTCACTAGTACACGCTTATTACTAAAATTCATAGATCTTTCACTCATTTTCGCAATGGACGCTATAAATTTTTTTAGAGCATCGCCATTTTCTCAGTTGGCCACTTCGAAAACTGACTCCGGACGGCCCCCTTTCTTAAAGATTCATCACGCGCTCAGAAATGAGACCTGTAATTTAAAGACCAATCACTCGCGCCTTACCCCCACACCCAGCAAGAGCATTACGCGTATCGACGACCAGCCCCGCATGCTCGGCAACCCAATGCCAATCGTAGGCCGAATGTGCCGTAACTACAACCGCGCAATCGGTCCGTGCCAATTCAACCTCGTTCAAGGGCAAAGAACTCAGGTCCCCTTCCAACTCACCGCTCAGCTCGGGAATATGAGGATCGTTGTAGACCACATCAGCCCCCTTTTTGCGCAGTTGTGCAATAATCAGCAGAGCCGGGCTTTCGCGCACATCATCAATATCCGACTTATAAGCCACCCCCAATATCAGCACGCGAGCCCCCATCAGCGCCTTGCCATCGTAGTTGAGACCGTCCATGATCTTCATGACCACGTGATGCGGCATCTCGGCGTTGACTTTGTCGGCTAGATCGACAAAGCGCGCCTCGTAATTCAGTCCGCGCATTTTCCAGGAGAGATAGAGCGGGTCGATCGGGATACAATGGCCACCCAGGCCCGGCCCCGGTGTGAATTTCATAAATCCGAATGGCTTGGTCGCCGCCGCGTCGATAATTTCCCAGACATTCAGATCAAGACGATCACAGATCAGAGCAATCTCGTTAACAAGGCCAATATTCACCGAACGAAACGTATTTTCCAGTATCTTAACCATCTCGGCCGCAGCCGGCGAAGATACTGGGATCGGTGTATCGACGGCATGGCGGTAGAGCGCAGTCGCCACTTCAGTGCAACGCGAAGTCACTCCGCCAATAACCTTCGGGGTATTGCGAGTTTTCCATTGTTCATTGCCCGGGTCGACACGCTCGGGCGAAAAGGCGAGGAAGAAATCCTTGCCGACCAGCGCACCGTCTGCGTCGAGACGGGAGAGGACGACTTCTTCTGTCGTGCCCGGATAGGTCGTGCTCTCCAATACGATCAACACGCCGGGACGGAAGTACTGCACGATCATGTCGCAGGCGGCGACGATATAGGATATGTCCGGATCCTTGGTCTTGCTCAACGGCGTCGGCACCGAGATGCATATGCAGTCGACCTCGTCCAGCGCGGACGCCTCGGTCGTCGCCCGCAACTTGCCCGTTTCGACCAAGCCCCGCACTTTGCTGGAGGGCACGTCGGCGATATACGATTCACCGGCGCCGATCTGCGCGACCTTGTCCTCGCTCAAGTCGATACCCACGGTTTCCAGGCCCGCCGAGGCGAATTCGACGGCCAAGGGCAGGCCGACATAGCCCAAACCGATGATCGCGACCTTGGCTTCCCGGCCTTCGATGCGCTGGATGAGAATGCGTTGCGCGTTCATCAGTTGACGATATTGCAGTTGGAGTACCGCCGCGAAAGAGGCGAGCGGATATCAAACATCATCGGCCTTCAGCATCTGTTGGTGCGTCCGCGCCAATCCCTCATTCAAGGTCAAATAACTGAATTCGGGAAAGGCCGCCCGGGTCGCGGCAGGGTCAAACGGCCGATAGCCATTGTGCGGCATAGGACCTTGCCGCTCCGTCCCCCTCACAGACACCGGAGCGTCAAAAAGCGCGACGGTCTTTTCCGCTATATCGCGGAATGAAACCACCTGCCCCGTCGCAATATTTAGTACCCCTTTTGCCTTATGCACCAAACTCAGGTAGACCAGTTCCGCCACATCGTCGACCAGAACGTGGTCCCGCCGTTCCTCGCCCTCGCCGAACAGGACGATTTCCTCGCCGGCCGCGGCGAGGCGGCGAAAACGATTAGGGCCATATCCATTGTGGGGATCCTGCAGACCGTAGATCAACGTCGGCCGCAGAATGGCCAACGGGCCGGTGTAACTGTGGGCCAGCATCAACTCGCGGGCATGGTGCATCGCCCCGTGCAAAGACTCCGGCGCAGTCGCAGCCCCTTCAGTTAAAGGTCCAGGTGAATCGGCGTAAACCGCATCCGAGCTTATATAGGCCACGTGCGCGACAGGGTTTCCTTCCAGCGCATCGCAAACAGCCTTCATCATCGATATATTGTCGAGCAACATCGCGTTATCCTTAACCGGGGCCTTCGCCGAAACGACTAATAGGACATCGTCCGGACGCAGTTCGGCGGCCAGTATCGCAGCGGCACCCCGGCCGAGCAAATCGAGGTCCGTCCGCGAGATACCCAGTACGGGAATACCGTCTCGCTCGAGTCGACTAACGCTGGCCCCGCCGACAAATCCACCGGCCCCCAATACCACGACACGCGCCGGCTTCATAGGCGACGCATTCAAAAGTTCAAGCATTTCTCCCCATTTTCCGTATTCGTTTTGCCCAGCGGTTAAAAGACCACGGCCAGACGTTCAGTTGCACCCTTTGCGAAACCATAAAGCCACTCGCTCCAATCCCTCCTCGATCCGCACCAGCGGCTCGTAACCCAACTTTTTCCGGGCCTTGTCAATCGCCGCCAGCGACTGGGGCACATCACCAGCTCTAGCAGGTCCGTAGGCGATATTACCCTCGGTACCGAGAATTTTGCAGATATGCGCGACCACTTCGTTAACGCTGGTACTCGCGCCGCAACCAACATTAAACACTTCTCCGCTGACTCCTTCAGCCTCCGCTGCCAGCAGATTGGCCTCCACCACATTGCTGACATAAGTAAAATCCTTGGCCTGAAGCCCGTCGCCGTGTATTGTCACGTCCTGCCCATTTAATATGCCGAGGACAAAGAGCGGAATAAAGGCCGAATATTGAGATTTCGGATCTTGCCCCGGGCCAAAGATATTGAAATAGCGCAATGCGACCGTCTCCAGGCCGTAAACCTTTGAGAAGACATGGCAATATTTCTCTCCCGTCAATTTAGCCACTGCGTAGGGCGAAACGGGATTGGGGTTCATGTCCTCGCGAACGGGCAGCACGGGATCCGGACCATAAACCGAAGATGACGAGGCATAGACGACCCGCTTTACCCCAGCGTCCTTAGCCGCATCGAGAACATTGAGCGTGCCGGTGACATTGACTTCATTGGTGGTTATGGGATCGTTGATCGAACGCGGCACCGAAGGTAATGCCCCTTGATGCAATACGAAATCCACGCCCTCAACCGCCTCGCGCACAATGTGATGAGACCGTATATCGCCTTCGACAAACTCAATCCGGTCAGCGAACTGCTCGACGTTTTCTCGTTTTCCGGTAGATAAATTATCTAGTACCCGTACCTTTTCGCCACGACGTAGTAGCTCTTCAACCAAATGAGAGCCGATAAAGCCCGCCCCACCGGTTACCAAATAATGCGCCATATCTTTCCTTTATTCATGCTTGAAAAGGTCCACCTTTTTGCTTAATGTCCAATATCTGCGGATAGTATTATAAAAAGATACGTACAATCGATAAAATGCACAGGACCTTTATGATGAAAACCCTATTAGCGCTGGCTGGCCTACTGCCTGTCTACACTTCAGTTTGTGCCGAGGTACTCTCGCTGCAGGAATGCATCGCCCTCGCCCAGCGCAACAACTTGCAACACCAGAGCAATTACCAAACACTGGCCAACACCCACGCTCAGCTAGAATCGGCACGATCTCCTTTTGGATTCAATATGAGCGCCAACTTTACCGCACCCAATTTTACCGAGCAGCGCGATACTCAGGAGAATATCGCGCTTGCGACCCGAGTGCGGGAGGAAAACACCGATTTCAGATACTCGGGCGATCTGCAAATGTCCCAACGCCTGCCCCATATGGGCGAAGTCTCATTGACGACCACGGCTTTGCGCCGCGATTTCTCCTCCAATCGCCGCTCCGACTTCCTCGACCTGTCCGGCTCGATGCTGCTGAACTACCGTCAGGAAATCCTCAATCGTCCAAGCGAAGAAGTCACCATGAAACGGGCTGAACACAACCTGACTAGAGCCCGCCTCAACTTCGTCCGCCAAAACCTGCAACTCGAAGGCCAGGTCGTTGACGACTACTACAACTTAGTGCAGAATATTCGGCGGCTCGAGATCGAGAAACAACGTTTGGCCCAATCGCAAGCCAATCTCGAACTGGCCCAGCGCAAATTCGAGGTTGGGCTCATCGCCGAAGTCGAGGCACTGCGACTTCAAGTCGAATTGCTGCAGGCTGAAGCCAGTTTCGCGCAAGCCGAAACCGCGATTGAGCAACGTCGCGACATCTTGCGCGAAACGCTAGGACTCGACGCCAGCGCCCCATTGGACGTAGCCACCGAAGTTCAGTATCAGATATACCCAGTCGACGCCAACCGCGCGCTCGAATTCGGCTTGACGCGGCGCAGTGATATGCATCGTGCTGAAATCTTAGAAAAAATCCGCGATCTCGATCTTGAAGATGCTCGCCGCCGCAATGGGATCAGCGCCAGTCTCAACGCCAATCTCAGCCTGCGCGGCCGAGGCGGAGAAATCGGTGACATCAGCCGCAACCTCGAACGCAACCAATGGGGCGTCAATATCCAGGTTGCACTGCCGATCATCGACAGCGGCCAGCGCCGCGCCAATCTCAGCCAGGCCCGCATTGCACTCGAACAGAGCCGGATATCGCGCGAACAACAACGCCGTCAGATCGTTCGCCAAATCCGCGACGCCACCCGCAATCTCAACGAGGCCGAACGGCAGATCGACATTCGCCAGGCCGCCCTGCAGTTCGCCCAGCGCACCTACGACGTCGAACAGAGTCGTTTCGAACTCGGCCTGGCCGACAGCCAGCAACTATTGCAAGCCCAAGGCGATTTGACTCGCGCCCAAATCGACGGCTTGGAAGCCATCATAACCTATCAACGGGAATTAAAAAACGTGCGCGTTGCCACGATGTCCAGCCTCGAAGAGTTGCAACCATAACACCTACGACCACTTTATAAACGGAACGGCCCGGGCTACGTGAGCCCGGGCCGTTCTTATTGCAAAACGCGTTGAATGCTGGATCTACTACTTATCGTCGTCCGAATCCATTAACGGATGGGAAAACTCCTCCATATCCTCGCCAAACATCCGCCGCGGACGCAAACGAGTGTAGGACGGAATTCGATTCTGCTCCTCGGCCTCCTGACAACTCACGCAGAGACGGGCTGTTGGCAACGCCTCCAGGCGCGGTTTAGGGATGAAAGGGCATATTGGATTAAGACTTTCCGGAATCTGTAGACATGCTTCGCACTTGCCATAGGTTTCCGTATCCAGTTTCTCGAGCGACAGCGTAACCTCTTCGAGTTCGCGCCGTTCGGTATCGCCCAGGGCGACCAAAAGTTCCATCGCCCCGGCCTCGACCGCACGATCGAGATCGTCCGCCTTGGGATCTTGTAATTCATCAATCTCGTGCTCGGTGCCGTCCAAGTCGCTGAGCAATTCGGCGCGACGAGCCAAGAGTATTTTCCGAATCTTTTCTCTGTCCCGTTTGTTAAGCGCTACTTTTTTAGCCATAGTCCCCTCTTTCTATTACGGCTCGAGAGCCGGTGGACCACCCATAAAGATTCAAATTCAGATACCGGCCACCTGCAACCGGTAGACCGCCGTCCCCAGGGGCTCCAATTCGGCAAGCAAACGTCCGCTGCCGAGCACCGGGTCCGCAAGTCCATAAACGATCTCGGCCTGATTTACAGGCGGCAATCCAGCCATGCGCATTTCGAAGCGCCTAGGCTGGTTGTCGACATTGACCGCAAAGACATAAATAGTGTCTTCATACGCTTTAACAACCGCTTCAATGCCCCGACCGACCTGCCGTGGCTCAGCGTCATAGGAGGGCTGTACCAATACCGGTGCCAGTTGCGCCAATTCGCGAGCAAGAGTCTGCACTTCGCGCCACAAATCGACAGGCTGGATGTGCCGCTCGTCCTCCTGGCAATGGCGGTAAAAAAACACCCCACCAACCCCTTGCACCAGGCCTTGATACACCATGTTACGCAATTCAACTGCGGTTGGCGCGCGCGGCCAATGTTCTACCCCACCAAAGGCCTGGGCCACCAACCAAACGGGTTTGCGCCCCAGCGAAGCCCATTGCGCCTGCCGCACATAATCGCGCACCCGAGTGATCGGGTAGCGCGGAATCGGATATACATCTACCGCCAGTACATCGCTGGCCTCGGAGTAGGCGGTATACGTATGCGGCCTATTGTTAACTAAATAGACCGGATGGTAAGGGTCCAGTTCCCGAATTAACTGGTATATCGCCCGAGCAGCCTCGGGTTTCATACTCGTTTCGTCGGGTTCGTCTACCAAGTACCAAGCCAGCAGCGCCGCATGGTGGCGATAACGCTCGACCGTTGCTTTAATGGCCTGAAAATCCGGCTCCGGCTGTTGGCGAGCAAATTCACTCAATTCGAGCAGTATTTGCATGCCCTGCTCGGCTGCAGCATCCATCAGTTCCGCCACTTCTTCTCCCTGGAGCTTGTAAAAATAGTCTCCAGAATTGAAGTGCAGCCGGCGCATAGGGCCGAGTGTCTCAACCCGCAGCCAATATAGCCCGACGGGGAAAAACGGTTCTCCGTTCACGAGCAGTACCTGATTAAACAGGTCTATTTTTATTTCCCGGTCAGCTGGGGCAATCTTTACGCATTCGACTTCGAGCGGTTCCGCACCAACATCTTCCGCAACGCGGGCGGTGATTGTATAATGGCCTTTGGCCAACGCATTGGCGGCAAATGCGCCCCGCGCCTCCCGCCCGAATAGATGTACAATGGCCTGATCCAAGACCTCGTCGCCGCGGCGTAACTCAACTATCGCACGCAGCGGAATATCATCGTGCCCATGGCGTCGCAGGCGAAAAGCGATCCGCTCTTCTTTAGTATAGTACGAACGATCCGCCGACAGTTCCCAATAGGGTCTTGCAAAAAAGAGCAGATCCTCGACGACGTGAACCTGAATTCCCTGCTCTACATCGTAGAGCCGCAAGACGGCTCGGTGCATTCCGGCTTCTTGCAAACTATAGGGCACTGTGAAGCGGCCCGCGATAGCCCCCGGTACCTGTAAGCGATGTTCGACCTTGCCCCTTCTACCCGATGGTGCCTCCCATTCCAGCGATGCCAATAGCGGCCGCACACCCTTACCAGGCCACAACAATCGCAGTCCGAGGAAATTGTCGCCCTCAACGGGCAGCTCCTCCTGGAAAACCTCAACGGTCGGGGCCAGTGGGGCCCTTGGACCAATTTGCCCACATGCGCCAAGTAGCCCGACTAAGACACCGACGAAAACAAAACAAAAGGGCCGAGGGGTTTGCCCACTCAGCCGCCCCCGCAGGCCATATTGAGCCCCAATCGAACTTAGCTTCAAAGCTCCTTGCCGGACTGTTCAGTCTCCAGCGAGCGCAGCCGATCCCTCAGCGAGGCAGCCAATTCAAATTTGTCCGCGTCGACCGCAGCTTCCAGCTCAGCCACGAGGCGCTCGCGGGGAGAACGCGGCCTGCTGGTCTCCACTTCGCTTTCCCATTCGCGCAAAAACAGCAGTTCCGGGCAATCATCCAGCTGATCCACTTGGCCGATCTTCTCTAAAAAAGCCTCAATCTCAACGATGCCCTCGCGGATTCCCTCTATGGCTTCCGCGTGCGCATCATCATCTAAACAAGCCAGGGCCCGAGCTTGGATCCGGTGCGCGGTGACAAATACTCGGTATTGCTCAGCTAGTTGTCGATCTTCATCGTTCTCGGCGTAGTCGTAGCACATATCGAGAATTTTCAGATTGTGCTTGGCATCCGCTTCGGCCCGTTGGTATTCTTTGAGTTCGAAAAAGCTGATCCGTCGCCAATAGTATTTCATGGCCTCCTGAGCCAAATCGCAACAATCTTCGTGCGACAGACTAAAAGTACCGGGCCCCTGGTCTCCCTCCTGCTCGGCCTTCTTCTCTTGGTAGTAATCCAACAGCGACGAATAACCATGCGGACGAATGGCATCGGGCCGGCCACTCCACTCCAATTGCATCAAACCTAGATCCATCCGGATCTGGATTTTTTGGCCGCCGCGCCCCCCTTCAATCTTACGCACGCTAAGCTCACCCGGGGCATATTCCCACCCCCCGAGGAGCGGGCTGATATCGCTTTCCATAATTGCTAAAAACCTTGAAAAATTCTATGCTTAGGCCAATTTTTCTCGGCTGAGATCGACCTATAATATGCGTTTAGTTTACTTTTGTCAACTCATTAGTGGGCCGCTGTTGAATCGACCATCTCGGGCCGAGGATAGCCCCTGATTTCCGCTACAATCGCTAGCAATTCTTTGCGCATCATAGGGTGAACGCGATTCTTGCCGATGTAGTTTTCGATCGCCGGAATCGCAACCTCCCCGACGCGAATCAGAGCATCATGGGTCAGTGTTCGCTCCTCGGCGGTGGGATTATATTGCATCTGATTGGGTTCAATCGGCGTGCCGAACATACTGACGCGGGGTTCGCCTCCCTGGCCAAAAGGGTCCAACCCGACATTGGGATATCGGCGCGGCCCTCCTGTCGTATCAGCACCGACTCGGCCAAAAGGGTTGAGTTGTTCCTCTCCCGTAAATACGCCCTTTTGCACCCGTTGCTCACTGCGCAAAGTCAATATGCTGTAATAACTGAGCGCATTGACCAAAATCTCGGCAGATTTGGCCCCTCCCATCTCGCCCAGCGCTTCAACTGCAGCCATGCGCAGCTCGGCGTCAGCGGTGTTAAGCGATCGATCGAGCAAACGCCCGATCGCAGGCGTAGCACTCGTATCGCCGATTGCCCCTAGTGCTCGGAGAGCGTCTTGCTTAAGTGTAGTCCGCTGTTCGTAGCTCTGCAGCGCCGTAGACAACACCGGCACGGCCCGTGGATCACCAATCTCACCGAGAATCCGCGCGGCCTTGCGCCGCGTGGCATATGGATAATCCTGCCGGGACACAATTTCCATGATCTTAAACAACTGATCGTCTTGGCCCTGCTGATAAAGCTTGTGCATCTGATTGACGTTGGTGCATCCGTGCAAGGCCAAAAGCGCCGCCAAAAGTGCTATTTTGTACATTGCAGTCTCCCGTATTCATCCCCTTGCAGAAGGGAGTTTATTCCTCTATACTCAAACAGTTATTTCGACAACGCTCTTCTATGATCAGGAGTTTTTGTGAACGCTGCACAGACCCATGACCGTCAGGCAATTCCCGACATTAAAGATACACTCGCCGTATCAAGCGGCAAGGGGGGGGGTCGGTAAGTCGACACTAACAGCCAACCTGGCCGTGGCCCTCGCCGCCAAGGGATTGCGCGTCGGACTGCTGGACGCCGATATTTACGGCCCCAATATCCCGGGCATGCTCGGTCTTTCCGGCAGGCCGGAGATAGACGAGGCGAGTGGAAAGATTCAACCCGTCGCCGCGCACGGGCTCAAGGCTATTTCGATGGGACTGCTGCTCGACCCTGGCACTCCGGTTATATGGCGCGGGCCAATGCTGGCCAAGATGATCCATCAGTTTCTTTTCAATGTCGATTGGGGCCAACTCGACCTGCTGCTGTTGGATCTGCCTCCGGGCACTGGCGACGTGCAGATTACGCTGACTCAGATGGCTCCGCTCACCGGCGCGCTGATCGTCACCACGCCCTCGGCGATTGCCCTCGAAGACGTCAGGCGCGGCGTCGAGATGTTCCGCCAGACGGAGGTCCCCCTTATCGGCCTTGTCGAGAATATGAGCTATTTCTCATGTGACAAATGCGGCAGCGCCGAAGCGATCTTTGGTGAAGGTGGAGGCGAAACTACGGCTCGCCATTTAGAGATCCCCTACTTAGGCCAGGTTCCGCTCGATCCACTGATCCGACTGCAGGCCGATGCCGGCGAGCCGGTAGTGCAAGCCCACCCCGATGCTGCGAGCGGCCAAGCCCTCTTGCGCTTGGCCGGCGATGTCGGCAACTATTTCCAATCCGCCTGATGCCGCCCGTCAAAGCGTGTCGCAATATCGAGTTCCTCACCAGCCTCATTGCTCGTGAGCTCCCACGGCTATTGACCGGGTTGCTGCAAACCGGACGCAGCACCCCATGCCGATCACCTTTAGTGTCCGCAATATTGAGACGAAGTCATAGATATCGAGACCATGGCTCGTTGGGGCACGATCAACCCCGCAGACCTCGAAATCTTCTATCGGGCCGACACGTTTGAAGCGGCCTTTGCCTATCTACAACGAGAGCTTGAACCGACCCGTATGGCAAAACGACAATGAATAGCGTCAAAATCGCCTGCGTTGGCGCCGGGTATTGGGGTAAAAATCTGGTGCGCGTTTTCCACGATCTACCCGATGTGCATCTCGGTCAGGTCTGCGACGCCGATCCCAATATCCGGGCTGCTGTGCAACAACAATACCCCGATATCGAAACCGGGGCCGACTACGACCGCCTACTGGCGGACGAATCGCTCGACGCAGTGGTGTTGGCCGTGCCCGCCGCGCACCACTTCGCCCTGGCCCAACAAGCCCTCGAACAGGGCAAGCACGTCTATGTCGAAAAACCCATGACGCTCAACTCGGCCCACGCCGAGCGCCTCGTCGAACTGGCAGCAGAACGAGACCGCATCTTGATGGTCGGGCATCTGCTCGAATATCACCCCGCGGTGCAGATGCTCCGCCGTCTAATTGAGGCTGGCGACCTCGGCGATCTGTATTATCTATACGCTCAACGAGTAAACTTGGGCATCGTTCGCCAAGACGAGAACGCGCTGTGGAGTCTCGCGCCGCACGATATTTCGGTGATCCTGCACCTGCTCGACCAGGAACCCGATGCGGTCAGTGCCCGCGGCGAATGTTATCTGCAACCGGATATCGAGGATGTAGTTTTCGCCAACCTGCACTTTGCCGACGGCAAAATGGCGCAATTACAGCTCTCCTGGCTCGACCCGCACCGCATACGCCGCCTGACCGTAGTCGGCAGTCGAAAAATGGTGGTCTTTGACGATGTGGAAAGTACGGAAAAGGTGAGGATCTATGACAAATCGGCCGAGCGGCCCGAATACGATTCGTATGGCGATTCGATCAGCTTGCGCTTTGGCGATGTTGTCATCCCACGCTTGGAGATGGCTGAGCCGCTCAAATTAGAATGTCAACATTTCGCCGAATGCGTGCGCAGCGGCCAGACGCCGGTAAGCGATGGCCGCGATGGACTGCGGGTCGTTCGGGTACTAGAAGCCGCACAGGCTTCACTGCGGCAAAAAGGGGCCCCAGTAGAAGTCGGCTAACGCACCTCGAACTCAGAGCGGGCTTCAGCCTGGTTTCCGCTCATATCTCGTACCCGCACCACCAGATTGTGTGGTCCCGCGACCAGATCCTCCGACAGATGCCCATGCAGCAAACCCGCATCGGGGTCGTATTCGACTATGAGCGGGCGCCCGTCCAGCTCAAACTCAATGTCTTCCTCACGCCCAATGCCAGCCCCCGTGTCGCGAATGGCGGCACGGATTGTAGGGCGGACCTCGACGACCTCGCCGGCCGCTGGCCGCAAGGCATTGATCTCGGGCGGTACGAGATCGACTAAGAGCGCATAACGGCCCAAATGGCGCAACTTCGCCCCGACTTGCGCATTCGCCGCATCCCACTGGTTACCGGCCATCCGCCATTTGCCTTCGGCTACCTCTCGGTAAACCGCTAATTTTTCCGTCGGCCAGTCCCCTCCTGCATAACGCAGACGCAGTTCCACTTTGCGATCAAAGCTGTATTCAGGTCCCAGTGAAAAAACTGGACTAGCGACGAGCAGTCCCTCCGGCACCTGCGGGGTAAACGCTTCGACTTGCGGAAAGAAAGGCGTATACGCGCTCTTCTCGGCAAAACGTAACTGCACACTGCCATTGTAATATTCTAGGTCGGTCGCAACCCCGGGGCGAACCAGTTGCCGATCGAGAAATATTTGCTGTTGTTCTGCCCCGCGCGCACGCAGGACAACGGGCATCTGTGGTTCATCACCCGGCTTGATCGGCACGGATACCCTATACTCGCGCATATCGACCTGACGCGGGTTGAGCTTGCGGTTGTCCGCCCAGACCTGAGGTGCGGCGCTTGGCACCTCGTCATAGCGCATAACCAGATCGACAAAGTTCTGATGCGGGCGACGCTCGACTACAAAACCTGGCGCAGACACCACCTTATCATCGGGCACACGACAAATTGCAATGGCCTCGGCCCCGGCCGGATCGATCGCCCTGATACGCCAATAGGTGGCCCCGCGGTGGATTCGCCATTTCAGCCCCCCCCAACCGGCTCTGTCGCCGATCGACCTCCCGCCATGTTTCGCCATCGGTCGAACTCGCCAATTCAACCTCGACCAACGCGTCGTCCCGATCGGTTAATTTCGCTTCGATCGTGTAAGCGCTGTCTGCTGTGATTGAGATGCGCGCACCGGTTAGTAGCGGTGGCACATCGACCAACAAACGGAAACTCGCTCGGCTTTCATTGCCATTGGCATCGGCGACGAGGACGACCGCTTCGTGCAATCCCTTGCCCAAAACGCCTTTGCCCGCGTTCAGCAACCCATTGCCGCGCCCCTTGTAAAAACCTAAACGATTGCCGGGCAGGCGAAATAAATTAAAGAAAGCATTCTTGATCGAAGTACGGTCGAGGGCGATCTGGCCCGCGGCGCCAAAAGCCATGCGGTCGAGGGCAACCTGGTGCCTATCGGCATAAGCCACCCTGTCGTAATGGGCTGCAAATACCCGTTGCCCATCCAACTCCAAGGCCGTGCTATAGGGCGCCATTTTATTGGGTGCACCGTCAGCGCGATCATACATCAGCACACTGATCCCAACCCAGCCGTGTACCTGTACTGGACTAGCCGTAGTGAATTCGCCGCGATCCGCACGAAAGCGCAGTCCCCAGCTATGCGAGTCGTGACCGCCTTCTACCTGCGCACCACTGCCATGGGGTGTGATTGCCAGGCGTTGCAAGGTCGGCGCAATCGTATCGGCGATCGCAAATCCCTGCAACAGGGGATTGACGGGGACATTATCGCCATCGCGCAATTCCAAGTGCAGATGCGGAGGACCGGCCCCGCTTTGTCCGCTCCAGGCGATGAGTTCACCGCCTTTGACGGGCAAATCTTGCTCATTGAAATACAAGTCCACGCTATAGTGACTACGCTGCATCTGCGCCTGCTGCACCCGCGTAGCGATCTTCTCGACAAAGCGCTGCAGGTGGCCATAGACTACAATGCGACCATCCGACAGCTTGAGGTAAATGGCGCGCCCATAACCCCACGGCGAAGTGCGCACCCGCCAAACATACCCGTCGGCCAAGGCCTGGACCTCATATCCGGTCTTGCCCCAGGTCTTGACATCCATACCGGCGTGAAAAGCCCCACCGCGCGATTCTCCAAAGGTCGAAGACAGCGCCGGTTCCAGACGCAGCGGCCAGAACAACGCCGTCTCCGCCGCGCGGCTTGGCGAGGCGAATCCGATCAGCGCCATACATACCACGTTGAGCAACACCGCTTTGAGTAACACCACTTTAAGCAACACCACTTTAGGCAACACCACTTTGAGCGCCGTGGTCATCGTATCTCTGCAAGGCAATATCATCCGGGGAAACTTCGAGAAAATGTAGGGGTTTTTCAGTCCACGATCCGGTATTGAAATAACGCAACCCTTTTCGTTCGATATCCATAGGCGAATGCGTGTGCCCACAGACGACCGCAGTAAGGCCCTGTTCGCGGGCAGCGCGCAAGGCATTGCGGGCTACATGTTCGTTGAGAACCTGGTAGAACAATGCCCATTTCTTAGCGTATTCGGCTACGTGCATATTGCGGAAACCAAGGCGTACGAGCAACCGGTGAAATCGGCGAAAGAGCCATTTGAATAGTCCGTGCTTAGGCATCAACCGATCGAAACGATCCCCATGCACGACGAGCAATCGCCGCGCAATCGTCCAACTTTCAGCGAATTGAATCTCACCTTTGTCGGCCAATGTGAACTGCGCATCGTGGTTGCCATACACCCATACGACCAACCGGTTGTGCGACTCGCTCACCAGACGACCGAGCACTGCTCGGTGCTGCTCGGGCAACGGAACTCGTGGGTCATCGATAATATCGCCATTGAGCACCAGCTGAACCCCCGGAGGCAACGCGTCCAACCAAGATTCGAAGGCCTCGTGATGAAAATAAG
>JACLAC010015463.1_pt1 | contig 15785 bp, 22 predicted proteins | sample 8027881 | NCBI WGS metagenome assembly JACLAC01 (sample SAMN15725517, study PRJNA655200) | protist metagenome | isolation source: fluorescence activated cell sorting (FACS) single amplified genomes of... | place: Spain: Blaines Bay Microbial Observatory, Mediterranean Sea | collected 2016-01-19
AAACGCGATAGCTCAAGTTCTGACCTGTACTTGGACAACCTAAAGCCGATGTTTCTGCAGGGCGAGCGCGAGCGCGGTAACGAGGGGAAGGAATCGAAAGAGAGCGTGATTTTCGTGGATGATGAGGAAGAAAGTGACGCAGAAGTCGTCGAGCATGACTTGAACGTCTAAATCACAATAAGAATAATCTGCAAGATAGGGGGCGCTGTGTGAGTAGACTAATGTAGAATATTTGAATTCGGGCGGATGTTATTCTTGTACTTATCATAGAATTCATGTCTTCCTTGATGGACGCGTTATTGCGTCCGTTTGTGAGAAATTGAAGTGTTGTGGGTGATGCGATCAGAAAAGAATTTATATACGAATGATACAATATTTTCCACGTTGATGTTGCCAATATTGTACATTCGCTTTTTTGAGCTTTGGTTGATTATGCGAAGCCTCCTAGGGAACGATCGAATTGCCGCGCGACGAATCATTCATCGTGAAATAGGGAATCAGTCACAATATTCCGAGCTTCATAAACTGGACTGGTGTGTCATTCATCTGATATCTTGTAGTATTCGATGTCTATACTAGCTGTTTGTCTCACTTCTGCTTGCATTTACTTGTTCTATCTTTCTTCTAGTGCCAGTCACGTACTCGTAATACTCAAAAGTATAGGAATACGAATAAGTAGGTAGTAACTGTGATTGTGAATATATATAAGAAGTTGTCAGGAAGAAGCACATAAACATAGGAACATGCCGAGTGGTCGGGGCAGCCGCAGCTCGATCAAGTCCTTTGAGGACGTCGGTAGTGCGCTTGGAAAGAAGTCGTCTGCTTTAACTTGAATGAAGAAGTCCACTGCATCGGCAGGCACAGCAGGTGCGAGTGCTGCTGGCGCCCCGAAAGTCAAAGCTGCCAAGCCAGGCGCGAAAGCGCAGGCGCGCAAATCCGACGGACAGGGAGCGAGCAAGCGACAACAGGCAAAGGTAAAGCGTGACAGTACCTTTCACCTCTCGAAGAACCTGCTTCGTGCTGACGGCTGCATCGTCGTGAAGTTTGCTGATCTGGTTCACTCTGGCGGTCCGTGGCACAAGCTTTGGCTTGCTGCGCACTGGGATCGCAAGCTGCGCCGCGACGACTGGCTCGAGATCAACCTGACGCGCATCGTGAGCGAAGTCCGCAACAGACGGATACCGCTGATGGGCGAGCGCGGGCTGAAACAAGGCGGTCGGTTCGACGCGCTCGGTTTGTCTGCTCGTGACGCACCGCTGGGCGCTAGGTGAATTGTCCTGGAGGATGGCGACATGACGCTGAGGCAGCAGGCTTACCTGCTGTACGGTGCGAGCAAGGTGTTGGCAAAGAAGTACAGCTACCACACGATGAACGTAGCGGACTTCTTGCAAGACCTGAAAGACGCGGACAAGGATGCGGCAGAGGGTGACAAAATGGGGTATGCAACGCGCTTCGGCGGTATCGATGTGTCCATCTTCGATCCCGATTTCGCGCGCGAGTTCGCGGGTATGGATTCGGACGTGACCATCACGAAGGACAGTGCGAGCCGGCTGTACTTCCCCGAGTACGATCTGCCGAGCGAGGCGCAACAGCTGAGCATGTTGAGGACTGACAAGGAGATCGGCCTTGACGACGGTGCTGCGCAGGAACGAGTTGACGAGCTGGAGCAGCAGGCGTGGGACCGCAGCGCGTATGCGCGCGAGCACGAATACACAGACGCTAACGGACAGCGGCAGGTACTGTTGAGCGAAGTAAAGCGGCGCAAGGTGCTACCAGAAACGGCCTGAGAGGCAGCGGCGCTTTTTGGTGAAGGCTTCGGCAAGATAGACTCGGCCGAGGAGATGCGAAGCGTACTTTTGTGAGACGCACAGCTCGGTGCGGCGCTCAATGGGGACAGCTTCGGTGGCGGACTCGACTTTGGGTTCGGCGACGACGACGGGCTTGGTGGGTCAGCTGCGGGCGGCGATGTGTCCATGGGAAACATCAACGACAGCATCGACGCGTTGCAGGTGCCTGCTGCTGCGCCGGTTGATCCTGTCAAGCCTGGGCTTGGTGACGACGCGTCAAAGTCGAAGAGGTTCACGCCTACTCCGGGCAGAGGAAAGCTCAACTTCTACGGGATTGACGACTCTCGCGACAAGTAGATGTTGAAGAGCGTGCCTACGCCCTTTTCGCAGCGTAAACGTGCCCAGCAGATGCTTCGCTCCGTCTCACAAGCCAACGTCGCAGTGCTTAAGATGATCAACTCGTGAAGTGCGATCAAGAAGCGAGTTAAACACGCCGCAGACCGCGCGGAGAAGTCGTTAGGTTTCGGATGAGGTGGTGAAGATGCTGGTGCGAAGAAAAAGTCCAACAAAGGTTCGCTGTCTGACATGTCGATCGAGGCACTCCGTGCGAACAACCACCAGGACCAGGCAGGCATGGGTAGCGAGACAAAGCAGCTGATCTACGGTATCAGAGAAGGTGATCTTGATGCGAGCCAGCGGACCTTGCTTAAACAGCTGGCGACGCCGCGACAGGATCAGAAGCTAGGTGAAGACAGGGTGTTTAACACGGAGTTTAACAACAAGTACGGAGCCAATCTCAATCTTGTTGATCGGGAACGTAACGAGTTGTTCGGCTTCAACAAAAACCTTAATCTGGATCAGTCGAACAAAGAGATCGACTCGCTACTTGGCGGCGGTGGGAGCGGAGGTGGTCATGGTCATGGCACACCGGCCAAGGGGTGGAGCGGATTAGACCTTGACTTGTCGCTCGGACAGATAGGCGCTCCTGACGGTATCTCCGACTGAGTGCTGAAACGAAAGCTGGATGTCGATGGTGCAAGCGGGCTGGAAGCAGGCGATGGCGCAGAATGAAACAAGAAGATAAAACTCGACCGCGACTTGGTTGTCGAAAACGCGATTCGACAGGAGCTAAGCGCGATTCAGGGGGAAAATGATGTCATTCTCGACAACCTGAGCCGTGAAGGTGACAAAGTCATGCTCGACATCCAAATGCAGTACAGCGATCCTGCAGCCGCTGCTGGTGATGCCGCCGATATGGATATGGATCTTCTTCTGAGCGGAGGTGGGAACGAAGCAATGTCCGAAGCTGCCTCCGTGCGCGACGAACAGCTGCGCGACCAGCAAGAGAAAGAGAAGGATAACCACGCTGATCGTTGTCTGACCGACCTGGACAACTCCTTCAAGCAAGCACTCAACGGATTTCCTGGCTTTGAAAACTTGGTGCTCAACACAAACGATGAGAAAGATAAGCAGGTGGAAGAGGGTGCGCAGGATCTGATGCAGGACGACATATTTGGGGGCGATGATGGCGCGTTCGGCACGGAAGGCTTCGACGACATGTTCGACGGCAAGAAGTTCAACGACGAGAAGATGGGCCTTGCTCTGCAGCGAGGACAGTTCGGGCTCGGTCGCGACACGATCTGAACCAAGACGCCTGGTAGCGGTGCGGTCCCGTGAACCTCTTCGTCTAGCAGCTCGTCGTCTTCTTCGTCGAGCAGTGCAGCCGGAGCAAGAGTTGATAACAGCGTCAACGGCGTCGCCGGCCTGGACTACCTGACGCTGCGCGACATGCAGCCTGGGGTCGGCGGGTTTAGAACGCCCAACATCTTCGATACGCCTGGTATCATGGACGAAGAAGTGGACGACGACCTGCTAGATGAAGAAGACAAGGTAACACCGGTGGCGAAGGCGCCTCGCAAGAAGAAACGTGGTGGCGGAGTGTGATACGTGCGTGGACGGCGCAGCAGCGCGGGCGCGCGCGGGAAAGGTGGCTGATCGTTTACGAAGTGGTACAACCCGCGCATCGATTTGGAAGAGGGCAAGTTCGAGAAACAGTCGCACATCGACAAGATCACTATCAAGGACCACTCGCGGTCGCTGGACATCCAGATTCCTTTCCCCGAGAAGGCAGCTGATATCATCGGCATGGATGTGTGGACCCACCTGTCCGAGCATCCAGAGAAGTGCACGTTCCTGGTGACGCATGCGCCGCCCTTCGTCCCGAGGGCGCAGCAACGGACCACGCTGCTGAAGCGGAAGAGTCTCGTTCAAAAGAAGGGGTTTCAGAAGCCTGGTGACGGCTTCAACATCGGGTTGGAAAATATTTGAGAGGGCGACGAAGAGGAAGACGACGACGACGACGACGATGCGATGGACGCTGGAATGGATATGGGCATGGGAACTGGTGGATTTATCGAAGACGATGGAGTCGATGACGACTGCTTGGACGGAGACGTCGAAATGGGTGATGCTGATGACGTGGGTGATATGGGCGGTTTGAGCTTCGGTGCATTCGATGCGTTCGGTGGCGGCGCGCTCGGAAAGAAGTCAGACGCGAAAAAGACGGATGGTAATGAGCCGGCAGTTCCGCCTGTCGCTGGCGCTGACGCCGATGCTGAACCAGCGAGTATGGGTGGAAACTCACTGAACCTTGACATGCCCTTCTCGTTCGCAGAGGACTGAGCTGCACCTGCTTTCGAGGGTTTTGACGTGCCGAGTTTCGGTGACAACACGCAGCAGCTGCTTGCGAACTCGTTCCGTCGAGCTGATGATGCAAACGGGTCGAACAAGTCTTCTTTGGAGCCGCTTGCGCTGAACGATTTCTCCAAGTTGAAGCAGTCGGCATCGAGAAATGCGTCTTGAGGCAATGCACATGCAGGTGACAACTCGGGTTCGCTGTCGGGCTTTCAACAGGTAGGCGCCGCCGCGATGAACCTGCAGCACAGTGCGTTCAAGAGTAATCTGAGCGACATATCTGACGTGCACGCGTTCCAGTTCCCGTCGGAAATGGACAGCGACGAGCGCGGCGCGCGTATGAAGGAATCGCTGATGAGTTTGCGCCAGTCGATGCTTGCGTCAGTCGATGGACCCGGCAAAGGATCTGCCCTTCCGTTTCCAGGTATGAGTCTTGACGGCGAGTTTTTTAAGCCTGAGTCGCTGGGGTCGATCGACTACAATAAGGTGTCCGCGTTTCCGTCCTTAAATGAAATCAGCGACTATAAAAAGCTCTCTGAGCTACACGCTCTGGTGAATGCAACGGATGCGGAGGGAAACAAGGTGCCGTTACCAGATGATCTGTCTGACTAAGACTTGAAATTGGTTGCACAGTTTGAGAAATTCGTGGCCTCGAGAATGCCAGAATTCAGCGAAATATCCGATTTTCGAGGCTTCTCAGCGTTGAAGATTTTGCCAAAGTATCAGCTGTCGTCGAAACGAAACACGCTCAATAAGGCGAGCGCGTTGCCTAGCCCGCAGAGCATTTCACCAGTTCAATGAGACAGGTACGGTTTCTCACAGCTGGCGGGGTCCGTCGTGACGAAAGCGGCGGGCGGCTCGGTGCTGGCGCCAGTGCAGTTGGACAGTGCGTTGAGTCGTCAAATGAGTATGAGAAGTGGCGCCGGTGGTGTGAAGCTGGGCCCGGGATTCAGCGTGTGTCAGAGCGTGCTTCGAAAACCTCAGCCCATCAGCTAGTTGAAAGCATTTTCGTTTCGAGGTTTCGGAAGCGTATCGTCCCGCAAGATAAACTAGAATGGTGGGCTAGAACTTATTGAGCCGAACCTTTTTGGCGGTATCGAAGGTATCGATGATGATGATGACGGTATGAATGCGGATATTATGGAAATGGGTGGAAATGCGATTGACTCCGAAGATGACGATGCTGTGCCTAACATCCTGCAGTCGAATAGCTCTGCCGCAGCCGACAGCGCGTAGAAGCCTTAGCCGGAAAGCGGATCAGGTTGTGGTAGCGGCAGCGCGAGTGCTTACAACGGCGAGCTCGCGCTCGAGTGAAAGAGTAGCGCACAACCGCAGTCTGGCGATAATGCGAAGAACGGCGGAGTGCTTAAAACTGTTTATAAGTGGGGACGGGGACGGTAGGCGTACAACTCGCGTAGCGAAACGCCTCTGAGCGATGGACTGGGTGGAATGGAGCCTGGAGAGAGTCCTAATACATTCATCCTGCATCCGGTAGGCTTGGACTTTGATGCGAGCGTTCAGAAGAAGTTTCCTAGTCTGGGTGGGCCGGCAGTTTTTTCGCCACCACCGAAAAACCCTAGTATCGGTGCGAACACTGCACTGAACAAGCAGAACTTCCTTTCAGCGGCCAACGTGTTTTCTACGGTATGGAAAGGCAACGGCATTGGAAATGATCCACTGTAGGAGCTTCTCCCAAAGGGTGGACAACGTGGCCAACAGACGCAGAACTTCTCGCAGACCGACAATGATGTGATGAATAGAGGTTTTGTTGCTTCCCAAACTGTAGGCATGCATTCACAGACCGTGACCGATGGGGTAATGAACCGGGCCTTCATAGGTATGACGACAAAGCGTTGACCGTCGAAAATCGCTGAAGAAAACGAGTTACTGGAGCACAGCATGCAATTGTTTGACAACATCTCGCGCATTTCACAGGCACAATCAGTTGGAGGACGGGACAGCGACGGCGACATGGTGAAGAAGTCTCTCTTTCTGAGCTTGGACAAGAGCTTCAACGGCAGTGCACGCGCGGCGCGGAACTGAGTCAAGTTTCATTCCGATCGTGGAAAGCTGGTGGACTCGACAGTGCAGAATATTCTCGAGTTCATGGGTGCGGCGGACGATGACGACGATGACGCAATGCAGGTTGACGGGCGTTTGCCGGCGGAGTCTGGTTTCATTGGTGACATAGGAGGGGGTGCATCGAAGCACATCTACGAGTCGGATTCGGAAATTTCCGCAATTCTAAAAGCTGGTATCAAAGGTAGGGATGATAATATGTCGCTTTCTTCCGGTTTAGAGATGCCGAATCTCAACTTCGGTAAATTGTGAGGTTTGCACTCGATATCAAATGGTGGTAGCGTAGGTGCATCTACACCTCAAGAGCCAGGTATACAACAGCCCGTGCCCGTCGCACCGCTTGGTCAAGTTCCGAAGGTAGCAGGTGTAGCAGCGCAAGCAAAAGTGGTTCCTGCACTTCTACAGCATCCAGAGGTGTCAGTAGGGAATATGAGTCAGAACAATCAGCAACCGACGCCGGTCCGACGTAATCAGCAGGATGAATTGAACATGACTATCGGACCTGGTACTACGCCGCGCGCTGCACAGGCAAACGAAACTTTCAACGGGGGCGGTGACTCTGCATTATACGACGGCGACGGCAATGGTGTTGGCGCTGGTGCTCCGAGTTTCGGAAATGATAAGAGTTAAAAAGCTGCTTCGGTGAAACTAGGGAATCCCGGCGGCCAGCTACTCTTTGATGACGCCGAAATACCGAACATTGTGCCCCATGAAGAGGCCATGGCGCTTGAGAGAGAGGGTCAGGGTCAGCAACAAAAGCTTGGCGGTGAACGGACGCAGCGTAACCCGGCCGGGGTTGCACGAGTAGTCGCGAAGAAAGATCGAGTTAAGAACGTGCTCGCGCAGAAGCTGGGTGAAGTTGCAGTCGCTAACGATAATGAAGCCTTGCAGGGAATCGAGCAGGCGTTTTCGTTTCTTGCGGACAACGCGCAAGTCGCGGGTGCTGGCGGAGATGCCGACGATTTGGGTGGCGATTTTGACATGGACGACCAGGGTTACGGCATGGATGATGACCCAGTTAATCTGGCATTTGGAAACGACGACGATGTTGACGATGATGTACGGCGCATGGATGCCAAGAAGCTCGACCTTGGTTTCGACGACGCTGAAGAGGCAAAGGATCCGAAGAACAAGAAGAAGAAGCGAAGCTCGGCGAAGGATGACACCGTCGTGCAACGCATCGAGCACAACAACGAGCTGCGTAATTGGCTCGCGGCAAACTACGATGTTGATCAGAAGAAGTCGGGCTTGGGTGAGGAGGGTGGAATTAAGCTGTCCGACTTCATCAATGCGGGGGACATAGATCCTGCACTGGCGTTCTACGAGCTGCTGGAGCTGCAGACGCACAACGAGGTTGAGTGCGAACAATACGAGGCTACATTTGGGGAGATCAAGATTACAAAGGTGAATCTAAGCGACGAGTAAATGCTGGTCAATAAAAACAGTCGGTAGAATACAGATTATTTGTAGTGTGCTGGTTAATAAACCGAGTCTTGTGAGTAGAACTGTGAGCTGGTTAATAGACCGAAAACTTTACGTAGACATCGCCGAGAGCGAGTGGTAAATAGCTTCCAAAATGGAAAGACAAAGAGAGGGAGGTCGATGTGCGGTCGATAGAATGCGACTTGTGATAAAGTTGTTTCTCATCATGCTTTCGCTCCTTATATTGCAGCTTGTAGTTACTTAACTTAATCATACTGCCGTTGTTCGTACATGCTGTGTATAGGATGTTGTTTCGTCTAGAAGCGAGAGATTTCATATGGGTAAACGTAACCGTTTATTAGAACGGATAGTGACTGAGAGAAGTATCTAAGTAAAAATCTAGGCAATCTTCTTCAACCACAACGGTGAAATCAACTTGAAAAACATTTACATTACTTTCTGTTTCTGCAACGAAAATACCCTTACCCAGGAGTTGCAGGAGTTGCACCCTCATTCTAAATTTTGTTGTGTTGAATTCATCAGTTTCAGTTTCAGTGTGTCCTCTATCATTTTTTTTTTTTACAGCATCTACTATTTTTGAGTGTTTGGTGGAAAAGAAGAGGAATAGAAGGAAAAGCCGAAGGCAACCATGTCGCTCGGTCTGTCGAACAACCCGATGGCGTCCATTGTCGCTGGTTCGCCGCCTAAGCCGCTGGCACTCGCCGGCACGCGCGTGCTCATGGGCAGCAGCGCGCAGCCTGTGCAGCAGTCCATTCCTACGCAGTATCTGAACGGCACCATCACCACGCCTCGAGGCGAGCAGAAGAGTCGCACCGTGCACTTGCCCGCAAACCTCGCCGCTGACTTCGACTCGCCGGAGCGCGTTGCCGAGTTGCGCCAGGCGCTGCCCAGCTTGCCGCAGTTCAAGATGCCCGTCGGGCTAAAGGAGAACTACCGGCGCACCAGCAACTGGAAAATCGTGTGCGGCCAGCGCGTGGAGAGTGCCAGCGAGTGCGGCACGCCGCGCGTGCACTCGGCTGCCGTGGAGACACCTCGCACGGAGCGCAACATCGTGACGGGCGAGGAGAAGCGGGTCGCGCAGGAACTGGACGGCATGACGCCGCGCGAGCAGTGCCAGCACTTTAAGAACAAGCAGAAGGCTGCGTTCGAAGCCGACCAAGAACTCGACATATTCTTCCAGCCAAAAGTGCTCGATATGGGTGGGCTCGATGAGAACAGCTGGAACAAGCTGAACTACCTGCGCAAACGCGACAAGGAGCACGCCGTTCGGCTGAGGGATCAGAAAGCTGCGTATGATGGGAAGCTTTGCCGGTTCCGGGCGATCATGCACGACACGTACACCGAAGCGTACGAAAGAAGACACTTTATCCTGAACTACTATCTGTCGGACAATACTCTGCAGGTGGTGGAGCAGTCTGAACGGAACAGCGGTCGTGAACTTTCTCGTGTGCACTACCAGCGCTCCGCGCCAGTGAAGAAGCGCGCCTACCACCCCGACCTGGCGAACAGCCGCCCGGCGAACCCGGAAACCGACCACGCACACATCAAGGACTTCCGCATTGGTCAGAACCTGGACTTGCTGTGTGGCACGTTCTTTCTGTACGACACCGACGCGTTCACGCGCAAATTCTTCAAGGACATCTACGACGTCGACCAGCCTGGGGCGGTGGACGTGTCGCTGGACGTGTCTTCGCGCTATCGCGCGTCAGATCCTGAGGTTATGCGCGAAATGTTCCGCAACCAGAACCAGAAGCTGCTGACAAAGCCGTTTCCCACGCGCCGCAACCAACACTTGGACGGCAAGATCCTCTCGTGGGTGGTTGAGAAAGTAGGTGTTGAGAGTGCCACTGGTGCCGACAGCTCCGTTCTCCGCCCGCAAACGACTCCTGGAAAATATGCGAGTCGCAGCCGTGTGCCGCGCTCCAAGCTTGACGACTCGTCGCTGCAGGTCTCTAACAACTCGGCGAAGTCCCTGCTGTACAACTCGAACTACTGCCGTGCGGACGCCGAGGTTGGCTTCAACAAGGTCGCCAAGAAAGGTGGTGCGGGTGGGACCGCTACGAAGTACACGCTCTTCTACTTCCTGTACGACGACGAGGTTAAAGTTGTCCACAAGAGCCATCATGGCAGCGACGGCTTTCACGCGTTCGACAAGAACATCTATTTGCGCAAGCAGAAGTACGTGAACGCCAAGACCAGCAAGCACTACACGCCGTTCGACTTTGGAGAGGAGGAAGAGTTTTCGCTGGGCACCTTCCGCTTCCGTGTGGCGGACTACGGCGACGCGTTCACGCGCGAGTACTTCACGAACCTGAAGAAGTTCCGCGCAGAGAAGGCCGAGCAGCAGCAGCAGCAGCAGGCTGCGAATTCGACTGGTGACGAAGGTGCACCGACTGGGGGGGAAGGTGATGCAGACAGTGACAGTGGCGTGAATATCATGAGCGTCGTGAAGGACCGCAGCCCCAAGGAGCTGGCGCTCATCCTGCAGCGGCTGATCACGAAATTAAGGAAAGCGCAGGCGAACCTGAAGGATACGTTCCGCTACTTCGACAACAACAAGGACCACGTGATCGACATAGAGGACTTCAAGATGTTGCTGCTGCACTACGGCTACTCGCTCACCCAGAACGACACCCGGCGCATGTTCAAGTATTTTGACATCGAGGAGAACGACCTTATCTCCTTCCAGGAGTTCGTGGCGGTGGTGAACGAGGAGGACTACCCGGACAACCACACGAACAAGGTGATCCGCTCGTAAACGACGTAGTCTTGCACGTGGTGAAGCAGAAGTTATAGTGTTCTCAAAGCAACGTGTTATACTTACTTATACTTATACAGCGAATACAAAATGAGAATAAAAAATTACTAGTGAGCATATGTGAGCGTACGTAAGAATGAGATTAAAAAATTGAAATCCGTTTCAGGCGTTACTTTCTATGTACATCAGATAGGTTCTTGATAGAAAGATTTGGAATTGTTTTTTTTTGATGTGCCAGCACTCAGGGTAACATATATCTAGATATAAGTTAGTACCCTTTTGTCGATTTCGATTTTATGAATGTTGATAAATCAATCGTTGATAGGCTGGAATCGCGAACTTCGTCCGGTAGTTTTTAGAATACGAGGCGGCGCTTGTACAATAGCAGCGGGTGTGTTGTACTACACCTGTTCTTGCCATTAGTAGATTGAAGATATGTGCATAGTATAATGACACTTGAGAACACTTTGTTTGAAATCTAATTGATTTGTTTTGATCATGAGTTGTTCGCGTTCGTAATTTGTGAGTGAGACTACACCGATGAGAGACGTATGAGTTCCGTGATTAGTCGAGAGATAAAGAGTGGCAATTCTAGTATCTATCTCATCACCTGAGTCCATCGTCCACTAAAAGCCGCTATCTCCACCTATTTGGGTTAACAACTGACACACAACACCTCTACACACTACAACTTTATCTGCAGCAGTATCTGCAGTTTTTTTTGATCTCAAGTAGAAGATTCCAATTTGGGGCCAAATCCACCTGGCGTTTACATAGATTTTGTATTCCACGAGCGAGGAGAACTATTTTCAAAGACACCAAAAACAAAATGAGTGAACGTCGTGCTATGGGCTCGCGTGCCGCTGCGCGCCGCAGCACGGTCGGTGAGGTTAGCTGGGACCGTTTTCGCGTGATGCTGAACACCGACACTCTGGACAAGCTGGCGCTCATCTACGGCACCCTTGAGTCTGAGGACGCGTGAGAAGAAGATCAATATCTTTTATTTTGCTTTACAACTATGTATTTGCATTTCTTTGTTTCTACATGAACATATCATATTTGCATTGATTTGTTTCTACATGAATAATAAAAATAATGCATTGCGTTACTGGTTGATCTTGATATTGATTATTGCACCTGCTTTTTTGGCCCCGGGCTTAAGCGATAACTTAATTTGTATACTATTTACCTGCCACTTACTAGGCAGGACAACCGTCCATGATGGAGGAGTGCAACATCACCATTTCTGACTGGCTTCTGAGAGCTTGAACTCAGCGCCCGAACTACGTGACCCCACTTTAAGAAAAGTCTTTTTATTCTCACAAACGCAGCTCAATTTTTTGTTCTCACCACTACAAACTTTAGTTCCTGGTTTGACATCATCTACAGTCATAATCAACTCCTTCTGCAGTTTCGGTGACAACGTGGTGAAGATCGACACCCGCCTGTTCGAAGTGGCCGAGGCGTTTTTTGGCAAGGACCTCATCAACGACGTATTGCAGGAAGAACGCGACCTCATCCTGGACCGCGCGCTGGGGCAGCAGGGTAAGTTGTCAAAGTCAATGTGATGATGATGATGATGAAGGGCTGGTTTAAGCGGTAGATTAGCTATCAGTATTATAGGCCAAATTTTTTTATGATAAAGTTCTCGAACTTGCTTTAAGGTTTTCGAACCCCTGTGGGTCCACTTTCGCTAATTCATACAAAATCTTTTTCTCCACCTCCAGGCCTGAACATCTTCGAGGGCGTGGAGGAGGGCGAGAAGCCCAAGAAGGACCAGACCATGAACTTCGAGCAGTTCCTTAACTTTATTTTGACGTACCAGCAGATCGCGCGCGACTTCCACCCGTACTGGGGCTACCCGCTGGACTTCGCGCTGCGCGTGAAGAGCGCCATGAAGAACAAGGGCGCGGTGCCGCTGGGCGAAATGGTCGACCTGATGCGCCCGCGCGGCGGCTCGAAGGAGCTCCCGGAGGACGGCCCGGGTGGTTAGTACTTATGCTTATTCTATTAATCTGAGAAGTGAGAACCTGGGCAAGTATGTATTTGGTAGCGCGTGCATCTTCACTCGCTTTTGTACAAGCTGCTTCATTGACTCGATTGGCGAGAGGGACGTATGAATCGTGTTTGCGTAGTAAATTTCGATCAGGAATGTTCATTACAATCTTCTATTTGAATCCCGCTCTATAGCATCGGTCGCAAATCGAAGTAACCAGAGCGATAATCATAACAAGCTAAAATGATTTCGCTCCCGCAGTCTTTGAAGATTTACTGGTATTTGTAGACTCTTGTCTGTCCAGGATTAGCATGTCATTCCATCCTATAGCGAATCCGACAATGCCATACTAATTAAAAACATTTTTATTGTGTTCAACACGACCTCACCAGGCAAGAATTCATTGAAAGAGCTGGCCAAGTCCCTGATGAAGAAGAGACCCTCGGGCAAGGAGCCCGCGTCGCCTGGCGGTGTGGCCCCGGCGCCTGGTAAGGCCGACGGCGGCTTCTCGGACGTGAGCGACGACGACGACGATGACGACGAAGACGACAAGCAGCAGAAGGAAGAGAAGCGCTCTCTCAAGCTGAAGAAATCGAAGGCGAAAATGAGCGAGGGCATGAACGCCATCGCGGTCAAGTCCGCCATCCTCTTCGACGTGCTGGCGCTCATGGACATCGACGTGAGTAGTAGTAGTTGCTAATAAAGTATCTATATTTTATGTTTTCTGTTATTTTAGATTTCTTTGAGTCGTATGACTCGTATGATGAGACTAAATCTGATCTGGAGTTCGGAGCTCGCTGTACCGGGCCGCTGTGCTGTCTGCGCGAAGTGGGCAGTACGGCGGCTGCCTCGGCAACGGCGCGGCGCGAACTGATCGATACTTGACTAGTCTGAGAGTCGCAACTCAAACGCTAATAAAGGTACTATCAATGAGTTTTTAATACCTGCATGCATCTAGTCTCCTTTTCCCCCGCATACACTACTTTTGTTGATATCGACCTAGTACCATTACCTTTACTAAAACCAACCTATCATATAGCTATACGTATACCTGTTTCTGTTATTTCATCCATTCCAATTATACTACTAACAGGCCACGTCCAACCCCGAGAACCAGCAGCGCGTGCTCCGCGAGGTGCAGAAGATCGACACCCAGGACAAGGGCTACTTCACCTTCGTGATGGTGCTGGAGCTGATCCGCGCGCTGGACAACTACTGGGACATCGTGGAGCGGCGCACCGCGCTGTCCATCATCGACGAGACGCAGTACTCCGAGCTGGACATCGAGAACCTGCGCCAGATCTTCAACGCCTATTCCGAGGTGGTGCCGGATGAGGATGGCAAGGGCTCGCAGGGCAAGCCGGTGATGGGCGTCAGTGAGTTGCAGTTGGATAACTTACTGAGTTACTTACTATCTTACGTAATTGTTAGGTATTGAAATCTTACGTGCTATATAGAGAAGTTGTTGGTTGTTCGAAAACGATAGTGTGTAATAAATTATTGTCGCCACGGCTGCGCGATAAACCAAAACCTAGCGACGAAGTAATCTTGTTGAGAAAGTGAGGCTATCGAACGCCGAGCGGATATCAAGCAGATGAAACATCAGAGTCAACAGAAAGTCTTCTTGTCACACTCATATTCCTCTGCATTCCTCGCTTCCAGGTCAGTTCCGTGAGTTCCTGCGCGCGCTGCAGCTGAACCCCAGCAAGAACGACACCGGGCACCTGAAGGACACCATGACGAGTTACTACATCTCCAAGAAGGCCGAGCTGATCGACTTTCCCTCCTTCTGCAAGGTGATGAAGAAGTTGGAAAACGAGAACTTCCTGGGCCTGAAGAAGCTCATGGGCCACGAGGACAAGAAGGCGGACGCGAAGAAGAACGCGAACGGCGAGGAAGTGGACGAGCAGGGCAACGTGAAGACGCCGTCCGGCGCGGACGAGGCGCAGAAGGGCGGGTCCAAGGACAAGAACATGGAAATGGAGCGGCTGAAGTCGCTGGACCGCCGCACGCTGTCCTTCATCGAGCGCAAGAACTTGAACGCCGCGAACAGACGTATGAGTAGCACTCGCTAAGGAGTGGTAAGAGGGAGTTCCAAATTTTCTTGCTTGATAGTATCCTATCTACAACATAGTACGTAGTTGCAAAATTATCGGTGCTCTACATTTCCGAAGTCGTAAACCACTTGAGAAGAAGAAGATTTGCATATCAAGTCAATTAATGGGTTCATCGAGGTTTTTAATGGCTATTGCGAACACTAGGTGCGTGTACACCACTACATATTTTTAATACTTGTGAGGTAGGCTACAAAATATTTTTCAGTATCAACGTTGATAGTAAGTATTTCTTTTATTCTCTCTACTACTAAACTATTAAAAAATGCGTACTTACTACTGGAGCATAGTGCTCCGTAACAATGGTAAACTTCTGGCGCTCCGTCACAATGGTAAACTAAATTCGCAGACCTAGCCGCGACTAACAACAGTTTAGGATCTTAGTATTTATTCTCCGAGAGTTACTTTACTAAGTTGATGCCACGACGATTACACTACTCAGTTCGTGATGCAAATGGTGTGATAAAGTGTGTGTTATTGATTCTGACTTTCACTGACTTCGAAAGACTTAGCGATCATGATGAACTATAGATTATGATAGCTTTATTACTAGGTCGTTAGGTACCTAAGAACGTATTCATAAATGAACAGTGCGATGCACCACTCTCAACAGGGAAGTATTTCGACTTTTGTGTCAACCTCATTAGTATGTTATGTCGAATATTGTCTGTCAGCTTGGGGCCGTTTGTCGATGTCTAATACTAAGTCACTGATTTTAACTTCAAAATTGATGCACACTACCCGAAATACGACCTTATCGACCTCAAACTATCTCATTCAACCTGACTCACTAACTGTAACTTTACGTTTACTTTTTCGTATTTTATTTATTTACCACGTAGGGGGAGTTAGCTAGCAGTATTTTAAAACGAGCTCTTGTTAAGTCAAGCCGTTTGATACTGGAACATTCAAAA
>JACLAC010000159.1_pt1 | contig 15781 bp, 12 predicted proteins | sample 8027881 | NCBI WGS metagenome assembly JACLAC01 (sample SAMN15725517, study PRJNA655200) | protist metagenome | isolation source: fluorescence activated cell sorting (FACS) single amplified genomes of... | place: Spain: Blaines Bay Microbial Observatory, Mediterranean Sea | collected 2016-01-19
GCCGAGGAGGCAGCCGGGGCCGGTATGAACTCGCAAATGTTCAACTCGTTTCTGGACGGCACCAAGTCCGCTATCGAGATGGCGGCAATTTCCAATGCGACCGGTCTGACGCCACCTCCGGATGGCCTCCTGTTCCCACCGTGTGGCATGGACGATCTGGCACATGTGTTACGACCGCGCGAGGCAGGAGGTCTGTTACATCACAAAGGTCAGGTCGAAGTCGTTTCGTCCGAGGAACGGGACGGGCGCCCGGTCGCAAGAGACCTGCGCTGGGGTGTATACGTAGTACTGGAAGCGCCAAACGATTATGCAGCTGCCTGTTTCAAGCAATACGGCATGAACACCGATGCCAGCGGACGCTACTCTGCCATGTACAAGCCGTTCCATCTGATCGGGTTGGAGTTGAACGTCTCCATCCTGTCAGCCGCGTTGTTGGGCAAGCCAACAGGCGCAACGCAGCAGTGGGCAGGTGATGCGGTCGCGACCGCCAAGCGGGACCTGCAGCCAGATGAGATGTTGGACGGCGAAGGTGGATTTACCGTCTACGGGAAGCTCCTGCCGAGCGCTACCTCGTTAGCGCGTGGTTGTGTGCCTATCGGGCTGGCACATGGGGTGAAGTTGAAGCACGCGATCGCGGCGGGTCAGACCATCAGTTGGTCGGATGTGGATTTTCATGCCGCTGACGAAACCTTGAAAGTCAGACGCCAGATGGAACAAAAGTTCGGCGGCATGCATGCACAGGCGGCTGAATAAGACGTGTCCGCTAACCACGAAGTTCGCATCAACCGCGCGGGTCGACTGAGAGACGAGCCGCACACGGGTCATAATCGCTGGCATCCGGAGATTCCACCTATTCTGGAGGTCTCGCCAGGCGAGACGGTATATCTTGAAACACGGGATGCCGCAGATGGACAGGTCAAACCGGGCATGACCGTTGCGGACCTGGATGCTCTGGATTCAAAGGTTGCCCATCCAGTTACCGGACCCTTATTTGTCCGCGGGGCTGAGCCTGGTGATCTGCTCGAGGTCGAGTTTGTAGAAATTGTGGCGCAAGACTACGGCTGGACCCGGATTCGCCCTGGCTCCGGATTCTTGCGCGAACATATAGCCGGCCCGTTCCTGGCGCATTGGCACATGAGCGACGGCTGGGCACAGTCGGCCGAGATTCCGAATGTCCGCATTCCTGAAGGCGCCTTCATGGGCACCTCGGCCGTGGCGCCGTCACACGCTCAGTTGCAGGCCTGGCGGGCGCGGGAACAGGCCGTGGCCGATGCGGGCGGCATTGCATTGGGCCCTGATCCACAGGATGCGGTACCGGCAGTTGCAACCATTGCGGCAGAAGGGTTGCGTACGATTCCTCCGCGCGAGAACGGTGGCAACATCGATGCGCGCCAACTGACAACCGGATCGCGCCTGTTCCTGCCGGTTGCCGTGGAAGGCGCGTTATTTTCGACGGGGGACGCCCATTACGCACAGGGCGACTCAGAGTGTTGTATTACCGCGATTGAAATGGGTGCCTCTGTCACGGTGCGCTTTGCGGTACACAAGCAACGCGCTGCGCGCGAGAATATTCGCTTCCCGAGATTTTCACACCCGGGTTATTTTGTTGCGCCGCAATGGGCAGCGCCATTCAACTTCATCGCAACAACCGGCATGCCGATCCGTGCGGACGGCAGCAACGATGGCGAGAACGTGACGCTGGCTGCCGAGAATGCATTGCTCGCCATGATCGACCTGTTGACCGTTCGCGGCTACACGCGCGAGCAGGCATACGTCATTTGCAGCGTCGCGGTCGACCTTCGCATCAGCAACATTGTGGACTTACCCAACGTAACCGTTTCCGCGTTTTTGCCCGAAGGCATCTTTATCAACTGAGAAACTTGCACAATGAACGAGGGCAGAATCAATTTGTATAGCGACACGCAGACGCGACCAACGGCCGCAATGCGCGAAGCGATTGCCAGTGCGGAAGTTGGCGATGAGCAGGGTGGTAACGACCCCAGTGTGAATCGTCTTTGCACCGAGGTCGCGGAGCTTCTGGGCAAAGAAGACTCTGTCTTCCTGCCATCGGGGACCATGTGTAATGAGCTCGCGATTGCCGTTCACTGTAACGCCGGCGATGAGGTCTACGCGCATGCGAGCGCACACATACTCAACTTCGAAGGTGGCGCGCCCGCTGCCATTTCCGGCGTGCAGATATGTCCGATCGCAGGAGAGCGTGGCATTTACGCCGCAGAGGATCTGGCGGCAGCCATCAGACCCCGGAGCCGCTATTTTCCGCGCGCGGCGCTGGTAGAAGTAGAGCAGACAGCAAACCTGGGCGGCGGCGCGGTATGGACGCATGACGAGCTTGCGGCCGTCCGACAGGTGGCAGACGAGCACAAACTGCCTGTTCACATGGACGGGGCGCGCCTTGCCAACGCTGCGGTGGCAGCTGGAGCGTCCATGGCGTCATTTGCGCAATATGCAGATACCGCCTGGATCGATCTGACTAAAGGCCTTGGCTGCCCGGTTGGTGCAGTATTAGCTGGCTCAGCCGCTTTTATCGAAGAAGTCTGGTTCTGGAAGCAACGTGTTGGCGGCTCCATGCGTCAGGCGGGGATGATGGCAGCGGCTGGCAGCTACGCTCTCGCGCACCATGTGGAACGTCTGGCTGTCGACCACGCCAACGCAAAACGATTCGCGACGCTAATTGACGCGCATCCGCATGTGCGTCTTATGTCGCCAGAAGTCGAAACCAATCTGGTGTTCTTCGATGTCGCTGCAAGCCCGCTTTCTGCGCCTGATATCTCTGCGCAACTGGAAGCACGCGGTATCAATATTGGTGCGTTCACGGATCAGTCCATGCGTGCATGTACGCATTTGGATGTAGATACAGGTATGGTCGAGGAAGCTGCCGCCGCCGTTGTGGAGATTCTAGCCTCAGCCTGAGTAGAGGCAATGCGGAAGCCGTAATCGGTATGTCTAAGGTGTTCGCCATAATTTTGCTGTGAGCTGATGACAGCAAATGTAGAGATGCTCAAACAGTCAGCATGTTGATAGCTCGCCTGGTTTGTTGCGCGCGTGCGTGCGGTGCGGCTCCTGCTTGTGGCGTTGTTCCCGGTGGCTGCCGCTGCCGAACGCATCGAGCTTTGCGCGGATGCGCAATACCTGTTGGACGCTGAGTACACGCTAGACGTTGCGAGTGTTGTGACGTGCGCTTCCTGGACATCCGCCGCGATGACCGTGCTGCCTGCGCGTACCTTTGGAATGGCGCTTGCCAACTCTCCGGGCTCGACGTGTTTCAGAAACAAGTCATGCCCGCCCGTGTCCGCCAGCTCGCGGAACAAGGCTCGTGACTTCAGGCCGGCTTACATGATGACGGCCAGGCGTGGACGCGTTCCTTTAACCCGCGCTGCTCACCTCCAGACCGTTCGCCCCTTCAGCGACGACGTTCAGTTCTTTTACCGTTTGCAATAATGAATGTCGTCATGCGTCAAGAAATGATCGTCTGCGATAACGGTCGAAACGCCGTCGTCCCTCGCCTTGGCTGTTGTCATTGACGCCAAGCTCTCCGCGTCAGAAACTCGCCGATCGCGGTGCCTAAGACAACGCCCGTCAGATCGGCGGAGAAATCATAAAGGTCGCCGTCGCGCGTGATCATCAACAGTTGCATGAACTGAATGCCCGCCGAAACGCACAATACGAGAAAAGCCGTCCGCAACGGACCGGTTTCGCGCCAACTCAGCTGCACCAGGCAGGCAAAGAAGGCGAATGCCACCACATGAAAGAGCTTATCGAGATAGTTGATCTGCGGATCCCAGTAGCGGATTTGTGGCCTTGAGCTGGCGGTGCTGCGGGGCCTTGCGTCCGTCTCAGGTTTTGCCACCCCGGGCTTGCGCGCGCTTTCACCCGGATTACTCTGTTCTGACGCTGTTTTGTCGGAATTGATGGCATCGTCGGCCGCGGTCTGCTGGCGTTGTTCGGCGAGTGCCTCGCCGGTTTCCGGTCGCTCGCGCAATTCGTCCGCGGCGAACCACTCCTGAACGCCGTAACGTACGGCGTAAATCAAATCCTGCGTCGAGTAGGAAATACTGCGCATGGATTCTTTGAGTCCGGGCTGCGGCACCGTGCCGCCAAAGATCATGACGCCCGCGACCACGACAGCCACCAACCTGCCCCAGTTGCGGCCCCGCCGCAGCAATGCGAGCCGGGCTACCGCGAGTGCAAATCCCACCCATGCTGTGATCAGTATGAAATACGCGACCGTGAATGCCGGCCTCTCGCGCGCGAGTTGGACTTTGAGCTTGCGAAATTCAGCGCTGCCGGTATCCGCCAGCACGTATGTGAAAGCGACCGTGCGATGAGCGGCGTTGGCGATGGGGGCAAGGCCGCGCAGGGTCCGCCATTCGCCCACGTCGCCGTTGATACCCAGCACCTGAGAGGGCCAGTACCACAACCACTGTCCCAGGCGGTCGCGACTCTGGATGATGACGCCGGCCTGCGGCCAGAAGCGGCCCTGTCCTGAAAAATCACGCATCCGAACGTCGAGTGAGACGAGATAATAGTCCGCGGGGGCGGATGGCTTGATGCGCGTCTGAATGGTGACAAAACGTTTGGCCCCGCGCGCCTTCAGCTGAATGGCTGAGGCTGTGCCTTGGTCGTCCTTGACAACTCGCGCCATGCCGCTCCATCGACCATTACCGGCTGCTCCTTCGATCGCAGTTGCGCGCCAGGTATCCGGTACATGGTTAAGAGCGATGGATAGTCCGCCCAACAACAGCAGCGCGATTACATACCAGTAGCCGCGCCAGTTCTGGACCGGCGGCGTATGTGCGTCTTGCAGCGCTCAGTCCACGGTGGTGACGATTGGGCTACAGGTCATCGACGCTCGGCGCCCGCGCCAGCAATCGTGTGCTTCGGTCAACTCGCCGCAGTGTCATCAGACTGTGACGAGGCTTTGTTTAACAACGCCTCCGTGAGGCCGTTGATGTTGTCGCTCTCAATGCCAAGCTCGCGCATCAGACCCTGCAGAATTGGTGCTTGCGCGCGGTATCGCAGAGCGCTGTTCACCACCTGATCGGCGAGATTGCCGCCACCGCCGTCGCCACCTGTACCGTTCGCTTGCCCGCCAGCCAGGCCTTCAACCTGCATGATGCGAATGCCCTCGATGTTCTCCATCGGCTTGACGCTCTGCTCGATGATGGAAGGCAGATGCTCGAGTAAGGCGATGCGAAGCTGCATCGCGACCTGTTCTTCCGACAGCACGTTGCTGGATTCGTTGAGCGCGCGCTTGCCGGCAGCGTCGACCGCATACTGTCGCTCAGCCGCTTCGGCGCTCGCACGTACGGCGTCTGCTTCTGCCTCCGCTACGATTCGCCGCTTATCGCCCTCGGCCACGGCTTGTGTGCGCACAGCCTCAGCCCGGTCCTCCGCAGCCCGCTTATTCGCGTCTGCGGCTACTGTCACGGTCAGTGCCTCGCGCTCCGCCTCCTTCGCCGCATCGATGAGTTCGATCTGCTTTTGTCGATCAGCCTGCGCGGTTTCGCGTACTGTCTGCACCTCTTCGGCGGCTTTTACCGCATCCGCGCGCGCGAGGTCCGCAGCGGATTCGGCTTCTGACTGCGCTCGCGACTTCTCAGCGATGGCAATTGCGCGATCCTGTTCAGCCAGCTGCACGGCTTTCTGCCGTTCGACGTCAGCCGCTTCCACGGCACGATTCCGGTCGATATCGAGCTGCCGCAGTTCTCGCTCTTTGTCGATCTTTTCCTGCTCGACCGCGCGCTCAGCGGAGATTCGCGATTGATCAACCTGCTGCTGGGCGGCGATTTCCGCCTGCTCTGCTTCTTGTTTGCGCTCTGCTTGTTGTCGTGCGATCTCAGAAGTTTGTTCTGCGCGTCGGATCTCGACCTCACGCTGTTGCTCCAGCCGGGCATATTCCTGCTCGCGCGTTATTTCCAGGCGTTGCTGTTCTGCCTCAAGATTCTTGCGATCGATTTCAACCTGCGTTTCCTGCTCGATCTCGTTTCGGCGTTTGCGGCGCGCTTCGATCTCCTGGGTGAGTTTGGTGAGGCCCTCGGCATCAAACGCGTTGTCGGGGTTGAAGTGCTCACGGCTGGTCTGGTCGAGCCCCGTCAGCGAAACCGATTCCAGCTCCAGGCCGTTCTTCAGCAAGTCCTCCGAGACTACCTGCTGCACTTTTTGCACAAAACTGACGCGCTGCTCGTGCAGTTCAGTCATCGCCATCTCCGCCGCGACGGCGCGTAAGGCATCCACAAACTTACCCTCGACCAACTCTTTTAAAGAGGCGGGTTCCATCGTCCGGATCCCGAGCGTCTGCGCTGCGTTGGCAATGGACTCTGCGGTTGGCTGCACGCGCACATAGAACTCGGCCAATACGTCCACACGCATTCGGTCGCGGGTGATCAGCGCATGGTCCGCGGCGCGGCGCACTTCCAGTCGCAGCGTGTTCATATTGACGGGGATGGTCTCGTGCAGGACCGGCAGAACCAGTGCGCCGCCGTTCATGACGACGCTTTGACCGCCAAAACCTGTACGTACAAATGATGTCTCTTTGGACGCGCGTCGATAGAGCTTCGACAGCACCAGACCGATGGCGATCAATGCGATCAGTATGAAGCTGGCGTATATGAGTGGGTTGATGAATCCTTCCATGTCTTGGCCCTCCGCGAATCCTGTTTATGTTGCTGACCTTATGTATGCCTCGTGGCGTTATGATCTCTGCTCTTGGTCGAGTTCGATGAGGTACCGCGCCCCATCCCGTTTGACAATTACACCTTGTTCGCCCTGTTCAAACACGAGCTCAGCTCGACAGGGCAGCACCATGATGTAATGCGTTTGCCCAAACGCGTCTGTTAGGCGCGCTTCGGCTGCGGATTCGTGCTGTGCAACGCCGGTTGTAATGGTCGTGGTCAGGCCGACGAAGCTGTCTCGTGATACCGCTTCAGTCTCGTCACGTGGCAGCACCTGGCTCAACAACCCCGTGAATACCCGAGCAACCGGGAACGTACACAACAAGACGGGCAGCCATGCGATGTGACCAGGCAACATCCAGTCGAACAGTCCGTCTAACGTCGACTGAAGCGACAGACCCATCAGACCAAACGTTGTCAGGGTCACAATCAAGATGATGAGAGCGGGTACTCGCCCGACGTGCATCCAGCCGAGGATCTTGGCGAGACCGCCCTGGTGAGTGGAGATATCGGGATAGTCGACGTCGACATGAATGTCGGGCAACAGCGTGTCCAGTATGTGGCTGAAACCCATGCCGAGCAGTAACGCAAGCCCTTCGAGCAAAGCGATCAACACCATCAAAACGAGCGCCGCCGTAAAGACCAGATTGGCGTCTGCGGTGATGAGTTCCATGGGCCAGAACGTCCTTAGTGTTTCCACTAGGCTCGAATATACCTCACTCTCCGAGTATGACGCGTATCAATAAAGTGATTATGTGATGATGCGCGCATGCGCCAGAATATGCCGTTTGGAACGCGATCGGAGTCAAACGGGTGGCAGCAGAAGAGCAAAATGGTAAGCCGCGCGTTGCGGTCATCGGGACGGGTGGCACAATCTCCAGCGTTGGCGTCGACTCTCTGGATCTGCTTGATTACGTCCGCAACAATCGCATCTATGCCGTAGATGAGTTGTTGGCGCAGGTGCCGGAACTGGACCGCATCGCCGAAATCGTCCCGGTACCATTTCGCGCGATTCCGAGCACTGCGATGGGGCCTGCCGAGTGGCTTGAGCTAAATGCACTCATCCACGCGACGGTTGCCGCTGACGCGAGCCTGACAGGCGTCGTGATCACCCACGGTACGGCGTCTCTTGAGGAGACCGCTTATTTCCTTGGCTTGACGCTGAAGGTTGCCGTGCCCGTTGTGGTTGTGGGCGCGCAGCGGCCGGCGAGTGGTATCAGCACCGACGCAAACATCAATCTCCTGAACGCGGTGCGCGTGGCGGGACATCCTCTGTCGCGCGACCTTGGCGTGCTGGTGGTGCTAAATGACGAAGTCCACGCGGCGCGCGAAGTCACCAAGACATCGACACTTAAGCTGCAGACTTTCCGCAGCCCTGATTTTGGCTGCCTGGGACACGCCGATGGCGATGAGGTGGCGTTTTATCGCAAACCTGTACGGCCCACGGCGCCGCATACCGAGTTTGATGTGCGTGGCCTGCAGGCATTGCCGCGTGTTGACGTTGTGATCTCTTACGCGGGCGCCGATGGCGCCGCCATCCGCGGTTGTATTGCGGCCGGGGCTGAAGGCATTGTCAGCGCGGGGTTTGCGCCAGGACTATGCACGGCCGCCGAGCGGGCAGTGCTGACGGAACACCCGGAGGTGTTTGTTGTGCAGGGTTCGCGTGTAGGCAGCGGCAGGGTGGCGGCCATCACAGGGCTGCGCGCCAGTCACAATGCCGTGACAGGGGATAACCTGACGCCGCAGAAAGCACGTGTGTTGTTGATGCTAGGTCTGACTGTCACGCGTGAGCGCACGGCGCTACAGCGAATATTCGACACGTATTAGAGGGTTACCCCGGCCGGCTTGGTTTAGTCCGGATCGGTTTAGTCCGGATCGGTGCAGGCCAGCTCACTCGCGAAGTGCGCCTGCAACCCGGCGATGTGGCTGACGCCCAGGCCGCAACAGCCACCGATGACCTGCACACGTTCGGCATCAACCCAAACCTGCGTCTGCTGTGCGAACTCCTCAGGCGGAATGATCTGCTCGAACTGCCAGTGGGGCATCTTGAAGTAGCCGCTGTCCGGGTAAACGGATACAGGGCCGTCCCAACTGGCCCGCAAGGCGCGCAACGAGCTAGCCGTGATGTGAACGTTACTGTGCATGATGCCGGCAACATCTGCACCTTCCAGGTCAAAGTGCTGAAACATCTCTTCAACGGGGATATCCCCGCGGCTGAGCGCATTGATCTGGCCATTATGGTCTTCCCGCGTTGAAAACCCGACCCAGATGGGCAGCCCGGTCCGGCGCGCGGCCGCAATGGCCGGATTCGCGTAAGTTGGGTCGGACATCATCTCCAGCATGATGAAGTCAATTCCGGTGTTGGCGAGCAGCTGAGCCATCTCTTCGAAACGTTCGGTTGCCAGCTCAACGGACGGGAGTCTCGATGTGTCGCGACCCATCGTGCCGGGTTTTACCGGCATCTGATGCGACATGGATCCCGCAATGGCGACCGTCCGTTCGGCGTTTTCGAGTGCACGCGCGTCGAGCGCGACTTCAGCCGCGCGGAGGTTGGCCTCTTCAAAATGATGGCCAAGCCCAGCCGGTTCCAGCATGTTGCGATTGGTCGAAAACGTATTGATCGTGATAACACTGGCGCCCGCGCGGATGTAGTCGCGGTGGACCTCCCGCAGTGTCTCCGGGGCCGTGAGCGTAGCCATTGCACACCATGCACCACTGACCATCTCAGCACCGCGATGCTCGAGTTCCGTGCCTGTCCCGCCGTCGATGAGAACCATGCGACCGGCGTCCAGCTGGACCTTCAGTGCCGCATAAGGATTTTGATTTGCGCTCATGCAATAGCCGCCATCTGGGCGGGCTCTGCGATGTCCAACGTGGTGACGCGCCGCAGTTCGCGGCGATGTTGTGTATCCGCAAACGGTTTGCCCCGATGCATCGTCGCGCGATTGTCCCAGATGACAAAGTCGCCAACCGTCCACTGATGTCGGTAAACCAGCTCGCGTTGCGTTGTGTGTTCCATCAGGTCGCGCAGCATCAGGCGCCCTTCCGGCAACGTCCATCCATCGATGCGCGATGCATGTGAGGCCAGATACAAGGAGCGGCGTCCGGAACGTGGCAGCTCCAACACCAGAGGGTGTGTGGCGCCCGCTATCCGGCCCGCTTCCTCCGCCGAGAACTCAAAGCCAAGGGTATGGCGCGAATAAGCAATCGAATGATGGCATGTAAGCCCTTCAAGTTGCTTCTTCGTCCGCTCCGGCAGCGTGTCGTAAGCCGTGCGGGTGTCCGCAAATTCCGTGTCCGCCGCGTCCGGAGGGATCACATATGCCATCAGCATCGAGTAGCGGCCGCGCGGATTTTCGAACGATGCATCCGTATGCCAGAGTCGATTCGCAAGACCATAAAGACGTTTACGGTCAGCCTTGTCCATGACCTCACCGTCATTGCCGACGTTGGAGATGTCTGTCAGCGCCTCATTACCGAAGCGGTTTGCGCCTAACACACGCGCACCCGTTTTCGCGTGAATCTCGCCGTCGAGGCGCTTCGCAAACGCGATCTGCTCGGTACCGTTGAACTGCTGGTTGTTGAATACCAACACGCCGTACTGGTCCATACCATCGCGAATCTGCGTGAGTGTTGCGGCGTCGTCTACCGTGCGCAGATCGACGTCGCTGACAGCAGCCACGAAACTTGGATGGAGTGGGGTAAATATCAGGCCCATTTCGACAATACCTGAACGTCGAGCGATGATCCGAATGATGACATAAACTGCAGCCAGGTTACCGCTGTGGATAAACCGATCGTGCACGCCAGTACTGACATTCAGCTTCGCCCTGCCCGCACTGTGATGCGGCTCAAGCGCATGGGTGCGGCGCACCAGACGCGTCTTTCTTTCATGCGCGTGTTGCTCAGACGACTGCAGCGTGACGCCTGGTCCTTCGAGCGCACGTTATGGTCTGTTGATGAGACTGGAGTGGGTACTGCCTTGTATCAAGCACGTGGCCCCGAAAGAACCTATACGCTGGTGGCCTTCGCGCACGACCTCGATCCCTCCATTCGATCTGATCGCGTGATTGCGGAGGCGTGGGATGCAACGTTTACTCTATTTGATGGCGTGCCTGACGCCAACGACATAGAGCGGCTGCGTGCGCAAGTGCCGCTGCAGGAAGCCGGGCACATTTCGGAGCGTGAATTGACACTGGCACGTGCGAACCGTTCCGTACGGTTGTTTGAGCACGTCCGCGACTGTCTTGCGGCGGGTGAGCAACCGAACGCTGAGGCATTGACGGATGTTGGTTACCTGATGCGCACAACGGCCGTCTACGGCTCGGGTAAGTTTGGAGCGTTGGACCGGCGATTTATCGCTGACCGCGAGGAATTTTCGGCGCCGTTCCAGGTAGAGCTGTTGTCGGTGTTCCTGATCCGGGCGTTCACAGTTGACATCGTCGAGCATCTTGCACTTGTACAGGCGCCTCACCAGGCAGTTCGTCTCAGTCTCGAACGAAAACGCCTGCTTGGGGTTGGTAACTCCACTGGACTTGGGATGGCCCCGTTTTTTATCAAACATCCGCAGTTGATTCACTGTTGGATGTTGGCGCGTGAGACGGCGCTTGCAAAAGTGCGCGCACTGCCTGAGGTCACGCCAGAGCAGTGGCATTTTGCAGGTACGGTTCTTGAACGCATGCAGGCGGACCTGCCTGCCTGGCGTACGGACCACACGCAGCAGCAAGAGCGTGTCAGGGAATTGGAAACTGACGCGCAACGATTAGGTGCGTACATGGCTTCGCCAGACGCGCAAAGCGTTGCCCGGCCCTGGGATGCGTTGTACCGCTACACGGAGCAAAACCTGTCGCTGGAGGCGCAGGAGCTCACCGTGTCTCTGTTGTTGGAGTGCCATCCTGATCTGGTGGATGACCTCGCTGACAACATGTCCACGGACGAAGGGCGCTTCTTTGCCATTGACGGGAAACAAACCGTTGGGGAACTGCAGGACGTGCTGTCGCAGAGTTATGCGTATACCCGGGAGTTTGATTTTCAGACACGAGCGCATACGGCGCGGTTCTGGTATGTGTCAGAAGAGAAGCTTGAGCCGCGCCTGGGCGAACGTTTTGATGAACCGGGCGCCGAGCGCGAACATCCCTTGGCGATTGCGCGAGATATCCGTGCGTTATGGACGGCACTGGAAGCGCAGGACGACGATACCCTCGTGGCGACCTTCTTGCATCAACATCCCGAACATCGTCATGTGGTGCGGCGTGCACAACGCGCGCCTGTATTTCCCTATGCTGAAATCCAGGACAACGTCATCGCTGACGTCATGCAACCAATCGATATCCTGCGATGCAAACTCGCGTTTTTTGGTGCGACCAAGTTCGACCCCCGCTCAGACCGTTGGGTGCGGATTACGATGTTTCAGAACGCGCCATACCCGGATAATTTTGCGGCGACATACAGCGATGATTGGGTTTATCCGGACGTCGCGTGAATGAGCTTGGAATTGTCAATTGGCGAAGCGGAGGCGTTTGCGTGGAAAGCAGCGCGTGCTTCCGGATATAGCTGGGGTATGGCGGAGGAAGCTGCGTATGCCGTTGGCTATCTGGAGATGCGTGGGCTACCCGGACTGATGAGTTTAGTGCAACTTCTGGATCGCACTACAGAGTCTCTTCTAGCTGCCCGTGCTGCAGCCACGGGGCTAAAACCCGGCGAGATAGCCTGCCCGATAACAACGGGCGTACATCTGGCTGACGTGTGTGGCACCGAGGCACCGGTTACGCGCGCATTGCCGTCCCTCTATGCGCCGTGGCTGTTGCTGCCGTTTATCGTACGCATCGCTGGAAATGCCGGGTCGCATGTTTTGGTACACCTGGACAATGTTGCCTGGCACTGCACAGTTACTGGGGAACCGGATGTGGCGAGTGTGCATCCAATAGCGTATGGACATCAGGTGTTGATAGAGCAGGCGTCAAGTGCGGGGGTAGCGGTGACGGCCACTAAACAGGCTTTGGACCAGTATGTGCAGCGGGCGCGAGTTTCTCGGGAGCAGCTCGAGGTGTTGGAGGAGCTTGCACATCAAACCTATGTGCCTGCGAGTGAAGAGTCACGATTACGCGGTGCGGGCGCGGGTCTCACGGATAACGATTGACGGACTTTGGAAGGCGATTCGTGGAAGCGGATCGACGCTTTGCATTTGAAATGTAACGTGGGCTCCGTATACTGCGCGGCCATGCGAATACCTCAATCGACAGTTATGCCATGCGACGGCGGTCCACGGTCACCGATGCGCGCATGCGTGCGTGCGCAAACCGCCGAGCGGTCCGGGCATGACAATAGTGTGTCGAATACCGCGTGGTTGTACGCACTCAGAGTGATTCTCAGGTAATCGCTTCCGGTCAAGGTGACTGGAAGCGTTGGTTCGACCGACTAGCTTCCAGTCATGCTTGTATGAGCCCTGGTGAGTTTGTCGGCTGACCAGGGTTTTTTTATGCGCGAGCATAAGCTGGAGAGCTTTAAAATGAATCCGCTGATTCTGAAGCTTGATATATCAGGGCGTCCGTTGCGTTGGGTTTCCAAAGAGGCAGGGGCGTTGTTGTATTGTCGTGATCAGGTCGTCTGGGAGGCCGGCAAGTCCGTAGTGCGTCTACATGGTGGTATGTCGCGGGTAACGGGAGAACGTTCGTTCCTGGACGTCAACACGATCATCGCGACGCGCGGTGTGGACGCCAAGTTGGCAACGCAACGCGCCGTGCCGACGTTGACCAACACACAATTGTTCCGTCGCGATGGATTCATGTGCATGTACTGTGGCAATCATTTCTCCGCACGCGAGTTGACTCGTGATCACGTCTTGCCAGTGTCGCGCGGCGGGAAAGATAGATGGGAAAACGTCGTGTCCGCATGCCGGCCCTGCAATCACCGCAAAGGAAACTGGTCACTGGACGAACTGGATCGTCTGGGCATGCGCCTGTTGGCAGTACCGTATGTACCGAACCACGCGGAAGCGCTGATTCTTGGTAATCGTCGTATTCTGACAGACCAGATGGAATTCCTGCGCGCGCAGTGTTCACGCTCGCCTGGGTTCCGGGATGACGAAAGTTAGCGTCTGTTCCATGTTGATTGGCCCTGTTCCATGTTGATTGGGATTCTGGAGACCGGGCGGCCACCGCTAGAGCTGGTGGCTGCCCACGGGAACTACCCGCTCGCTTTTGAACACTTGCTTCGCGATGTAGGGCCGGCGTGGCGATACGAACATTTTGCGGCGCTGGAGGACGAGTTGCCTGAACAGGCCGACGTCTGTGATGCGTGGATCGTCACGGGATCCAGATTCGGCGCGTATGAAACGGACCCGTGGATAACACGGCTGGAAACCTTCCTACGGGACGCCTATCAGGCGGCCGTGCCGATCGTTGGCATCTGTTTTGGACATCAACTGCTGGCGCAGGCGTTGGGTGGCCGGGTCATCAAGTCCGAGAAAGGCTGGGGCGTAGGCATGCATCGCTATGACCTGTTGCAAGACGCCGCGCCCGACTGGCTTCGTGATGGCAACGACACCTTTCGGATACATGCGTTCCACCAGGACCAGGTTGTCGAGGTTCCGCCCGACGGGCAGGTGGTTGCAAGTTCCGAGTTCTGCCCCGTCGCGGCGCTCACATACGGCGATCGCGCGTTTACCTTGCAGGGTCACCCGGAGTTCGACTCCGCGTTTCTCAGCGATCTGGTTACTGCCCGGCGGGCTGCAATTCTGGACGACGCTACCGCGGAGGCGGCGTTAGCATCTACCAAAGCGCGCCCGGAGCAACAACGTGCGGCGCGTTGGATTGCGGGTTTCCTGCAAAGTGCCCTTCAGAACAGGGCCCTTCAGAACAGGGCCCTTCAGAACAGGGCCCTTCCGGAAAAGGGTGGCGGTTAACCGAGCTCAGTCCTCTTTGTTCTGTGCTTGGTAACGGTCGATTTCTGCCTGCACAGCCTTAGACGACGCACCCACAAATACATCGCGGTTGTCGAAGCTGTAGTCGTAGCTCGTCTTGCGCTTCTCAAACGTGTGCTGGAAGTGCGGGCGGACATAACGCGCCATCAATTCATAGTGGCGCTTGGTCTGCGCAAAGTCGGCCCAGTTGTGTGCAAGCTCCAGGAAGTGCCCAAAACCGCCTGCGCCTTCCAAGAGGTTATCGATGTACTCAATTGCATCGTCGGGCGTACCGATACAGGCCATTTTGTTTTCGAGCAGGTATTCATAAGCGCTGTCGATGCCAGCCGGGACAATTGGGAAGGTGGCTACTTCGCGGAAGTACTTAGCCCAAAGCTCGAGGCCGTGCTTGACGTTTTCGCGTGCCTGTTCGCGCGTTTCCGCGATGTGCATCAGGCTGACCAGTCGCCAGTTTTGCCGGTCCACACTCTGGCCATGATTGGCTGCGGACTCCTCGCACACTCGCCAATTGTTGGCATGTACTTTGAGTGCCTCGTCTGAGGTTCCACCAATCGACAGCATCCCGATGCCGTGTTTGCCGGCAGCCTCGGCACCAACTGGGGAGCGGGCACACGCGACGGCCATCTCAATGTGCGGGCGCGTATACGATTCAAGTTGCAGGCGCGCACCACGCAGCTCAAACCAATCCGTCTTCATGGTGACGCGCTCGCCACTGAACAGCGCCATGATCGCGTCCAGCGCTTCATTCATACGTCGGCGCTGGTCGGCTGGATCTATCCCCATCTGGAACGCGTCGCCCGACAACGCGCCTGGACCCACGCCAAATATCGCGCGCCCGCGCGTCATGTGGTCTAACTGGACCATGCGGTCTGCATTGATGAACGGATGGTGATACGGCAACGAGTTGACGCCAGTGCCGAGGCGGATGTGCCGTGTTCGTTCAGCAGCAGCAGCGATAAAAACCTCCGGCGAGGCGATGATCTCAAAACCACCTGAGTGGTGTTCGCCAATCCAGGCCTCGTCGTAACCCAGTTGATCCAGGTGTTCGACAAGTTGCATGTCTCGGTCGAGTGCCGCAGTCGGATCCTCGTGCAACGGATGGAATGGAGCAAGGAAGATGCCAAAGCCTAATCTGTCGGGCCGCATAGAGGGTTGCTCGGATTGTGGC
>JACLAC010008875.1_pt1 | contig 15772 bp, 11 predicted proteins | sample 8027881 | NCBI WGS metagenome assembly JACLAC01 (sample SAMN15725517, study PRJNA655200) | protist metagenome | isolation source: fluorescence activated cell sorting (FACS) single amplified genomes of... | place: Spain: Blaines Bay Microbial Observatory, Mediterranean Sea | collected 2016-01-19
CCATGGTGAGGAAGATGGCCATTGAGGTGCAGATAATGATGCAGCACAAGATCGATGCCATCAAGCGGATCATGGAGCTCGCCGAAAACATTGCCCTCGATCACAAATACGATAAAGACCGAGGCGAGAGGCTGAAGGAGGGCCGGTACACTTACTACAATGCCAAGAAGTTGAATGTGTTGCCGGAAGGTGAAGACGAGGGAGCAAACGAGTATGACCGGTACCTCTCCCAGTACCGGGATCGGAATGATGAATACTGGGCGCCAGGCTACTCTAGGATGGTCCTGACGGCCAACAAGCATTTCTCCGGCATCCCGGTCAACATCTCCTACAGCTCAGTCCATGTCCCGACCAACGTGTACGACGGCGAGCCAAAGGTTATCAACGCGATCGACTGGAGCAGGAAGCTGGACGACACTTTCAAAGACAACTACCAGAGAGACCCAAGTCTGTCTTGGCAATTCTTTGGCTCCAGCACAGGCTTTCTCAGACAAGTAAGAAACCTCTTCTTGTTACATTTTGAAGATGTCTGATTCTATCTTTTGCCTCCAGTACCCAGCAATGAAGTGGTTGATGTACGAGGATGATCCGGACATGTACGACGCCAGAATGCGAGATTGGTACATCAAGTCCGCGGCCTCTCCAAAGGTGAATAGCATTCGATTATGTATTATGTATTGTCACATTGCTCTTTACTGTGTGGTATTGTATGATTATACTTCAATTTTGGTCATTGTTTGCAAGTTACACAATGTTGTTTTATGACACTGTCATTGACAGCAATGCGATATGGGTGTTTTTTTTTGCATTCCTTACCATCGCAATCGGTGTGATTTTGTTGCTCTACCATTGGGACTGATTATCTTGCTATAGTGGGTTCAAATATATATCTTCATGAGGGTACCAAGTCACAGTTTCAAGCCTTTGATTTGAAAAAAGATAAGAAATGGCTTGAGACTCCAATCTTTGCAGGACATTGTCATCTTGCTCGACGTGTCTGGATCAATGACCGGCCTGCGGAAGGAGATTGCCAAGCACGTTGTCTTGAACATCATGGAGACGCTTGGCGAGGACGACTTCGTCACCGTCCTCACATTCTCAGACGAGACAAAGCCTCTCGTTGAGTGTTTCACCGACTCTGACGGTGAACCGGAGCTGGTGCAAGCCACAACCGAGAACATCGCCGAGTTCACCGAGGCGGTCAACGAGATCGAGACGATGGAGATCGCAAACTTTACATCGGCGCTCACTGCTGCCTTCACACTTCTTGAACGCTACCGCACTAAGAAGGTGAGAGTCAGATCAACTTTCCAAGAAATGTTATTGGGAACCGCATTCTATTAAAGATACTGAAATCCTGCCTCATCCATATTGCTCATCCCGTCATATTGATTGACAACTCTCCCTTGATCAGTTTGGTGCGGAGTCAAACCAGGCGATCATGCTGGTGACCGACGGTGTGCCGTACACCTACGAGAACATCTTCCAGGAGTACAACCAGCCCCACAAGCCTGTTAGGGTGTTCACTTACCTTATCGGAAGAGAGATTTCCGACCTTGATGCTGCCAAGTGGATGGCCTGTGAAAATAAAGGTGTGCCGATGATTTGACAGAGAGGCTTTTTACGCTGCATTGATTCCAGGATACTTCACCCACGTGACAACCCTTGCGGAGGTGAAAGAGCAGGTGTTGAAATACATCCCAGTGATGGCCCGGCCACTCGTCTTGCTTCGTGAACAGCATCCCATCCGATGGACCGGGGTCTATGCTGACATCGAGGTGAGCATCAACTATTTGCCCCAATTTCAAATCAAACATCCTGAGGCCTGGCCTCTTGCAAAAACAAATGAGTTGATATGGAGTTCTAAAACAAAGCTTGAATTCATGCAGAACCAGAACCAATCTTGAAAATCGCAATAAACCCAGGTTCCCAATGACCGAAGCCTTTGGCTTATCGGGCTGAAGAAACCAACAAAAAGGAAAATTATTCACGTAAGATCTTTCACCCAGTGGTGTGTCAGATCCAAACTAACAGCTTTTCTTGAACTAACAAAACACTTTTCTTGCTCCAAGTTTTCCTTTCCCAGAGTGGATTTTCACTAACAAAGTAACAGGATCCAAAAACCTCGCGGTGGCTGTGGGATATCCGTGAGAGAGCTCGTCAGAAGAAAAGAACAGAGAATTATCGGAGCATCATCGCAATGCAACAGAGCCAGCAGTTTGGTGATGACGACAACGAAGGAGCTGGAGCCGCTCAGATGGAGGCGATGACCCGGTTGACGGACAGGAAACAGATGGAAAACTTTCTCACCTATGGCAAGTGGAACCTCGATGATGAGCTAATTGAGAAGCTGAAGAAGGACGAGGAGCGGAAAGAACGGGTGAGTGGTGCAAAGAGGCATGTGAGGCGTCTACAAGGTGTAAAATGGAGGAAATAGGCAGCTGAGCAGGAAATGTAGGAGGGGTTGAATCTTTCTTGAATTTGTAATGGGAGAAAAAGTAAGAGAGCGAGGAGCAAACCAAGTTTGTTGGAAAAAAAAACTTTTTTGATGCACTTCTCCACTGACTTCAATATCATAAAGCTCAAAGAATTACTTCAGTTTTTATATTTACAAGATTAGAACTTAGCAAACTATGTCAAATGTATATATGATAGATCTTAGTCACTGGGTTGTGATCAATCTTTCTACAATGATCCAGTCTCAATCTTTACAACATAAGACCCTAGGACTGAAGTTACAATGACATAACCAATTCTTACTTTAATAGCTTGTTCGAGAGATCATAGATGCGAAGGTGCAAAAATGGTCGATTCCGCCAAAGAAAATGTCACTGACTCTTGGAGGAGTAAGTCCCTATAAAGGATCCCAATAAGACCCCTGAACCTTTCTCTCTCTCTCCTGCATGTCGGGTTCCTTCTTTCTCGATGTTTCTTGTGGCATGGAACTCTTTCAAATCTCCCTCCTCTCTTCATTTAAATGACTGTATTATGTGGCTCCCAAACGGATAGAAAGTTTTCAGGCTGAGCATATATTACATCAGTCTAATCCTTCAGGAAGGAAATTCATATATATACCTCAAATTAAATTTGACGCGCTGCCATGTACAGTAAAATCTCCATGATAAGACAGCATTGTTTGCATGTTTATTTCTTTTTTGGGTGCGACGAACAGCTGTTGAACAAACTGAAGTGGGATCGACTGTTTGATATCGGAGGCCCATCCTCGATCCAGCGGAGGCAACCTGACCTTTCCAGCCCGAGGAGAGAGCTAATCCGCATCCTCAACAGAATGGTTTGTCCAGCACTGCCCTGTCCATGTTGGGTAGCCATCAACATCTGCACCTTTTCCCCATCTGCATCATCCTGCCCCCCAGCCATCTCAGGAGCTGAACATCGTCTAACTAGAATCTTATTCCACCTTTTCATGTGTGTGTTTCTAAACTTTAACATTTGCATGACAATAATACAAATACTGCAAAATAAATAACATTCCATTTCGCAACAGAAAATCCAGAGAGATGCATTTTGCAAAGGAAAAAGTTGAATATACATGGAATGTTATTTGCGTCAGGGCTGGCAAAGCTGGGCTTGATCTACTTCTGTTTGCAGGAAGCCCAGGGCCGCGAGGGGAGCTTCAAGGGGTACAAGCTGATGACCTCCGTGTCCATCCCCGTCTACAACAAGAAGAACCACACCGTAAGTGATGCAAACACCCTCCTCCTCCACCAACAGTGGCCGCAATCAGTTTATCAGTTTATGTTTACCTTCTGTTCATCTCAGAGCAACATCAGCAAAGCAGCCCCCCCTTCCAATGTCTGCTCAGTTTCATTATTCTCCTTATTTAGACCATTGAAGTGCTGGGACTTAAGCCAAATGAAATAGCAAACCCGTTTGGGCAGGTTTGGAAACAGCTGAAAAAAACCAAATAAATTTGTGTGCCGCGTGGAGCTTTTATAATAATTGGTTTCAACAATTGAACCTTCCCACCTTTCCTGTGAAATCCCTGCAAAGTGCAAAATTCCGATTTTGTGTTTATCTTCTCTGGAGTAAACATTAAGAGGGCTTTCTTTTTCATCACATCAAGATTTCTTTTTTTAACCTTTTCAAATTGAGTTTTTTCCCCTCCCTTTGGGAAACCCACATGTGCGTGCGAGCAAATTGGCTGCAAACAAAGAGGGGTCGAAAGTGTAGGAAGGGCAACTTCTCATACAGAAAGAAAGTTCAACCAAAACTTCTTCCTTGTGCTGCCAAATGTGCGACATGGCCCTCTGCAGTTGGGCTGATGAACACCAACATCGCATGGCACCGATGATCGTGACCAAGACCATGATGATGACCGTGATAACGGTGACCATGACCATTTTGGCAAATTTTCATCGGCTTCCCCTTTCATGGACATGTCGCACTGAGCCAGAGGGTTGCCCAATATCCTGCACCAAGTGACTCACAGCCAAAAACGTTCTAGGATCAGTTTTCGAAGTTTTCCCCTTGACACCTTGCATATCATCCTTTTACTCCTTTTATTCTCATAATGTAACTACAGGACTCATGAGGATTTCCCCCAAAGAATACAAAAATTGGCCCTCCTTTGGAAGCCTTTCCCCTAGTTTTCACAGAAAATCTAAAAATAAGTTGGGATTGCCTCGTGAGTCTATCGGTACAACTTTGCCCATAACTTGTCATGACCTGATCTTCGTCTAACCAGTGACACTTGAATTCTGTACATAAGCTCAAACCTGTGTACCATAACCACACCCCGGATGCATTGAGATTATCGGTATTGAACAAAGGAATGGCCTTTTCTTCTTTTTCTAAGCATGGAACGCTTTTTCGGGTTCATTCAGCAGTTGATGGCAACAACAAGCTGCAGCAGCATACAGCCCATTTATGTGAATGACCATTGCGTGTACCCTCTTCATTCTTTCAGGAAAAGATGCTCCCTCTTCCCAATGATTTCAGTAAACTTGATAACTTGCTTTTTAACAAACCGGAACCAAAGCAGAAAATGGTTGAGGTAAAAGCTTGATAACCGTATTCCACTAACCGCAGCCCTAGGCAAAAGATCACCCACTTGAAAACTAACACGGCTCATTAGTCAGCACCAGATTGCTCACTAACAATCCTTATCAGTGGGAGCAGCGCACTAAAAATGGAATCACCTGTGCTTTCACCGCGGCCAACTGCTCCGATGCCAGTGCAGCAAAATTTTGCAGCTGAATTACCGGAGGAGTGGAACCTGCCGCCTCACCACCGCACCCACCCCGCTCCCGCTCGCTTTTCACACTTTCGAGATCGCAGAATTACCACATGCAAAGTTTATGTGCTGCGAGTTCGGCGGGTTGATCTGGCAAAAAAAATGCTTGCCTGTTGCAACTTTTGTAGGGAGCAAATGTGCTCGAAAAATGCCTCAAACTATTTTCCATAGCCGACGGCAAACCTGATAAACTTTTAGGTCTCCAAGCCAGACTTAAATCACTGAGAAACACAACTTACAGTCTCAGATATGCTCAAACGTTTGAGACTTGTGTTTCAAGGCTAGACATGCTTAAATAGATCAAACAATTGGATGGGAGCCATTGCAATTGGCAGACGGCCATCCCAGGCAAAATCCACATCCTTTGTAACAGGAGACATCGCGCTCCCTTTTGCACTTCCCTCTGACATGCAGAAAATAAAAAAGGGCTCTTTTCAAAATAATGGATATGTTTGAGTTTGGAGAAACGCCATTTTGCGTAACAGAATCCCGAAATTGGGTGCATATTTTGGATGTTTTAAACATATCTCTCTGCATATAACATATTTCATTCTCTTGGTTTGATGTACAGAACTTGTAACATACTATTGTTAGAGCAACAACTTGCACAATATGTGTCAGGGGACAATATTCTGTTTCCAATTATGACAGCTTTCTGAAAAGATTTGAATAAAAAGAAAATTTTCCCCTGACCACCGTGTGTAAGGGCTCAAGATGGTATCTGCTGACCACCATCAGTACTACTCACCTCTAAGTTCTACCAACAACACATGAATGATGTTTCTTTCTTCTTTTCAACATAGAATTATACAGAAAGTGTCCGAGTTTCGGATAAAAAAGAAGGTTGATAAAGTAACAAAGGTATTGATAAAAGCTACTAAATGTATTGAACCTCTATAGAAATATCTAGTAGAATTTTATTGTATCGCGTGTGTTTCTTGAGATGAAGTTAGAATATTTTGAATACTTACATGGAGACACCTAAGGCCGTCCCCAGTAAACCAGATGCTGCATTGCTTACTTTTAGTCAATGGTCAGGATGACCACAGTAAAGAAAGCCATGTCTTGTGATATTTTACACTAGCGCAAAGAAATATCTAGAACTATTTGAAATGTATGAGTCAACATGAGGAATTTTATATATGATATATCTGTAACTTTCTGCGCTTTCGTTGATTTTAACCCAGTTTGGTTAATAGCCAGAAATACCCTCAACATCTTAGGAGTCTAGAATAGAAAGCTTATCAAGAGTGAGAATAGATTGATTTTTTACCACCCGGTAACTTTTGTGCAGTGGCAATCGGATCAGACTAGCCTTTCTCCTCTTCCATAGTGCCTTCTGCAGTGAAGTCTTGAAGTGCCGTGCTACCTTTTAGCCATAAGTTAGCTTTCCCAACAGCAGGAGCTAATTGCAGTTTGTATTGACCTAGCCTAGCCTAGTCCTTGCCATGTCCCTGTCCGAGAATCCACCACCAAGTGAATTTAATACTCATTTTCTCCCGCCACTAGGTCCGCATTGCAGAACTTCTGGGGGTGGCAGGAACGGACGTTCCAATTGCCGAAATTGAGAAGCTGATTCCTCCCTACAAGGTAGCGCCTTCTTTTGATCCTCCCAGAGTATATTTGCCCCCAGCTTGGAGTGAACGGATACAGCTTTGCAGTGAACAACAACGGCTACATCCTCTACCATCCTGACCTGAGGCCGATGGTGAGTTTGAGCCACAGTTATCTTGATTCCTCTTTCCTCCCTCTTCTTAAGTCAGTCGAGTGGTCGGCTTATCAGTACAATTAATGTCAGTCTCTATATGTAAAGAAATTCACTGATGGAAATGGCCTCATCAGCTAATAGTGTCTGACAACAGAACAGTCTGATGTATCATAAATGCCCACTGTGCGTGTTGGCCACAGTGATCTGTACAAAAAACCATATGCTGCACATTCTTTGAACATTCTATAGAGAGTCAAATGTAGAAGAGTGGAATCATGAAAATTGGTTTAGCAACCAGTGTGCACCTTTCCCTTCTATTTGGACCCAGCACCAGCCTTCATCTTCCATCCTACCCTCTCTAATATATGTGTGTTAAGATCCCAAGGCACAATGGGGTAAATATAACTAAAAACGAGTCATTGTCCACGTATCGACCTAACTATATCTACGCACACACACACACTCATGTTTGTAGATACTGCATTGGAATTGAACACCTCCTTCCAAGCTCTGCACTGGCAACACCAATTATGCTGACTTTAAAATTTTGCTCACACACAAACTTACCAATCACCTCAAAACTAGCCCAAGTGAAGCTAGCCTCACCTGACATTTTCAACCTTAGCAAATTGGCAACAAAGATTTATCCACATCTGAATAGGCATTATGGTCAAGTAAATTGGTTGTTTGTAGACCTATTCTGTAAAAAAAGACGCCCATTAAGAACAAGAGGCTGTTTTATAATGACGGAGTACTTCACAATGTAAAAGTATCATAAAAGTATTTTAGCACCCCCATTAGAACCGTGTTTGATTCCAACCAACCACTCACCGGCCGCAATAAAAAAGGCTGGAATTCTTCATGGTGGAAGTGGCCTTAGATGAAAAACTTTTCTAGCCTTCATTCACACAATTTTTAATAGCTCAATCACTAGAATACGAATTAGTGATCCTATTTTTCTATAAGAAATAGCTAGAGGAACAATAAGGATTGCAAATTGAAATTATCCAAATAACATCTGACATATTTTGTCTTTCAGTTCCAAGAGATTCTGAAGCCCAACTACAACAGGTGTGCCCACAGCCAACCTCCTTCTAAAACATCTTCTTTTCAGTGTCGACCTTGCTGAGGTTGAGCTGGTGCACGATCCCAAATTTGAGGAGCCACGCCACAACGACACTGAGCTCTTCAGGGTGAGTCCTTCAAATTGAAGTTTAATAGACTTGGTGACACTATAATGTCTTTAACAGATGAGGAAGGAGATGGTGGACCAGAAGGAGGGCATGAACAGACTGACAGTAAAAGTGCACATGGACGACATGAAGAGAGTTACAATCCGGGAGCAGAACTACTTCTATCACAACATCTCCAACACCCCTTTCACCCTTGGCATCGCCTTCCCCAGTAAGTACGGACAGTTCCGTGTGACGGGGGGCACCGAGATCACCAGGAACAAGGCAGACGGTGAGTTGATCCAGATGTAGAACTCCCCCTAACTTTCTTTGCTCAGCTGCCAAAGTGTTCAGCTCCGACCGGTGGAAGCTGCATCCGGACTGGGTGTATTGCGAGTACAACTATGCCGGATCCAATGATCGCCAGTTCGACTCCCCAGAGAACAACATGCGCCACTTCCTGGACCGACTCTCCCACGAAGGGGTGAAGTTCAACTGGGGCTCTTCCAGGTGAGACCTGGAGGCTTGATCGACCTCATGCTTGGCTCCAGGGTGAGACCACTTCCTACTTGTGCGGGAAATGGCGGCGGCTTCACTGCTGATTGTCCCAAGTGTAAGTAGCAAACAGCATTATCCTAGTCGAGAGTGAATTTACTAGTTAGATCTTTTACTAAAGCACTTGACAAAAGAGAAGTAGAAGAAAACGATAACGTTGACGGGGAGGATGATGAAGTCGAGAGAGAGGCGGATGAAGAAGGGGGGGAGGGAGATGGAGATGAAGACAGTGTTGAGGACCATGGGTTGGACTTAGAACTTACCTTGCCAACCTGTAAGTTAACGCAATGTTGTCCATGGGCAGCGCTTAGAGTGCGACCCTTCTGCTTAAATCCCCTTTTCTCGAGGACAGGGACCTTCGGATGTTTAAGTCGTTGAAGTGGAGGAGTATCGTTATTTCAACTGTGTGTCAGATGTATAACTGATATAACCTGATGTGCCAGAGTGAAACTAACCCAACACCCACCCCACAGCTGCTGGTATTCCCACTGCCGGAAAAAACTCCCACTTCTGTGAGTATCCAAAATTCAAATGTGGCCTCTCCAGTCTCCAACATCTCAACTTTATTTGTTTCTGGTTCCCTTCAGGCAAATCTTAACGTCTCGAAAGTCATTTGACTGAACTGCTGCCAAAATGTTCCCAGAAGATTTTCAACTTTTCCACACATCACATTTGAAATAGTCACAAATGTTTTTGTTTTGGGAATTAAAAGTAAACAAATATCCCTCGCTTAATTAACACACACAATACTTTTATATTTTTTACTTTTTTAGATTTTTGTAAAACAAATCTTGTCAATGTGAGAACTGGGTTTGTTGGTGTGCTTCTTATTTTTCTGCTACACAGGCGACAAGGAGTTGGTCCAGGCGCTGGTCCTTGATGGGGAGATTACACAGATTTTCGACTCGCAGGAGTCAAGGTGGGAATTTTAATTTCAACACAGATCCCATTGCCTTCTTCTAACCACAACATTTTCCTGCAGGAAAAACAAGTAAGTGGATTTGATTCTTTTTGTAAATTTAGTTGAATATAATTGTCACAAAAAATGCATGCTAAAGTTGGCAAGGTTTGAAAAGCACAGGAAAGACACAGAAGGTAGTAAGATAAATAAATGAAAAGCTGAGCACGTAAGTCGTAAGTAGTGCGATGTCTTAAATCTAATCCACTTGTTCCCCTTTTCAGTCTTGGTTGTAAGTATCAGTCTAAGCGCATAAGATAACAAGTCTGGGTTCGTTGACACACTAACCAACTATTCTATCCAGTCGACCAGGACTTGAAGCCTTCTTCGCAATGATGCCTCGGTCAGTAAAACCTTTTTTTCTCAAATCAGACGGATTACTGCCTAACCTCTCCTTGAAGCGCGAGGACAACGGTGGGATGAACTAACCTCTTTCCCTGACTAACCCTAACCCTAATCATTTTCTTCCTGCAGCGCAAGGATTCTAACCTTTTTTACATGCATCACAAGGATTCTAATGCTTTATTCCTTTACATGCAGCACTTTCGAATGATTGATGATTAATATGCTCACATTTGGATATCCAATATTTTTGTTGATTATATGCTCTTTGAGGAAATCCCAAAATTGTGGTAAAATCTAAAACCTTGACCCAGAAAATCAGATTATCAGCTTTTGAGCAACAACAAAATAACATTTTATATCTGGTGCCAATGCAATCATGTATTTGAACCCTCTTTCTCATGTGACAACCTTTGTTTGATTGTTAAATAAACACGATTATTGTGTCTCGCATCTTACCACAATTTTGAGGGCTTCCTCTTTCGCAGTTGACAAACATGGAACATGACAGACGCGATGCGCCCGCAAGAAAAAAATGTAATCTTTTAATGACATATCGTCAGTAAAAACTAATTTCGCAATGCACAGTTTACCCTCTGTTGTGATTTATGAACTTTATTGGCAAATCTTATGGGAGGTGAAAATGTTAAGCCGCAAAGTCTTCGTCATATTCCAAGGATGTTCTTCTATCAAATATGAAATGATATTTATGCAAACATTATTTGCTGAGTTGGAAGACGATTAGTTGGTACCTTTAGACCTGTCTTGGGCCAGCTAAAAAATTGAATATAAAAAATGGAAAATAATGAGTCCATGCCTTGTCTCCAATTCCATGCTACCTGAATACATGTGTTGCAATCATAGATCTGGCCAGAAGATATAATCGTTTAAAGGCCATTCTTTCATCATTAATCAGTGCCAAGGGATCAGGAAATTACTATTGACAGTGTTGAAATCAATTCTTCTTCCCTGGACCTGGTAATGATCAGAGAATGAACTTTGATTACATTGATTATCTGTGAATTGCACATGCACAGCTTTTGTACGATGATTAGTATCATATTGCGGAAAACTTGTTCTGTTTGCCCCAAATGACCGTTGTTGTTGCAGGCAAGACTTGTTCAAGGAGTTTGGAATCGAGCTTTCCTTTGTGGCAACTCGCAGCGGTCTCACCCGGTGGGAGGAGCACAAGGAGAAGAACGAGTTTGAGATGGAGGAAGATTACGACTACGATCCGGACAATCCGAAAGAACCGTAAGTGTCTGTCCTGAGCTCACAATTATCACTGACTGCCTCCATTTTCAGGCATTTTGCTGATCTGAACAACGAGGCCACTGATGAGGTGTGGTACAAGCGGGCTGTGGAGTATCACTACAACAACCCAAGCAGCTTCGTCTTCTCCGTTCCTTTTGACATTGGGGACACTCGGCCGACTCTTGTGACGGCAACTCATGCCATTTTCAAAGAAGAGAACGGACAGAAAGCTCCCGCGGCAGTGGTTGGAGTGCATATTGATTACGACAAGTTTGAGAAAAACTTCATGAAGGTCACGATTGGAGCGGAGGGCCACGGATATAAGGTAGGGGCGATATTTCTGTGGATTTCCAATGAATTCCTTTTGTTGCAGACCAACACTGGGGAATTCCTTTCCTGCAAGAACGAATCAATTGAATGCTATGTGCTGGACAACAATGGCTTTGTCATGATCTCCGAGGATCCTCTCAACACTGGCAAATTCTTCGGCGAGATTGACGGAACCATCCTGAACAGCTTGGAGAAGAATCATGTTTTCAAAAAGATCAAGATCTACGACTACCAGGCGATCTGCTTGGAGGAGGCCGATGACGGAAGTCCAGCTGGAATCATTCTGACCCCTTTCAAGATGGTGGCCTGGGTCTTCAACTGGCTGATTGGCAACATCGCAATGACAATCATCAGGATGGAAATACATCACCTTTGGAACCCAGATTGGACCTGGGCGTTGCCGGCTCCCCAGGATAGAGATTATGTTCAGAATGGTTACGACACCTACGAGTATGACGACGGCACCTATGGGTATGACGACGATGATTATGACAACAGCATTGACCCCAGCAGCGTCGAGCAAGCTGGACCTGTGGTCAGCGATGATGATGACGGCGAAGCCCGAGTTGAGGAGCCATACGATGAATTTGCTGAGGAGGAGCTGAAGGACTTCAAGATGAAGGACGGAGGTCCAATTCCACTGCTGGAGATGACTTACATCAACAAGACCCAGCCAAAGCCTTGCGACAAAGAAGCGTATCTCTACGAGTTGAACGAAACCGCTCTTCGCCTTCAAAACCCACTCCAAGGAATTCTCCGAAACTGCCACGAGAGCAGCTGCGAGCGGCCATTCTCTGTCACACTGATCCCCCACACCAACCTGGTGCTGGTGGTGGCCGACAAGATGTGCCCCTGCTTCTCCAAGAGGATCTCGGTAGCACCGGAAAAAGTGAACTACGGGCCAAAGAACGAATCGGCGGGCAACTACTGTGAGAAGCTCAAGTCCAATTTGTACAGAAAGAAGCCGATGCCTTGCGTGCATTACCATCCGCAGGTAAGAAGGCCAACAGGGCTGTTAGTCAATGCAACATCTCCCAGCCAGATCAATGAAGTAATTAATGGTTGAACATTCAGGAAGAGGAGATCAGTCTTTGTGGAAGATAATATGATTGAAACGCAGGAGCTCAGACGCATTGTATGCCCCATCATAATTTCTTGCTCCTGTTCACCCAGTGGTACAACATTCGCCTTTCCCCATTTGAAAATCCCACATTTAATGTTTGGATACAAATCACATCCGGGAACCTGCAATTGTGGGTCTGGAGAGCAAACATTGTAGGAAACCCAAAAATCTATTTTCCAGCTTCATGCTGATAGAGTTTCAAGAGTCACGTACAGCCAATATGCAAAACCATGGACAATCAAATATTCAGCTTTTCATTTAAAGGAACGATTGGAGAAATATTCAATTTCATCACTATTTGGGTGAAGATGAATGGAGTACCACTGTGTTCAATTCCCCTTTAAAACAGGGCAAATAACCCGACCAGCAAGACTACAGTCACAGTTTATCCTTACCTAGACCGATTTTTCAACACGATTTCTTTCAACTAAAGCACCAACCCTGTGGAATCAAAAACCATATGGTAGACTTCTCTTCCATGCAAAAAGTGTTTTTTATTTACTGTAACTTTTCTAGAGACCAGTCTTTGAGTAGATTAATCAATAAATTAATGCTTGAATGATTGATTGCCAGACCCCTATTTGATTGGATATAACCTTGATGCCCAATCCTCAGGAGGAAGAGATCAGCCTTTGCGGTGGAGCCTCTGGCCTCCTTCCTTCCCTCCTCCTCCTCCTCCCGCTGCTCTCCGCCCTTCTGTGACTGCAGCTGGACTAATTGTCCACATGTATGTGCATCTGTGTGGCATCCCAACGCAAGCACAAGCAAATGCATCACAAAACCAGCGATGAATTGTGCGTGCGTGCAATAATGGCGGTGTCATGTCAATGCACATGTGACAACTGTTCTGCCAAAGGACTCTGTGAGCCTTGGCTTGTTGTGCCTCACCTGTGCAAACTTAGTGCAAGAGACTGGCAGCGGGCGTTCGAGCCCCATGCAAGTAAAAACCGGACACTTTGGTGCCACCGACGCTCACCTTCACCTAAGTTATACATTCCCATCCTAGTCATTTCTTCCGTACTCAAACGATGCATCCGTGAAATGATGCTTGCATCTGCTTTCCTACTCTTTCAAACTATGTGATTTTGAAGTCGATGCAAGGATGACATTTTCACTGATTTAAGGACCCTATATATCAAAACAACTTTCCACATTAGTTTGATCTATTGATTAGTTGAAGATAAGAACCAGTTTGCCACAGGAGCATTCACAATTGCTTTGTTTCCTCTATGAAAGTTTTTATGCTTGTTGATAGACTTCATGCTAGCTGTGCAACGCAGACTGTGTCTGTACAAAGAGTGAGCCAAGTCCATGTGTGTGAGGCAGACAGTCAGGAAGCCCAGTCCAATCTGTAGAAACACTACAAAACATCACTTGTTGTCATTTCTGTCTTGGATATCTGAAACAAAGAACAGGTTGGGCTGGCCTTCTTGGTCTATGCACATCAAAACAAGTCAAAACTGTGTCCACCTTAACAGCACGTCTCACCTTTAAGACCAACTCTTTTGTGTTATTTGAACTATGAAACCGAGTCTTCCATATTCCTATGCAATCAATTATTGATATCAATTGCATCCATGTCAGAATATTGATATTGGCCCAAATTGAGTAATTGATCCGATATAATAGGATTAATGTTACATCTTTACAAATGTTACACAGGTATATGTTGGTTCTGAACATTTTCCTTTGTTCTCGACCAATCTAAGACCTTAAATCCATATCGAAATTATTTTTCATGGCAGGACAGGACTTAACATCTGCTTTTCTTTTAGCTTGTGATGAACAGAATCTTACACTAGAAAGGGTCTTCAGTCAACACACACATCTAGCCAATATTTTGGGTCATAGGATCATGACCAAGATATACTGCTTTTATATGGTAAACCTTAAGATTTGTACACTTAATTTATTTTTCACCGGAGTCATGCCGTCACTGTTGTGTCATTTGGAATCATATGTAAAAGAAATAAATTCCTTAGGTATTGTTCTTGTATTTCTATTTTCTCAATTTTCGTTTTAGCTGTTCAACCATTCTTATTCTCAATTGAAGTCAAGATCCGGCGTTTTCAATCGTGAAAGCTGTACAATGTACAGTGTACCTTTGTGCAAAGTGTGTATCAGGTTATCCTCAGGTCTCCTGGAATTGCAAAATATTAAGCTGAGATATTGGGCAACATTTCATGGCACCGACAGGACCACAACTTTCAATAATCGTGCAACATTACAAGTAGTTTGTTTAGTATTAGCAACCACGCCCGGTTATGAGGTAGGGAGATAGAGGACATTTTTGTTTGTAAAATGTAATTTATTCATTATTGTTTATTTCTATTTGGACAAGGAAGACGACATATAAGTCAGCCTCTCGGGCTTTTCATGGAATATTTCAAAAAATCATCCTTAATTTTCTGGATACTGAACAAAAGCTCAATGCAGATATATTGATATACTGACAGCGAGAAAGATTCCAAGTGATTTACAAAAGAGAATCACAGCACAGTTTTACCCATCTGACAATATGTTATATCTTACCATGACAAAAATTATATCTTCAAGTTTCAGGACACAAATCCGCGAATACATATAAGTTGCTGTCGAAGCAGTAAGACAAGGCCATCCAGGTGTTTATCGTGATTGCACACATTGAGATGCAGACAGGTCTGCCTCTAGGTGCTCAGGTGCTCAGGTGCTCAGGCAGGGTCACCTCACTGCTTTCCTCCTCTCTCAGAGTGGCCGGACCGGCTTAATATAGAGCCGGTGCTAGGCAGAGGGAACATTGCTAGTGAGAGGGAGGGGCAGTCTGGCTTAAGTGTCAACCCCTAAATACATCCTGGCCACCTCCCATAGCCACCTGGCCACCTAGATTCCTTTCCTATCCAAACCCTGGGTTTGATTTAATTGCTGCAAATGCAGTTTGTATCTTTAAACGGTCAACTTGTAGGTATCAATCATAATTTGATAGGCTCAGAATCTAAAGAAGTCTCAAAACTTCACGGACACTTTTCTTCAATTGACATTCGAAAATGGGTAAATTCCCAAAAAGTGAGCAGTGACACACGACAGAGTGATTGGAGTG
>JACLAC010004135.1_pt1 | contig 15771 bp, 10 predicted proteins | sample 8027881 | NCBI WGS metagenome assembly JACLAC01 (sample SAMN15725517, study PRJNA655200) | protist metagenome | isolation source: fluorescence activated cell sorting (FACS) single amplified genomes of... | place: Spain: Blaines Bay Microbial Observatory, Mediterranean Sea | collected 2016-01-19
GATAGAAGAAAGCATCTCTATTATGTTGAAACAAGCGCTCGAGCAGCACCAAGCTGGTTGTTTCGATCAAGCTGAGCTTGCCTATAAAAAGGTCTTAAGACTTTCACCAGAAAACCCAGATGCATTACACTTTTTGGGTCTTATCGCCTACCAAAATCAAGACTATGATACAGCCGCCGACCTTATTGTGAAAGCTATCAGTGTAGTCCCTAACAATCCAATATTTTTCCGACACTTAGGGCAAACTTTTCAAAAACAAAACAAATTGGATCAAGCCGCGGATTCTTATCGGAAAGCAATCGAAATTAATCCAGAATATGTCGAAGCATATAATAATCTTGGAGGACTTTTTCATCTCAGGAAAAAATTGGATCAAGCTATAAATCTGTTTCAAAAATCGATTTCTCTTGATTCGAATCTGGCCGACACACATTATATACTAGGGCAGCTATTTGAAGAAAAAGGGATGCCTTCTCGAGCACTTAAGGCGTATCAAAAAGTAATTGCCTTGAATCCAAAACATGCTGAGGCACACTGTAAAATTGGAGACATTTTTCAAGAACAGGGGAATTTAGATCAAGCAATCAACTCATATCGTGTGGCATTAGATTCTTGTCCTGGTTTTGCTGAGGGATATAATAACTTAGGTAGTGTTCTAAAAAAGAAGAACCAGTTGGATGCTGCAATTGTTGCATTTGAGAAAGCTATTGAGACTAATCCGAAATACGTTAGGGCATACAGCAACTTGGGTGCAGCGCTAGTTGAAAAAAATGAAATAGAAAAAGCTGCGCAACATTTTGAAAAAGCTTTATTTATGAACCCAGATTTTGCTGATGCACATTTTAATCAGGCTATTATATTTCTGTTGCAGGGAAGGTTGGAAGAGGGATGGGAAAAGTATGAGTGGCGGTGGAATTCAACTCAAAAATCCCAGAAACGTGACTTTAAACAATTACTGTGGAATGGAACTTCTTTAAACGGTAAAACGATCTTGGTGCATACTGAGCAGGGTTTTGGAGACGCTATCCAATTTGTTCGTTATGTTGATTTGTTGTGTGATTTGGATACAACTGTAATTTTCGAGTGTGAAGCTGAATTAAAAACGCTTTTCAAAAGTATAGATTGTATTGATAAATTGGTAGCCAAAGGAGAAAAAATACCCGATTTTGATGTTCATGCTCCTCTGCTGAGTTTGCCACGTATTTTTGGAACAACTCTCAAGAATATTCCAGCTGAGATACCATATCTCTATCCAGATGTAGAAGTTAATCCTATTTTTCTGTCAGATAGTAGCCGTAAGTTCAAAATCGGTATTGCTTGGGCTGGTAATCCAGAACACGTTAATGATCATAATAGATCTATAGATCTTAAACGATTTGAGTGCCTATTGGGTATAGAGGAATGTGAGTTTTTTAGCCTACAAATTGGGGAACACCGCGAAGATATAAAACAGTGTGGATACGATTATATGATCAAAGATCTGGGAAAACAGCTTGCTGATTTCCACTGTACAGCGTCAGCCATACTTCAACTGGATTTGATTATCAGTGTTGATACTGCCGTGGCTCACTTAGCAGGAGCGCTTGGTAAACCTGTCTGGACATTATTACCTTTTATGCCTGATTGGCGGTGGTTGCTTAATCGTTCGGATTCGCCATGGTATCCTTCTATGAGACTATTTCGACAAAATGAAATTGAAAATTGGGTGTCTGTGTTTGAGCAGCTAAAATTATCACTGAAACAGTGTTTCTAGGAGCTGGTATTTGTATCACAATTCTTAATTATAGAATTCCCGTGTTAGAATACATATCAAAGGAACTGATAGTTAGCAATAATGAATCCTGACCAAGATATAATTCCCATTCTGAAATTGGCACTCAGGTATCATCGTGAAGGTAATCTCGATTACGCTAAATATGTTTATCAACATGTGTTAGGTATTGACCCTCGAAATGCTGATGCCATACATCTTCTTGGTGTGAGCGTATATCAGTCGGAACAGTACGATATCGCTGTTAGCTTAATTACACAAGCTATACAGATAGATTCAACCAAACCTTTATTCTTCACGAATCTGGGGAATGTTTTTCAGAAGCAAGGAGAGTTAGAGAAATCAACTCAAGCGTATCAGAAAGCTATTCAAATTCAACCTGATTATGTTGACGCGCATTATAATCTGGGGAATGTTTTTCAGAAGCAAGGAGAGTTAGAGAAATCAACTCAAGCGTATCAGAAAGCTATTCAGATCCAACCTGACTACGCTGATGCATATTTCAACTTGGGGAATTCCCTGCGAGAACAAGGGAAATTAGAGGAATCAACCCATGCTTTACGGAAAGCTATTCAAATCCAGCCTGACCATGCTGATGCACACTTCAATCTAGCGATGTTGCTATTGTTGCAAGGTCATTTTGTTGAAGGATGGGAAAAATATGAATGGCGTTGGAATTCGAGTTTGAAGTCTCAAAAACGAGATTTCAAACGACCATTATGGGATGGAACTGCTTTAGGTGGCAAGTCAATATTAATCTATGCAGAACAGGGGTTTGGAGATAGCATACAATTTGCTCGTTATATTGATCTCTTTTCTGATGCAGATTCGTCTATTATTGTTGCTTGCCAACCCGAACTGAAATCGCTTTTTAAGGGTATAGATCGTATTGATACATTAGTAACTAAAGGGGAAGATCTACCCAATTTTGATTTCCATGTTCCTATTGTTAGTTTGCCTTATATATTTAATACTACTCTGGATACCATTCCTGCTCGAATACCATATCTTTATCCGAAACCCAAATCAGATTCTGTGTTCCATGTAGATGATAGCCATGGTCTTAAGGTTGGAATTGTTTGGGCGGGTAGTCCTACACATATTAATGATAGTAATAGATCTGTTAGTCTTAAAAATTTCAAGTGTCTATTGGATGTAGAAGGATGTATGTTTTTCAGTTTGCAAGTCGGAGAGCGCAGTGTCGATATGAAACAATGTGGATATGACTACATGATCAAAGATCTGGGAAAACAGCTTACTGATTTCCACTGTACAGCGTTAGCCATACTTCAACTGGATTTGGTTATCAGTGTTGATACTGCAATCGCTCACTTAGCAGGAGCGCTCGGTAAACCTGTTTGGACACTATTGCCTTTTATACCTGATTGGCGGTGGTTGCTTAGTCGTTCGGATTCACCATGGTATCCTTCTATGACCCTTTTTCGCCAAAAGGAAAGAGGAGACTGGTACAGCGTTTTCCAAGAAATTCGACTTGCACTTACACTGTATTCTCGGCGATAAATATGACTTCAGGTAATAATTTGACAAATTCTCAATTTGGCATTAGCAGGTTGTTTGAACAGGCAATTCAACATCATCAAGCTGGGAAACTTGAACAGGCGAAGAGAAGCTATAAAGAAATTCTGGACATGAACCCGCAGCATGCAGATTCATCACATCTGCTTGGATTGGTTGAGTACCAACATGGCAACTATGCCCAGGCAATTTCTCATATCCAACAAGCGGTTCTTGTTGTTCCAGAACAACCCGTTTTTTTAAATAACTTGGGTAATGTGTTGAGGGAGATGGGGCAACTGGACCAAGCCCTACAAGCTTACCAAAAAGCACTTGAGATTAATCCTGATGACGCTGAGATACACAGCAATCTTGGCGTGATACTGAGAGAGATGGGGCAATTGGACCAAGCCCTACAAGCTTACCAAAAAGCTATCTGTATTCAGCCCGAATTTGCCGAAGGCTACTACAATATGGGTGTCTTTTTTCAGGAGCAGAGAAAGTTAAAGAAATCAGTTAAAGCATATCAGAAAGCTATCCAAATTCAGCCGGATTATGTTGAAACGCATATCAATTTGGGTGTGGTCTTAAGGGAACAAGGACGATTAAAGGAATCAGTTAAAGCGCATCAGAAAGCTATCCGAATCCAGCCAGACGATGCTGAGGCGCATATCAACTTGGCTATAACATTTCTATTACAAGGACGCTTGAATGTGGGTTGGAAGGAGTTCGAATGGCGATGGTCTCGAAAACGAGATTTTAAACGGCCACTATGGGATGGAACACCCCTAAATGAAAAATCAATATTAATCTATGCGGAACAGGGATTTGGGGATACTATTCAGTTTGTTCGCTATATTGATTTACTCCCTGGTACGAACACAGTTGTTATCTTTGTGTGCCAACCCGAACTGAAATCGCTTTTTAAGGGTATAGATCGTATTGACATCTTAGTAACCAAGGGGGAAGATATACCTAACTCTGACTTTCAAGTGCCTCTGCTGAGTTTGCCTTATATGTTCAATACTACCCTTGATACTATTCCCGCTCGAATACCGTACCTTTATCCGAGACCCAAAGCAGATTCTGTGTTCCATGTAGATGGTAGCCATGATCTTAAAGTTGGAATTGTTTGGGCAGGTAGGCCAACACATATTAATGATAGTAATAGATCTATTGATCTTAAATGGTTTAAATGTCTATTGGATGTAAAAGGGTGTAAGTTTTTCAGTTTACAAGTCGGAGAAGCTAGAGAAGATATAAAACGGTATGGATACCATCATGTGATCAAGGATCTGGGAAAACAATTTATCGATTTCCACCATACAGCATTAGCTATACTTCAGCTGGATTTGGTTATTAGTGTTGATACTGCAGTCGCTCACTTAGCAGGATCTCTTGGTAAACCTGTTTGGACATTATTACCTTTTATACCAGACTGGCGGTGGATGCTTGATCGCTCTGATTCGCCATGGTATCCTTCCATGACGATTTTCCGTCAAAAGGAAATGGGAGGTTGGACTCCTGTTTTTGAGCAGCTAAAATTGTCACTGATGAAATGTTCTCAGAGTTGATCAGATATGATTATTTCTGTAGTATCTTAGGACGATGAAAAAACATCAAATTCTCATTAAACATCACCAATTTTTACAAAAAGGCAACAGGATAATAGATCGCCCCATTAAAATTGGTGATCTCGCTGCAACTATGATTTGTGCGCAGTACAAAAAAATCATTGAACACAAGCATGTCTCATTTCAACTTATAGACGATGTGCATAAGAATATGCGAGTAGAGATCCTTTTTCAGGATACTATAGATGTATTCTTATGTGAGGAAAATAGCGATATTGAAATTTACGATCCAGGAATTCTATGGGTTGTTGCTCCGTACTATGTTAGAAACTACGGAGGACAAGTTATCCCAAGACTCAATTTGGCGGATGAGATTTATACTGGTCCGAAATTAGATTGGGGAAATTACATCGTTTTTTCGCCGTTGTTCGATGCTAATTATAATATTGCCCGAAATATGAATGTGAAGTTTGTTCATAATCTCATACAAAAGCTTTTTGCTGAATATAGTGAGCGTTTAGTAGTCATAACGAATCATCCAGATAAGATTGAACATAAACATGTATCAAAAATTGTGACTTCAAACCTATATGATATTGTTTACATAATCGGTCGAGCGAAGTCATTTATTGGAGGCGATACGGGGTTTAGCCATTTTGCTGGTTTGCTTGGTGTGCCAAATATAGTTTCAATTTACGGAAACAATACACATTGCGAAAAATATATTCTTACTGAGGAAGGATTCAACCGCCCATTTTCCCTACAAGGTCAGTTTATGTTTGAACCTTGGACAACCTACCCTAATATAAATAACGAACGAACTAAACATTCTAAGTTTATCTTAAATAAGAATGCTTTATTGTCTCACGAGATTGATCATATTGTTGAGATCATAGATAGTTGAGGCTTATATGTTAAAAGATCTTATGCTAACTTCATTTTAAATTTGGACATAATCTTGACTTCAACTGATAATTTTCAAAGCTCTCAATTTGACATTAGCAGGTTATTTGAACAGGCAATTCAACACCACCAAGCTGGGCAACTTGAGCAGGCTAAGATAAAGTATCAAGAAATTCTGGACATGAACCCGCGACACGCAGATTCATCGCATTTGCTTGGATTGGTTGAGTACCAACATGGCAACTATGTCCAGGCAATTTCGCATATCCAGCAAGCGGTTCTTGTCGATCCAGAACAATCCGTTTTTTTGAATAACTTAGGTAATATATTGAAAGAGATGGGACAATTGGATCAGTCCCTCCAAGCCTATCGAAAAGCTCTTGAGATAAATCCTGATGACGCTGAGATGCACAGCAATCTTGGCGTGACACTGAAAGAGATGGGACAATTGGATCAGTCCCTCCAAGCCTATCGAAAAGCTCTTGAGATTAATCCTGATGACGCCGAGATACACAACAATCTTGGTGTGACGCTGAAAGAGATAGGACAACTGGATCAGTCCCTCCAAGCCTATCGAAAAGCTCTTGAGATCAATCCTCAATACGTGGAAGTATATAATAATTTAGGAAATGTACTGAGAGAGATGGATCAGTTGGATGAATCCATTCACGCTTATCAGCAAGCATTAGAGATTAATCCTCAATACGCTTCCGCTTACTTGAATCTTGGTAATACTTTAGATGCGAAAGGTGAGCTGGATCAGTCCATTCACGCTTATCAGCAAGCATTGGGGATCAATCCTCAGTATGCTGAGGCACACAAGAATCTTTCGTTATCTTATTTAAAACAGGGAAACTTTAAGCAAGGTTGGAAAGAGTATCAATGGCGATGGAAATGTGCGAAATTTGTTGCAGAGAATATGAAGGAGTTTCCACAGCCGATGTGGGACGGCAGTTCACTAGATGGAAAATCGATTCTCATTTGGCAGGAACAAGGTACGGGCGATTGTATTATGTTTGCGTCTTTATTGGTTAAATTACAAGAATATGCTCAAAAGATCTTCGTTGAAACTGAGTACCGCCTGCTACCTCTCTTAGAGCGTTCTTTTCCTGCTATTCATTTCCATACAGCTCATATTCCACCGGATCCTCAGTTGTTCAGCACCGCTATCGATTTCCAATCTCCAATTGCCAGCTTGCCTCAATGGTTTTTAACAAGTGAAGAGGATTTCCCAAAATGCCTTGCTTACCTTAGTGCTGATGATGATATAACACAAAAGTGTAGACATAAATATCAAAAACTAGCCGAAGGCAAAGCACTAGTTGGGATTTCCTGGAAAAGTATGAATAAAAGTGTAGGCAAGCAAAAAAGTATACCTCTTGAGTATTTGCAACCATTGTTATTTTCAAGTGAATGCTTTTTTATTAATCTTCAATATGAATATGATGACCTCGCTTGCGAATTGGATCAATTCGCAAAAAATACTGGTATCTCAATTTATTGCGATACAGAGATAAATCCACTTGAGAGTCTTGATAATTTTGCGGCCCAAGTAGCAGCCCTTGATCTCGTAATCACTATATCCAATACAACCGCACACGTGGCTGGGGCGCTTGGTAAGTCGGTTTGGGCCATGTTGCACTATGAAGCTGATTGGAGGTGGTTAACCAATCGTTCTGATACGCCATGGTATCCTTCGATGACGATTTTTCGGCAGAGTCATCAAGGGGGTTGGGGCCATGTTGTTCAGCAAGTTCATTCTGCCTTAGAGGGATATAAACCGGCTGATTAGCTTAGGGTAAATTGGGCCATATTCAATTTACTCTGAGAGTTTATTCAATCGGATTGCAATTATGTCTGTCCAATGTTTTTTGTGATTGAACGTCGAATAGGAATACTTTATTGGTACTAAAATTTCAATGAGACAAACATGTTCTGAAGTTAGAATTGGCATCGACACCGGTGGAACATTCACTGATATAGTAATGAGCATTGGTAGCAAAATCTTCACCCATAAAATCCTTTCAGATCCTCAAGAGCCCGCACGTACTGTGCTGCAAGGCATCCGTCAGATTTTAGAGAAGAATGGTATATCCAAACATCAAGATATCGAAATTATTCATGGGTCTACCGTTGCTACCAACACACTACTTGAACGCCAAGGTGCTGAGATTCTTTTGATTACTACAGAGGATTTTGAAGATGTATTGGAAATAGGTAGGCAAGCTAGGCCGGATTTATATGATTTGAATATGATCAAACCTTTCCCTCTAGTATCTCGTGAAAAGCGTTTTGGTGTCCGCGAACGAATTTTGCACAATGGTTGTATTCAGACGCCAATTGATACGAACCAACTTGATCAAATTATCAATCAAGTTGATGGCAACCAGATATCAGCCATTGCAGTATGCTTTCTCTTTTCGTATGTTAATCCCAAACATGAGCAAATTGTAGAAGAGAAAGCGATTGAACTGAATATTCCAGTGTCAGCATCTCATAAAATTTTACCGGAATATAGAGAATTTGAAAGATTCAGCACGACTGTTGCCAATGCCTACGTTCTACCAAAAGTTAACAGCTATATTTCAAAACTAGAGATGGAACTTCCATCTCCAATTCGTATTATGCAATCGAACGGTGGTAGTATTTCAGCTCAAACAGCATGTAATCAGCCAATTCGCACTGCGCTTTCTGGTCCAGCAGGTGGAGTTATTGGAGCCTTTAAAGTTGCACAAACCGCAGGGTTTGGTCAGGTTATTACCTTTGATATGGGAGGGACATCAACTGATGTTAGCCTTTGTGATGCTAAGATCTCCGTAACTGCTGAAAATGATATCAGTGGTATACCTATTAAAATTCCAATGATTGATATCCATACGGTTGGTTCTGGGGGAGGATCCATCGCGGAAATCGATTCAGGTGGAGCCCTTAAGGTTGGACCTCGAAGCGCAGGTGCTGTCCCTGGTCCAATCTGTTATGGAGAAGGTAATGATTTTACCGTTACTGATGCGAATTTGTACTTGGGGAGGATTGATCCAAGCCATTTTCTCGGTGGTCATATGCCACTTCATCTGGACCGAGTGGATAAGGCAATCAAAAATTTTGCTCATCGTGCGGAACTAACTCCCATACGATTGGCCGAAGGAATTGTAGATGTTGCCAATGCCAAAATGGAGCGAGCGATCCGAGTGATTTCTATTGAAAGAGGGTTTGATCTACGCGATTTTGCGATGGTATCTTTTGGTGGGGCGGGAGGTTTGCACGCCTGTGACTTAGCGCGAAATCTTGGGATTTCTACTATTATCATTCCTCTGAATTGCGGATTGTTATCAGCATACGGCATGATATTGTCAGACGTGGTTAAGGATTATTCGCAAACAGTTTTAAGAAAATCAACTGAAACAAACGTTTTTTCTGAACTGAGCCATGATTTTTCTGAATTGATTAGCCGAGCAAAAGAAGATATGTTGGTCGAGGGGTTCGAATACGATCAAGTTACTTTTCAACAAACAATGGATGTGCGTTATGTTGGTCAGTCACATGAATTGAACATTGAGTTTACTCCCGACTTTGCTGAGAGTTTTCACTCTATACATAATCAACGTTTTGGTCATGCTAAACATGATATGTTTATAGAAATTGTTAGTTTGCGAGTTCGTGCTGTTGGAAAGACAGAAGATTCGATGGTCATGGTGCAGATGTTAGGTTTGAAGAGTGGCGAAAAACCTTACTCCAAGGATGTAATTTTCGATGGTGAAATTTATCCTACTAGTTTATATCTGCGAAAAAATCTAGATGTCGGAAACAAAATAGATGGTCCGTCGGTTGTCATTGAACCAAGTGCGACAACGTTGATCCCTCCAGATTTCGCAGCGGAAATTGATCCATACCAAAATATAATTGCAAGACGAAAATGAAAGAGTATCTGGTATTTTTATCAACCCTTTTTTTTGTGATTTTTGTGTTGTGTTTCTCGGTGGAACCCAGCACATTAGAAAAGCTAGATCAGCAATTATTTGATGCCATTTATGATGAAAAGAACTTGGGGTCAACCCTATATAGCTTGATGGAAAATATTACGCATTTTGGCGACCCTTATGCTGTTATCGGATTGTCCCTGATAAGTGTGACTTATGGGAAAGAAAAAAATCGGAATACTGGGAGGCTGATGTCATCTGCATTTTTAGGGTCTGGTTTAGTTGTTTATACATCGAAAAGGTTAATTAACCGACGTCGTCCCCTTGATGTACGCAATACTGACAACCCTGCTTTACCATCGGGACATACAGCAAATGCTTTTGTTATCGCAACTATACTAGGAAAACGCTACCCAAAGTTGAAGATTCCTTTTTACATTGGTGCTGGGGTGGTTGGTTTCTCTAGGATTTATATTGGTCGCCACTATGTTTCTGATGTCCTAACGGGAGCAGCGGTTGGAACTGGAGTTGGATTACTTGTTTGGCAAAACCAATCGACTTTGTTAAAGTGGGAATTTTGAGTAAAGAACCAACCATACAGAATAGTAAGATCTAAAAACTGATTGATTTAAATGATTCAATTTGTGCTTTGATTGCTTGTTCGGTGGGTAACCGTTCAGCACTTGAAGCTCCATAAAACCCAACAACACCATTGGTATGGTCAAGGATATACTGTGCATCATCCGGTTCAGCAATGGGTCCTCCATGACAAATAACCAAAATTTCCGGATTAACTGATTTTGCTGCGTCATGGATTTCCTGTACTTTTTGGGTGGCATCTTCAAGTGTTAAAGCTGTTCTCGCACCGATTGTACCTTTTGTTGTTAATCCCATGTGGGCTACGAGGATGTCCGCTCCTGCATCCGCCATTTGTTCTGCTTCCAGTGAATTAAAGGCGTATGGGGTTGTAAGCATACCGAGATTGTGTGCGGTCCGAATCATCTCAACTTCTGGTCCGTATCCCATATCTGTTTCCTCAAGATTTTGCCGGAAGATTCCGTCGATTAGTCCGACCGTCGGGAAATTTTGTACACCTGAGAATCCTGTCAAATCGATTTTTTTTAAGAAGTCTTCCATAATTCGAAATGGATCAGTACCACAGACACCTGCTAAAACCGGAGTATTTTTTACTACTGGAAGTACTTCGCTCGCCATTTCAATGACAATCTGGTTGGCATCGCCATACGGCATCATACCTGCTAGCGAACCACGTCCTGCCATGCGGAAACGACCAGAATTGTAAATCACAATTAGATCAATTCCACCTGCCTCTTCACACTTGGCTGATAAACCAGTACCTGCGCCTCCACCGATGATTGGTTGTCCCGATTCGATATTTTGTCTGAGCCGATTGAGAATATCATTTCTTTCAAACTTCATAATTTCTTTCTCTCCATCATTTTACTGCTTCGTCCACATTTTTTCAAAATCATCTCGTGCTACGAAACCAAGTATTTCGCGTGCTTTGTCAAATTTAAACTTTTGATGTGGTAGGTTAGCTGAGGGGTAAAATACCTCGAACCGTGACGGTAGGTCTGTCAACTTAACCTCTAAACCAAGCCGAAATAATTCGGCTGTATCACGCCAGCTTAGCTGAAATTCGTTGCTATCACAACCCTCTCTAGGATCATCATGATCAACAAATACAGAAAATAAGTAGCATTGCACGTATAGGTTATGGTGGTTCTCTGTAAAAACTTTGCAAATTTCCTGACCGAGTGACTTTGTTAGAGCATAAACTTCTATTCCGGGATTTGGTGGTGAATCTGGATTCAATTCAAAATCTAAGTCAAAGGCCATTTGCCCATTAGTAGCTGTCCATGGACCTGTCTGAATTATACGTTGAATGTTACGATCTACTGCAGAACGCATAATATTATAGGTGCCTCGGGCACTAACGTCAAAGGCTAGTTTTCGATCATGTCGTAGTACTGAACAGTTGATGATGGTATCTATACCTGTTGTTGCTTCCATTACTTGACCTAGATCCGTCACATCAACTACCATAGTTTCATGTTCTGATTCAATTGGCATAATGTCGGTAATTCGGAGTTGATAGGATTTCTCCAGTACCTTGATAAGGTGAGGCCCCATATAACCATTTGCTCCCAAAAGCAAAACCCTCATCTCTTCGCTTCCATGCTTTTACCTGCGTTATACTGGGAATATAACTTGTTGATCTAAGAACACTTTGCTAACTGATTTATGCCGGTGGATGCGGAGGATTGCTTCAGCAAGAAGTGGAGCAATCGATCGTACGCTCACCTTACCGTTTATTTGCTTTTCGGCTGGTACTGGAATTGTATTCGTTGTTACAATTTCGTGAATTGATGATCGATCGAGTCGCTGTGTTGCATTACCTGTTAGGACTGGGTGGGTAATACTAATGTAAGCGGGATTAGCACCTTCGGCTACTAGGGAGTCAGCGTGCTTATAAATGCTGCCACTAGCAATTAAGTCATCAATAATTATAGGCGTTCGTCCTTGAACATCACCAATAATTTCTGCTTTTACCTCGACTTCAATTCCACCGATACCAGCACGTCTTTTATGCATCAGGGCCATTGGTAACCCAAGCAAATCGGCGTATTTCTCTGCGAATTTAGCCCGACCTACATCAGGTGATATGACAACTCCATTCTCAATATTCTTTTCTTTGAGGTAGCTGGCTAAGGTTGCTAGCGCTGTTAAGTGATCGAACGGAATATCGAAGAAACCTTGAATTTGAGTGGCATGCAAATCCACCGAAATGATACGATCGGCACCAGCTGATGTCAGCAGATTCGCCACTAGCTTGGCACTAATTGGCTCCCGCCCAGTGGATTTATGATCTTGGCGTGCATATCCAAAATAAGGAATCACCGCTGTAATCTGGCGTGCAGATGCACGTTTAAGTGCATCCATGACAATAAGCAATTCCATTAAATTATTGTTAACTGGTTCACACGTTGGTTGAACAATGTATATATCTGCTCCTCGGATGCTTTCCTCAATTTGAACATGAATTTCACTATCAGGAAAAGTTGCGATAGCAATTTTTCCAAGTTCAACACCTAAAATTGAACCAATTTCTTTTCCCAGTTCAGGATTAGCCCGACCTGTAAACAACCTAAAGTCGCGATTTACGTTATCCATTCCTGCTGTTGACAAAATAAAATCTCCTTTTGGTAAGGTCAATCGTTCTCCAAATCAAGAAAAGTGGGTATTAACCCCACTGTAGAACACCACCAGTTTGATACTCAGTAACGCGTGTCTCAAAAAAATTCTTCTCCTTCCTAAGGTCCATAATCTCGCTCATCCAGGGGAAGGGATTGGAGGTATCATAAAGTTTTTCAAGCCGAATTCTCTCTAGACGACGATCAGCAATATACTTAACATACTGTTTTACGCTTTCGGAATTGAGTCCAAGAATTCCGTGGGGCAGACAGTCTTTAGCATACTCACATTCATATTCAACCGATTTTTGAATATTTTGACGAATATCTGTTGTGAATTCATCTGTCCAAATTGATGGGTTTTCATCAACAATTGTATTAATGAGATCCGATCCAAATTCCAAGTGAACCGATTCATCGCGCAAAATGAATTGAAATTGTTCTCCAACTCCAACCATCTTGTTACGTCGTAGAAATGATAACATCATCACAAAACCAGCATAGAAGAAAATCCCTTCCATGATAACATAATAACCAACAAGGTCATGTACAAACTTTTGAATATTTTCCTTGCCGACGGTCGTGAAATTAGGATCCATAACCGATTTGGTCATCTCAATAACAAACTGATCTTTCCTCCTGATACTTGGAATTCTTTGATACATATTGTACACTTCATCAGGATCAATTCCAAGAGTGTCACAGCAATATATGAATGTATCTGTGTGTACAGCCTCTTCATAGGCCTGACGAAGTAGATACTGACGGCATTCGGGATTCGTTATATGTTTGTAAATAGCAAGTACTATGTTGTTAGCTGTCAAACTCTCCGCTGTTGAAAAGAATCCCATATTCCGTAGGATTAACCTACGTTCGCTACTACTCAATTCATCTCGGCTACGCCAGGTTTCGATATCTTGTTGCATATTCACTTCTTCAGGAACCCAGTTATTGGCAACCCCTTTTTTGTAATGAGCTCTTGCCCACTTGTATTGCATGGGTAATATTTTGTTGGGATCTATAGAAGAATTATTGATAATGGTTTTATGTAATGGAAAATCAACAGACATAAGTAAGCTCCACGATAAAGTCTAAACTCTAATTTAATCATCATACAGGTCACAAATATACTAACTACTGGCAAGCTTCACACTCTTCGTCATCCAAATTACAGACGTCAAGGGACATTTCCTTCATTGAGCTTTCGATTACTGGAAGAACACCTGCATCTTCGAATTTTTTGTTAATGTCAATTGTGCTTTTTTCAATTGCAGATGCTCCTAATGTCCTTAAATAATATGTTGTTTTGATCCCGTGTCTCCAAGCATCAAAATAGATGTCAGAGATCTGTTTGCCAGAAGTAGAGGGTGTAAAGATGTTCAAAGACTGGCTTTGATCAATCCATTTCCCACGAACAGCGGCATGTTTAATCAACCAAATAGGATCTATTTCAAAGACTTCTTTGTACCTTGCTTTTATGTTGGGACTCATTTCTGGAATGTTTTGAACACTACCATCATGGTATTTCAACTTCTCAAGCATTTCTCGAGTCCAAAGCCCTTCTTTAGACAATTCTTCAATAAGGAAACAATTAATCATAGTGAATTCGCCACTCAGGTTTGATTTCGTGTAAATATTTTTATAAATAGGTTCAATAGATGGGAAGCAACCACTGATGTTCGCGATCGTTGCTGTTGGGGCAATTGCCATGCAGTTGGAATTCCTCATTCCATATTCTTTAACATGTTCTTTTACCATTGACCAGTCAAGCTGATTTGTGAAGTCTACTTCAATTGCCATATTACGTTCTTGGCCAAGTTGACGTAAGGTATCAATGGGGAATAAGCCTTGGTCCCACTTCGATCCAGAGAATGATTCGTAACACCCTTTCTCTTTCGCAATTTTCGAGGAGGTTAGGATTGAATGAAAGGATATGAACTCCATCATCTGATCAGAGAACTTAACTGCATCTGTGGAGTCAAACTGCAAATCCATCTTGTATAATGCATCTTGAAATCCCATAAGACCTAAACCAACTGGGCGATGTTTCAAATTGGCGTTTTCTGCCTCTGGGGTTGGATAAAAGTTGAGATCTATTACGTTATCCAACATTCGCATAGCGACTTTAACTGTTTCTTTTAATAGTTTGCGGTCAAGCTTTCCTTTATAGATATGATTTGCAATGTTGATTGACCCGAGGTTACAGACAGCTGTTTCCTCACGTGATGTATTCAATGTGATCTCGGTACAGAGATTCGAACTGTGGATTGTTCCAATGTGGCTTTGAGGGGAACGAATATTACAAGGGTCTTTGAAAGTTATCCATGGATGACCAGTTTCATAGAGTTGCGTGACCATTTTTCTCCAGAGGTCAGTCGCTTTGACTTTTCGCCATAATTTAATTTCTCCTCGCTCAGCTTTCCGTTCATAGTGTTCATAACGTTCTTCGAACTTTTTTCCATATACTTGGTGGAGATCTGGTACTTCATCTGGTGAAAACAATACCCAGTCTTCATTATCTGAAACCCGTTTCATGAAGAGATCAGGGATCCAGTTTGCTGTGTTTGTATCGTGGGTGCGGCGGCGGTCATCGCCTGTGTTCTTACGAAGTTCAATGAAATCCTCAATGTCATAATGCCACGTTTCCAGATATACACAGGTTGCACCGCGCCTCTTGCCGCTTCTGTTAATAGCACTGGTAGCAGAATCAACAATTTTCAAGAAAGGAATAACACCCTGACTATTAACATTGGTGCTTCTTATCGTACTTCCTGTTGCTCTAATGTTGGTCCAGTCGTTTCCAATACCACCAGACCATTTCGCTAATTGTGCGTTGTCGCCAATACACTTGAAAATATGGGTTAAATCGTCTTCTA
>JACLAC010022753.1_pt1 | contig 15768 bp, 8 predicted proteins | sample 8027881 | NCBI WGS metagenome assembly JACLAC01 (sample SAMN15725517, study PRJNA655200) | protist metagenome | isolation source: fluorescence activated cell sorting (FACS) single amplified genomes of... | place: Spain: Blaines Bay Microbial Observatory, Mediterranean Sea | collected 2016-01-19
GGATCATGTCAGCAACATAGAACAGTACTCGAAGATTGGCATCGAGCACACGTGAAATTCCGGCTCTCGTGGCCAGTTCGACGACCTGCTGACTGATCACTCACTATCTTCCGCTTCATTCCCCGACGCTCAAAAGTAGACCGCATCGGCTGCCGTGACTCGCGTCGAAAAAACGTGATCCCACGCAAGTCAATCCCATGCCGAGCCTGCATGAATCGTAAACGTCGGCCTGCCGTGGCCACGTGGATTGCAGGACAAGGGACGAATTGCCGATCAACCCTGCCATATTGCTGATTTCACGCCCACCGGCCTGAAACTTGCCAAAGTGACGTCCCCATCCTGATTCAAGGGGCGGACACTCATTCCGCTGGCCGGACAGCGTCTCTCGACGGCGATGTACAACGCTGATCAACAAACATCGCGTGTGCTGGTATGGTCAAAGGCGGTGCGTGACGGCGAATGGAAACTGGTGCACCAAAACAGGCAATCGCCAGAGCTGTACCGAATCAGTCAGGATAGAAAACGAAAGGCTGAACCTGGCAGGCGAGTTTCCGGATAGTGTCTCGAAACTGATGCGGTTCCATGCAAAAACAATTTCGCAACGTTAAAACGTAGCAGGCAATCCTGGTATATGTCGTCGTGTTCAAACGGACGCAAACGCAATTCAAAAATAGAATGGCCGCCGCGAGACAGCTCGCGGCATCAACCAATCAGCACATCGATCGGTGGCAGTCGGCCACAAACATGAACCACTCAAGGAGAGACAACCATGAAAGACCTGATTCTTACGGCTATTGTCGCGACGTTCTGCGTCTCAACCACTTACGCTGCTGACAACTCGCTGACTGACACTGAGGAACAGGACGGATGGATTTTGTTATTCAACGGAAAGGACCTCTCAGGCTGGAAACTTGATCAATGGAATCCCGACAGCATCTCGACCGAGGATGGCACTATCAAATGCCACGGCAACCCATCGATGATCTACTACACCGGCGAAGGACACGACATGAAGGATTTTCACTTCGTCGCTAACGTACTGACCAGACCGCGTGCCAACGGTGGGATCTTCTTTCATACAAAGTATCAGGATAAAGGCTGGCCGATCGGACATGAAGCACAGATCAACATGACTCATGGCGACCCGGTGAAGACAGGCAGCGTCTACATTGTCAAAAAACATCTTGAGGCACCTGCCAAAGATGACGAGTGGTTCAAGTATGAGATCATCGTTCGCGGTGCAACGATCGAGACGAAGGTCAACGACAAAACGGTCGTTACCTACAAAGAACCGTCCGATGTTAAAGGCAACAGAAAGTTGTCCTCAGGCACAATCGGTATCCAGGCTCATGATCCGGGAAGCATCGTGCTGATCAAAAACATCAAGGTCAGACCACTGAAGAATTAGCAGCCATGATCAACGCAGACCGACCAGTTTAGATTCCTGGAAAACGGTAAAAAACAGTACTATGTACAAGATACTTATCTGCAGCTTCCTGCTTCTCGCTCCACGTATCACGATGGCAGCTTCTACCGGACGAGATAAGCGTCCCAACATCATCTTTCTGTTTGCAGACGACCAGCGGGCGGACACGATCGGCGTTCACGGAAATCCTCACATTCAAACGCCCAATCTCGATCGGCTTGCTGCTGATGGTTTCAGCTTCCGTCGTAACTACTGTGCAGGCTCATTCAGCGGCGCAGTCTGTGTTGCCAGCCGAGCGATGCTGATGACAGGCCGGCACTGGATGAACCTCCCCGCTAACAAGCCGCAATCGAACTGGGGTGACGCCACTGTCCTGCCGGCCCTGCTTACATCCCGTGGGAACTACAACTCGTTTATCGTGGGCAAGTGGCACAACGGTCGAGGCACGCTCAACAAGTCATTCACGGATGGTCGTTCGATATACATGGGAGGCATGGCGAATCACGCTGATTTTCAAGTGCAGGACCTGACGCACGGCAGCCTCAGTCCCAAACGCAACGCGCACGGATTCTCCAGCACGGTATTCGCCAATGAGGCCGTGAACTTCATTCAAAAGTCCGAAACAGACCTGCCGTTCTTTCTTTACGTGGCATTTATGGCACCGCATGACCCGCGGAATCCGCCGGAGCAGTACCGGCAGATGTACTACAAAAAGCGGCCGCCGCTGCCCGCAAACTTTCTGCCTCAGCATCCGTTCCAGAATGCTCCGCAGGCAACTTCCGGACGGGACGAAAGCCTCGCACCGTGGCCGCGAACTAAAAAGGTTATCAGCGATCAACTCTGCGAATACTACGGGCTGGTGACTCATCTGGACGAGCAGGTTGGACGGGTCTTGAAAGCGCTCAAGAAAAGTCCGCACGCCGACAATACGATCGTGATCTACACAGCAGATCACGGTCTGGCGATGGGAAGCCACGGCCTGCTTGGCAAACAGAATGTCTACGAACAGAGCATGCAATGTCCGCTGATTCTAAGCGGGCCAGGAATCCCCAAAGGTAAATCAAGCAACGCGCTGACCTACGTACATGATCTGTATTCAACGGTTTGTGAATTTGCGGATCTCGAAACACCAGATGGAGTAGATTCAAAAAGTCTCATTCGAATCATGAACGAGAAAGTCGACAGTATTCGGGACTCTCTGTTTCTTCCGTTTCAGGACAATCAGCGATCTGTCCGCAACGACAAATGGAAACTCCACGTCTACCCGAAGATCAATCATCGTCTGCTGTTCGACCTGTCGACTGATCCGCACGAGACGACGGATCTCGCGACCGATCCAGCTCACAAGGCCGACGCAAAGAGAATGCAGACTTTGATGCAATCGTGGCGAACACGACTGGGCGACCCGCATCCATTAAGCGTGCCAAATTCTGAGCCCAAAGAACCCGATTACAACAACAGCAAACGCGTGCTTGACGTCTGGCAACCAGAGTGGATTCGCGACAAATACTTTGACGGTAGAAGCAATCCGAATCACGGCAAGCGGCCAGTCCCGACAACACAAACCGATGAATCTAAGTCAAGATCAGGTCAGTAGATTTTGTTACGAAAAAACTGTGAATGATGATGTCGATGTGTGAAACGGCAGACATTGCCAGAAGCATGCTTTCCGTCACTATTGGGGTTCTGGTTGCTGGCGTGAGTGCCAGTGCTGAGCCTCGCGATATTGACTTCAACCGCGACGTGCGGCCGATCCTGTCTGACCGCTGCTATGCATGCCACGGGCCGGACGAGCATTCGCGCGAGGCGGACTTGCGACTCGATCAGCGAGAGTCAGCTCTCCGCACGAACGAAGGGCGTGCAGCCATTGTTCCTGAGAAACCTGAACTGAGTGAACTGGTCTCTCGCATTCACAGTGATGACTCCGACGTCGTCATGCCACCGCCAAAGCTCAATAAACCGCTGACGCCGGAAGAGAAGAAGATCCTCGTCAGGTGGATTACCGAGGGAGCAAAGTACGAACAACACTGGTCGTTCGTGCCACCACGCCGCGGAGGGCCGCCTTCAACTACCCAGCAGGACTGGCCGCGGAACGCCATCGACCACTTCACACTTGCTCGGTTGGAAGAAGCGAAATTATCACCATCCCCGCCCGCAAATCGTGAAACGCTCATTCGCCGAGTAACCCTGGACCTGACCGGCTTGCCGCCCACTCCTGAGCAAGTGGATGCATTTATTGGTGATACCCGAACGGATGCGTACGGACGGATTGTCGATCGGTTAATAAATACAACGGCCTACGCTGAGCGACGAACGCAGGATTGGCTCGATCTGGCTCGGTACGCCGACACACGCGGGTTTGCAGATGACAAGATTCGCGAGATCTGGCCATGGCGCGACTGGGTCGTCCGGGCAATCGATCGTAACATGCCGTTTGATCAGTTCACTGTCGAGCAACTCGCGGGCGACATGCTTCCCGACGCATCCAACGAACAGCGTTTGGCTACGGGTTTTCATCGAAACTCGCCGCAAGCCAGAGGCATGACTTACCCTGTCGAGGAATATCGCATCAAAGGCGTCATCGATCGCGTGAACACCGTGGGTCGCGTGTGGTTGGGGCTCACCATGGACTGCGCTGAATGCCACGACCACAAGTTCGACCCGATCACGCAGCGTGATTACTACTTAATGTTCGCGATTTTCAACAACGTCGAGCACAGTGGCAGTGGACATGGTCAGGGCGGGCCAACGATGAAATATACTTCGGCTCCGCCCACAGAACACGTGGCGGAGACGGCCGAACGTAAACGAATCCAGGCCGAAATTGCTGAGGCGCACATGAGCCTGCCAACCCCTCGTCCGATCGATGAGAAACGAACCATCGGCAAGTGGGATGGCCCGACTGTCGTAGCCGATCCCGAGAAGTTTTCCGTCAAAGGTGATCTGACAATCACCGCGAAAATTCAAACGACGCAGGCTGTGGCAGATATCGTGTCGAAGTACGACTGGCGAGGTAAACAACGCAGTTACGTGTTTGGCATCGGCGGCGAGCGAGACACGAACAGCATGCCCGGTCATGTGTTCTTCTGGGTTTCGTCCAGCGCCGAGTCATTTAACGGCGCGACGGTGTATAGCAGTCAGGCCGTGAATGATGACCGTGATCATCATGTTGCCGTCGAATTTGCTGCCGGAAAATCCGTGCGATTGTTCATCGACGGCATCGAAGACAAGGCCGCACGGATCAGTGGAAAGGTGCCCGCGTCCATCGCCAGGTCAAATCGCTCTTTAGCCATCGGCTCGGGCTACAGCAGTAGCACGAAGGCAGACGCATTTCAGTTCAAGGGTGAACTGAGCGAGGTCCGACTCAGCGATCAGGCGCTGGGTGACGAGATCTCAATCGGATCTGCAGGCGACAAGGTGACGGCCTTGCTCGCAGTATTGCGGGAACTTGACACCCAGGAGCTACAGGATGAAGTGATCGCGTCCGTTCCGGTGATGCGCGAACGGTCACAACCACGCAAGACTTTCATTCACGTTCGCGGCAACTTCCTCGATCGGGGCGATCAGGTGTTCCCCGGCGCACCCGCGTTATTTGAAGTGTCAAGGAGCTATCAAACCCGCAATCGCCTTGAATTCGCTCGCTGGCTGGTCAACGGCAGGAATCCTCTGGTTGCTCGAGTGGTAGTCAATCGCTTCTGGCAAAGCTACTTCGGTCATAGCCTGGTACGCACGCCAGACGATTTCGGTGCTCAGGGGACGCCACCGACCCATCCCCGCTTGCTCGATTGGCTCGCCGCGGAGTTTGTCGAAAGGGGGTGGGACATGAAACGAATCCACCGACTAATCGTCACGTCGGCCACCTACCGACAATCCGCGCGAGTGCTTCCCGAGGCGCAACAGATCGACTCGGAAAATCTACTGCTCCCGCACATGCCCCGCGTGCGATTACCAGCCGAACAGATTCGCGATCAAGCGCTTGCCGTGAGCGGTTTGCTGGTACGAAAGGTTGGCGGTCCACCTGTGTTTCCAACCCAACCCGCAGGCTACTGGCAGCGACGTGTACTTCCCGGCACATGGACGAACAGCACAGGAAGCGATCGCCACAGAAAAACCATGTACACCTACTGGCGGCGGATGGCGTTGCATCCAAGCCTGGAAGCGCTGAACGCGCCCGCTCGCGAGAATTGCGTCGTCAGACGCAACGTGTCGAACGTACCGACGCAGGCGCTGGTGATGTTGAACGATCCGATCTTCCATGGAGCGGCGACAGCATTTGCGTCCCGCGTCGTTCGTGAATTCAAGGGTGACGACGCGAAACGATTGGAGCACGCATTTCGACTTGCGCTAAGCCGCTCCCCAGGCCGCGACGAAAAAATTATTTTCTTGAAGTACCTCGCCCGTCAGCGCGAGGACTTAAGCAAGGACACTGCCGCCGCCAGAGCATTGGCAGACGCAGCAAAAAGTTCCGATTCCACTGACCTTGCCGTCTGGACGCTTACCTGCAGTGCGCTCCTTAATCTCGATGAGACCATCACGCGACCATGACTGAAATCCTCAACGAAACAACCAGACTGAAATCCATCGCGCGCCGCACCTTTCTCAAGGATTCCGCGATGGGACTGGGTTCGGTCGCTTTAGCATCTCTGCTGCAGATCGAAAGTCACGCTGACAATTCCGCTTTGATAGAAACTGGCGGCGTCATCCGGAAACTTCACGTCCCACCGCTGGCAAAGCGAATTATCTTTCTGTTTATGGCCGGAGGACCATCGCATGTCGACCTCTTCGATCCAAAACCGTTGCTGAACGAAATGGACGGAAAGGATATTCCGTCCGAGCTGCTCAAGGATCACCAGCAGTTTGCCCTGATTCGCGGTTTGCCGGCACTCAAGGGTTCGCCCTGGAAGTTCGCTCGGCATGGCCAGTCCGGAACTGTCATCTCCGAGCTCATGCCACACCTGGCGACCGTCGCGGATGAACTGACCGTGGTCCGCTCGATGAAGACGACCACCAACGTGCATGACCCCGGTGTCAACATGATGAATTGCGGTTCAGTGCTGTTCGGCCGGCCAACGCTCGGAGCGTGGCTTTCCTACGGACTGGGATCTGAAAACAGCAACCTTCCTAATTACATCGTACTGACTTCCGGCGTGTTGAAGGGCTCGCAACCTCTGTTGCAAAGCTTCTGGGGCAATGGCTTTCTGGATTCCCGGCACCAGGGCGTACCCTTTCTCAAGGGTCCGGAATCGGTCCTCCATTTGGATAACCCCACTGGTGTCACCGCCAAACGTCGCCGGGAACAACTCGACCTGTTGAGCTGGATGAACAATCGCCAGCACGACGAGCTCAATGATCCCGAAATCCTCTCGCGAATCGCTTCCTATGAGATGGCGTTTCGCATGCAGTCCAGTGTTCCGGAACTAACCGATATCACGCAGGAATCAAAGGAGACCCTCGCCGCGTATGGCGCGGACCCAGGCAAACATTCCTTCGCCAACAACTGCCTGCTTGCCCGACGTCTGGTGGAACGCGACGTCCGATTCGTACAGCTTTACGATCGAGGCTGGGATTCGCACACGGACATTCGGAATCAACACAAACGCCAGTGTAGTGAGACCGATCGACCGATTGCCACCTTATTGAAAGACTTGAAACAACGAGGCCGGCTCGACGAGACCCTCGTCGTCTGGGGCGGCGAGTTCGGCCGCACGCCTGTCGCGCAGATCTCAGGTAAGACCTATGGCCGTGACCATCACCCACACGGCTTCACCATGTGGATGGCCGGCGGCGGCACGAAGGCCGGCTTAACCTACGGATCGACGGATGACTTTGGTTATCATGTCGCCGAAAACATTGTCAACGTCCGCGACCTGCACGCCACGATTCTGCATCTGATGGGCATCGATCACAATCGCTTCAAGTTCAAGTTCAAGGGCCTTGATCTCGGACTGACCGGCGTGGAACCGGCTCGGAACGTGAAGGAATTGTTGGCGTAGCCTGACTATTACAGGTGAAGGCATAAGACCGTTTAACAAGCCGCCATCGACAATGCGGCTGTCGTGTACTCACAACTTTGGATCGAGGTAACGCACAACCATGAATTTCAAATTACTGTTCGCTTTCCTGTGTTTTTGCACGGTGTCAGTTCGGGCTGAAAAACCGCGACGACAGCCCAATGTCATTTTTGTTCTGGCGGACGATCTTGGCATCGGCGATTTGGAACCAACTAATCCTGACTGCCGAATCAAGACGCCGCACTTGAAGACGATGGCGAACGAAGGGATTGCGTTTCTAGACGCGCATTCTTCCAGCGCGGTATGTACGCCGACGAGATATGGGGTACTCACTGGTCGTTACAACTGGCGGTCCCGCCTGGCGCGTGGCGTGCTCAGTGGCACGAGTGATCATCTGATCCCCGCCGAACGGGCCACTGTCGCACACTCAATGCGCAAAGCCGGATATCACACGCAGATGATCGGGAAGTGGCACCTCGGCTGGGACTGGGGCAGAGTCGCCAGTGAGAACGGCAAACGCAAAAAGATCGACTTCACTCAGCCGATAACGAATGGGCCGAACATCAATGGCTTCGACGGCTACTACGCCCACTGTGGTTCGCTCGATATGCCGCCATACGTGTGGGTCGACACTGGAAAAGCCACAGCGATTCCTCAGAGGGAGGAAGGCGTCACCCGCGAACAGGATCCCTACGGCTGGTATCGCAAGGGGCCGATCAGTCCAGACTTCAGAATCGACGATGTGCTGCCGCATTTGTTCCAGAAGAGCATGCAGCACGTCAGCAAACGAGCGGTCGAGGCGAAAAAGGGAAAACCGTTCTTCCTCTATCTTGCTTTGCCGGCTCCACACACTCCCATCGTGCCAGTCCCCCCTTTCAAGGATGCCAGCGGGATTAATCCCTACGCTGACTTTGTGATGCAGGTGGATCATCACATGGGCGAACTTCTGGATACTTTGAAAGCAAGCGGTATTGATGACAACACGCTTGTCTTTTTCACCAGCGACAACGGTTGCTCTCCGCAGGGCAATTTCCAAATCCTGAAAGAACACAGCCACGACCCGAGCGCGGGCTACCGCGGACACAAGGCGGACATCTATGAAGGCGGTCACCGAGTCCCCCTCATCGTGCGATGGCCATCAGGGATCAAAGCCGGTCAGACAACTCATGCCCTTGCATGCCTGACAGATTTCTACGCAACGATGCGCGACATCACCGGCCAGCCGACAGAAGATCGTGGCGGCGAGGATTCTTTCAGCCTCGTACCGGCATTCGAAGGCGAAAATCAAACCGGCCGCGAAACGCTCATCAGTCATTCCATCGGCGGCTCATTCGCCATCCGTCTAAGCAACTGGAAACTGTGTCTGTCGGCCGGAAGCGGCGGCTGGAGTGCTCCACGCGAACCCGATGCCAGAAAGCAGAACCTGCCTTTAATGCAACTGTTCGACCTGAAGGGCGATCGTGGCGAGCGAACAAACCTGATTGACGAGCATCCCGAACGGGTGGCGACTCTGCTGAGGCAATTGAAGAAGGAAGTCTCACAGGGCCGCAGCACACCCGGCAATCCAGTTTCCAATGACCGTGAAGTGACTTTCCTGCCGAAGGGCGTTTCTCCGCCCGTACATGAGTAGTTGGGGCCCGTCTTTATCCCTTTCTGAACACTGGGTTCTTGATTGTTCGGGACATTGAATGAGAGCCATTCAGATAACTGAGCCTCGATGGTGAGTCTTGTTCGTGTGCATGCTTACTTTTTCTTCCGGCATTTGTGTGTCAGCGGACGAGCTGCATAAATCTTTGCTGGCCAGCGACTTGACTCGAAATCTGTCAGACCTGTAAATGCAGAGCGAAAAAAGGAGTTCTTTCACCGCGAAAAACCGGGCTGCTTGAGGTGCCATGTAGCTTCGGCGGCAGTGGGCGATAGCTGGCCGGTCTTCGTACAGATCGAAGGCCCAGTCGTCCCGATGCTCCCCTGATTGGCTGTGGTGAGAGAGCTGGACGAAGCGAACTCCGGGTTCGACGAACTGGCGGCGTTTAGAAAACTACCACGAAAAATTGCAGCTGAACAGCCAAATCTCGCAGAAGTTCACACCACCCTACATGTATTTTACTTCAGACATTCCGGCGATGAACATTCCGGATCGGGCCTTCACTGTAAACGCTCGTAACCTGAAGTGGGTCACCGACATTGCCTGAGACAACCTGTCTGACTTCAGAGAGCCCGCTGTAGACTTCAAGCGATTGGCTGCATGCGTTAAGAGCCCCGCTTGAAGTCTCATTTGGTATACGTTGTCGCAGCTTACGGAATGCAGTTCGCCTGAACAGAGGGGACGCTGTAGATCGTTGAACCACTTATAATCAGTGGCGAGGGAACTACTGTCTCACTCGATGACACAGTAGCCTGAGTAGCTCCCGTGAACGTTGCATACGGGTAACCCGCAGATGGCGTGATGAAAGGTGACGCCACTCCTCTGTAATGCAAGGTTGGGTACGGTGAACTTGTGAAAACCCGAGTTCCGGAAAAGGAAGTTGGACCATTTCTGAAAGTGGACACCGCATTGCCACTACTCAAAATCGATGCATTCCCGAGTGCTGGGACGACATTCTGCACAGCCTGCCCCGAAGCAACAGGTCTGCTCAAAGTGCTGAGTGAGCTGAGAGGTACAAGAGCGGCGTTACGTCGCACAACCATCCACACACCAGCATTCGATGCTTCACTACTGGTGCTGGATAGCACGGAAGTTCCAGAACCATTTCGATTGTTGCCACTTAATGTGGTTCTACGCAGACGTAATACTCGCGAATCGGCTTCCTGCTCCAATCGATCCAACGCGGCTTCCATGCGTTGAACAAGTGCCTGAAGATTATTGATGTCGTCCTTAGCTTTGGACTTATGCTGCATGTCTTTGGATGGCCGTTTTGACTTCACGAGATCATCCGAAGAAGATTCGACCTTGCTCCCTCGCCCATCGAGATTCTTTGCACGGGACGAGGACGAAGAATCTGACACACGCGGCTTCCGAACTCGCGACGCTTTGTTCGCAGCCAGTGTGATCGAGCCATTACAAAATATCGCTGCACAACAGAAGAACACAAAAGACCTGGATACCATCATTTATCTCCTCATCGCAGGGTTCACAGCGAGCCCACCAGTTCAGGACTCTCGAAATCTTAATTCTAACGATAATAGCGATTGCATCGGTTAATCAAGGTAATTTACGGGACCACAGTCAAATTAGCGACTTTAGGATCTCCTTGAGTAATGCAATTCTGATCGCCCATGGCGGCTTGAGGCTTACCCATTGCAGAAAATACTGGTATTGGATGTCTCAATTTAACCTTATATGTCCATATTTAATCATATCTAATTTGTTTCGGTCGATGATCGTGCAAATCGAAACCAGCAATTCTTCGTAGTCCCCAAGTCGTCAACCAGCAGGTCGTTGGGAACAAAAGCGGAAATCAGGCGTGCAGTGACGTTTACTTCCCGGCATCGAAGCAGTTCGAGCATCGCTTCGCGATCAATCAGGGTCACATGCGCGGCGGTGTATTTTCCGGTTTGAACGTCGTGAATCAACGGCCCGTCCGATACCGAAGCTGACGTTTTCACTCTCGATCGTCAGGGTTGCTGTTGCATCGATGAATAAAATAACGAGCGTTATGACACCTCATCGATCGTCATTCTGCTCAGTACTTTTTCCTTCTGAGGCAACGTCCCGCAGCATCCGACACGTTGTCAGACGCCTTGCAAAGTCCGCCCTTAACTCAAAACCCGCAAAAGTTCTCTACCTGTGTTCAACTCTTCGGTAGATAAATGCATCGGACGTGAGCAGCGATGTGAGAAGTGCCTTCATGCTGCCTCCGTTGTCCCGGTAGGCCTTATGAGCAGCCTGGAGAACTGGAGCGTCGTTGATTGTTTCGTTGCGCCCCATCCAGAAGCGGAAGGCATGGCGAACGAAGACCTGCTCAACTCGTGTGCTGTGGGCCAGCCGGCCAATTAACTCAAGGGCATTGCTGACTTCGCCGTCAATCGTAGAATCACCAGAATCAATAATCTCACCCGTTGTATCGACAGGTTTATCCAGTTCAGTTTCCCGATACAGACCTGCGTGGTTGAACATTTCAAATGGAAGGCCAAGTGGGTCCATCTTCTGGTGGCAGGTCCAGCAATAAGTCTCCCTGGTCACCCGCATGCGTTCCCGGAGTGTGTTTTTTGGCTCGTCAGGAAGCATGGCGTCTACTGTGATCGGTACATCGGGAATGCCGCCGCCGAGTAGTCGTTCGCGAATCCATCGACCACGCAGGATGGCATGATTGTCCATAGCATCGGAATGCGAAACGAGCCAGCTCGGATGAGTCAGTATCCCCAGACGCTGGTCTTCGGGGGCTTTGGCGAGAATTCGGTCCGGTTTCATGGAACCGTTACCGAAACTCCGGCGGCTCACGCGTGCAAAAATCTTTGGTCCATTCAGGCTGGCGACTGAGACGTTGTGATTGACGTTCGACCGTTTCTTCTTTTTCGCCGCCGCCAACTTCTTTTGTGACGCCGTAACCGCTCTCTTTGCATCAGTGAGTTCTTTCTTTTTCCTCCTGGCCTCGTCCGGATTCGCTTTCAGCAATTCTTCAAGATCAGCCAGTGCCTTCTCTGCCGCCTCAAGCTCAGCGGCTTCAGCTTTAGAGGCTTCAGCCTCTGCCCTCTTCACTGCAGCTACGGACTCCGCGACTTCTTCCTTTGTGCGTTTTCTGCCAAAGTAGACATTGTCTGATCTAGTAACCACGACTTTGTCAGTCGTCAGCAACTGCTTAAGCACATCCTTGTCTTCTTCCAGAATGAGTTCGACCAGTCGGTCAGTGCTGGCAGTGGCATCGAACATGGCACGGTAGTGCGATGTTCCCCGGTTGCTTGCCCCCGTTTCGCCCAGGGCTCTTGAGTCCTTGCAGATATAGCCACCAAGGTCGTAGTCGAAGTAATCACGGAAGAAACGCAGGATTCGCGGTTTGCGGACGCTGGCGTCGGCGAGCATCCGTTCGACTTCGCGTTTAACATCCACCTTCGTCCGCATGCGGCCTTCGACGATTGAAGTCCGCAGTTCATCATCCGGCTGGATGTATCGCAGTGCGTGGTTGACCGCCAGGCCCAGTTCCCAGTCCTGAAGCATTACTCGACCGTGCTGATCCGGTTTTCCATTGTCGGTCAGTTCAGGCCTGAAGAGTGCGTCGCGATCGAGAAAGATTGATGACAGGCCAAGAACGGCTCCGTCCTCTTTGCCGAGCTTATCAACGGACTGCTGGACAATTTCAAGATAGTTGTCCGATTCCTTTTCACTCGGCCGGCGGAAGGTGAGTGCTTCAAAGAGGTAATCGACCGCAGCGCGTAAACTTTCCTCGAAAACGCCCTCTTCCTTCATCAGGTCATAGACCGGTGTCAGAGGACGTTTGATCTTTTTGCTGTAGACCAGCGCCGTGGGCAGTCCGCGGAGATCGCCTTCGATCTTGTAGGTGTTTGGGTCGTCAGTTATCTGTTCCGGATTGGCAATGCTCAGCGGGCCGTACGCCATGTAGCGAAGGATGTCGCCGGCAAGGCTCATGATCTGCGTCGCTTCCGCACTGTTGACCGTGTAGAAGTCGGGGTAATTCTCAAGGCCGTGTTTACGAGCTGACGACAGAATCGCAGGCATACTCTTAACGGACGTGGCATAGGCAACTGTCCCGCCTTGCCACTTAATAATGCGATCCGTGCCGAAGTAAATCTTGAGTTCGCCGCCGTGATTTGTGGGCACGACATCGCCGCGTGTGCGAAGGCCTGGTTTTTCGGGATCATAGTCCGGCTCGCGATTGATCAGTTCGTTCAGCCGTGTGACGTGCTCCTGCGGCGTTACTCGCCAGAGACGTCCCGGAGACGACGTTGGTTCGAGCTTGATACCATCGGGCAGCGGACCGAAGAGCAGGTCGTGATCGACAAAGTTGCCTTTGTTCGGATCGAGATGAGCTTGGAACCCGCCTTTGTCCCGCATGACGCGAGTCAGTTCTCCGACGATCCAATCCGCAAACTGTAGCCGCTCAATGACCTTCGGCTGGTCGGCATCCTGCGGCGGCATCTCCTTCAACGTGACCTGCGCCCACACCGCTGTCCAGATAGCAGCATTGACTTCGTCAACACGCCCCAACTTATCGAGCGACAGATTACCCTCAGGTTCTTCCGTCCCGTGACAGTCCACACAGTGGCTGGCGAGAAACTGCTGAGCAAATTTGCCGAAGCTCTTGCTGACCTTCTGGCCGGGTGTGTAAGTCTCGGCGCTTGCCACGGAAAGCAGACACAACGAGATCAATAATGCTGAAACAATTCTCACTGTATTCACCCCAGGCGTTACCCAAACCATGCAACTGAAGTCTCAAGACTTCACACACGTGGGAAAAGACATCGTCAATATCAGACTCTCCTGGCTCTCACAGACCCTGAAACCAGGAAGCGTTGCATATCTCTTTGCGCAAAAAGCCGAAGTCTCACGACTTCGGCTCTCTGCTTTAATTCCAGCTGCGACGCTTACGCCAGCACTTCCGCGAGTGGACCATTACCGGCGTCGAACTTCTTCGCCAACTTGTCGTTCATATTGAAGCGATCGATGTTCTGCCCGGCAGTCTGTAGAAGCGTCGTATACAACGCGTTGATCGGTCGCTTGCCGTCCAATTGTGTGAAGCAACCGGTCTTGAAGATTCCTCCGCAGTTGCCCAGCAGCATAACCGGCCAGTTGGCGCCGTTAGTGTGTTGTGCGTTGGCGTTGTTACTTGTGTAGACGATCAACGTGTTGTCCATCATGGAACCGCTGCCCTCCGGCACGCTGTCCAGTGTTTCCATAATCCGCACCAGCATGCGACTGTTGTACTGGCGAATCTTAATCCAGATCGGATTATCCGGCTGTTTCATGTGGCCAAGATTGTGGCCCTGCTGCTCGATGCCCAGCCCCTTCCAGGCACCAAAGATTTCGCCACGCCCCGAACCAATGGTCAGAGTATTGGTGATTCCTGACGTGATCGCCGAAACGCCCAGATCCAGCAGGACATCGTGCCAGTCGGTTTCAAATTCAGGCTTGGTGTAACGCTCATCTACTTCCGGCGCAAACTTCCGGAGGTGACCCGAAACCGTATCGAGCCGCTCGCGCAGACCATTCGTATCTTTGAACCCTTGAACGAACTGGTCATAACGCTGCTGGTCGGTGCTCGGGAGCGCATACCCCTTTGCCGCAGCCAGCTTCTCGATCTGATTCATCACGTTCGACCGGGCTTCGTGCTGGAGCCGGATGTCGCCAGACGAAATGCCACCGTAGAGCATCTGATAAAGATGATTCGGATTCGAATGCATAAAGATCGGCTGCCCGGCACCGCTCGCCGACAGGTTGGCGATGGTCGGCTTGGTCGTCATGTTCTCGATCGAGTCCATGCCGATACACAGATGCGGAAGCAGCGTCTGTGGCAGAGCCTTGCTTAGCTCATAATCAATCGTCGAAGCGCTGGGCGGTACTCCGTCACTGCCGCGATAGCCGCCGAGCGCGCCGAAGAAGGCACTGTGCGAGGGGCTGGTGTGCACGCCGTGCAGCCCGTTGATGATATGAAGTCGTTCTTTGTAAGGCTCGAGTGCCTCAATCGGCTCAGGAAGTTTGGCTTTCGCCAGCGAGCTGTTACTCGTCATCCCTTTCGGAATACAGGTCGCCGGATCAAAGCCCTGATTCTGCATGAAGAAAATAATTCGCTTCGGACCGCCCCTGGCAGACGAAGCGGCAGAAGCCTGATTCGGAAGCATCGACGCACCAACTGCAGCACCGACGCCGGCCGCCATGCCCTGAAGCATATTTCTGCGATTGATCATTGCTCTGTAAATCTCCGTGGCGAATAAACGAAAGCCGGCTATCCGGGATAGATGCTTGGGGCTGCGAATTTATTGTATCAGCGAACAAAAATCGCCGAAACGGACACGTCCCGAACACTCCAAAACTACACAACTCGTTTTAACATAGTCAGTTATCGTCATCTCTCATGTCGATTCGGCAGAAAGTTAGCTGCAATTCTGGCTCTGGCAGGCGAATTGCGTGTAACCAGCCGGCCGATATTACCTCAGAGAATCAGATAGCGTAGTTTTCGCTGTACAATGTCTGACTTGAGGCGTGGAACATCGTGACTGAACTTCGGTTAACGAAGCAGCTTTGAGACCAACTCGCCCTCGATGCGGCGCAGCAAGCGGCCAAACAGTTCCTCGGCAGACGGTCGCGACCGCTCACTGGCCCTGAAACGCGGCGGTGGGCTGGACATTCATTCGTTGATCGGACCAGGCACGGCATGC
>JACLAC010018353.1_pt1 | contig 15764 bp, 9 predicted proteins | sample 8027881 | NCBI WGS metagenome assembly JACLAC01 (sample SAMN15725517, study PRJNA655200) | protist metagenome | isolation source: fluorescence activated cell sorting (FACS) single amplified genomes of... | place: Spain: Blaines Bay Microbial Observatory, Mediterranean Sea | collected 2016-01-19
TGTGAGATTTACCAAATTGGGCAACGTAACCAAACAAAGTAGGTGAGCCATTGGTTAAATTATTGTAAGTAAAAAGTAACCCAATAAAAAATAACGTTGTCGTTGTCAGTAATAGAAACTGTAAAAAATAACGTCGAAAACTAGCAACCAGAAGTATCAAAGAATAGACAATGAACGGTAACGATATTGCCAAAGCAGTATATGGTCGAACATTAATCAGTAAACCTAAACTGACCCCTGAAAAAACTGAAGACCACAGTGTTTGGCATTTTACTGTTCTTGCAAAAAATAACAAAAAGATCGTGGTATAGAATAGACCACTAGCATGATTCATAAACCCTGATGACATAACAAATAGAAATGGAGAGAAAGCTCCAAATAATGCAGCTAAACGACCTGTACGTTGATCATAGATTTCGACACCCAGAAAATAGATCAAGATTACAGAGAATGTACCTAAGGAAGGGTTGATTATCCACGGGGAATTAAGCAAAACTCCTAACATCATTAATAATGAGTGTCCTGGAGGAAACACCGAATACCACCTATCGGTACGCCAAATCATTAATGGATTAAAGTCAAACAAATCTCGTAAAGGTGGAGCTGGTGCGACCAAACGCCCGAGAGCAAAAATTTTCCCATGAAAAATTTGAACAATACTATCCGTGACGTGAGGTAGATGATCAAATAGGAAATAGGCTCCCAAATTGTAAACCAAGAATACAAAAGTACCGATCATGCATAGAAAAAACCAAGTTTGAGTATTGAATAATACTCGTTCTAACCAATGTGTCATCGGTTCAAAGAAGCGTAAAACAGGTTGAATAGCAAATAAAATCAAAAAAATTGCGAAAAAACCAAAGACAAAAGACAATACGATGTGCCAGCTTCGTGATGTGGGTATCATTGTAATCAGAAAAATTGAGCAAGCAAATAACCGAAATACGAAACGCTGAATTTTGACAAATTTGTAGACACCTCGCCAAGTTTGAAAGACTGCCCAAGATAAGAGACTAAATACGAAGACTGGGATAGAAACCCATCGATTTATCACTAAAAAAATTGAAAATGAACATATTACAAGCGAAGGTATCCACCGCTTATTCACATTATATGTCATCAGAAAGATTAGGAGGAAACTGCCACTCCAAATTAGACCCATGAATGAAAAATTGATTTGTTCACCCAATAGAAAAATTTCGATTGTTGTAAATTTTATCGGACTTGATAACTCAGAACTGATATCTTTCAGGGTCCAGGGGGTCTCCTGTCTGACGATCGTCATTATCAGTAATAGACCCATTAAAAGACAGATTACTCTCCACACATTCAAACTCTTCATAATCGATGATAGAAAATTAGGTATTAGCTAGAACCGGAAAATCGTCGAAACAACATTAAAATCGTCATTTCGTTTAGACAATAAAGGGGCGTAACCGTTAATTTGATTTTGAGAATATTTTTGGTCAAATGAATTATGACCAGTCTACCCCAAAATACAAATAAGAAGTGAAGTCAGACATAATACTTGAGCTTTTTAATCGCTATTTGGTTAACATTACAATCGTTAATTATCCCTAGATTTCATTAACTATGATTAACATGTTAATGACTCGAATCGAATTCCGTAATAAATTAGCCCATCATGATCGGTATTGTTAAGACTATATCGCAAGAAATATGGAATCGTCGATCAAAGTGAGCGAGATAAAAAACAAACTAATCTCGACGGTCTTCCTTCTTTTGGCGAAAACTTCGGAATACTGTATCTATACCAATTAGCACGTAGATGAGACCTATTGTCTAAAATCTATACTAGTACAAAAAGCCAATCTCCACATTGTTAATACTTGTACTCAAACTGGCGTAAAGGATAACTCGTGCGGGGTAATTAATCAGGCAGGTATCAGTACCTAGTGGTACCCTTTTTCCTATCCTTGCAGTTTCTTCTTCTTAGTTATTATTTATCTTCTTTCATATCTTACGCGCTGCATCCTTTCTAGCATGGTTGCGACTAGTTAGTAGTATTCGATTGTCGCAGATATAGCACTAATATCATAGTTAAAAAGAAACTTTTCTTCCTGATTTTCGACTATATCCTTCAAATTGATACATACTATCTATGACATCGTTCCCTTTTTTTCTAGTTTCATTCTTTTTCTAATCCAACCCTTCCCATATAGCCTAGACTTTGTTGACCTGTCATTTGCATTGAGATAGAATGATCGCGGAGATGAGTTTGGTCAGAAGTAAATAGTCCTATTCATATAAACTGAGACAATGAACACACTTATAGATGCAACCCAACTAACTTGAGGTGCCCGAATGGTGAAATCAATATCCAATGTATTCAGTCAATCCGAGTTGGATTTTTGGAATCGAAATGGTTACGTGATTCTGCCTAACGCTGTTCCCCCCTCACAGTTGGATGATACAGTAATGGCAATGGAACGATTTTTTGGCCAAGACTTCTCTCAACCAACGGATTGGTATAATTATCCTCCATTTTCAGGTGGAATTGCACCGATGATCCATGATCAGGAATTGTGGAATAATCGTCAATCAAATCGGGTCTATCAAGCTTTCGCTCAGATTCTTGATTGTTCTGAATTGCGAGTCTCACAAGACCGAGTCAATTTTAATCCTCCAAATAAAAATTCTGTTTGGAACCATCAGGGAACTATGCATTGGGATATAGATAGTCGTCAAAAACCCATCCCATTCCAAGTACAAGGAGTTCTTTGCTTGACGGACACAGAAACTAACCAAGGCGGATTTAAATGTATTCCTGGCTTTCATCGAAAACTGAGTGATTGGACTGCTAGTCAGCCAGCGGACCGGCCGGCACGAATGATTGACACTACTGGAATGGAAATCCAGTCCGTACCAGGTCAGGCTGGCGATCTGATCATTTGGCACAGTGCGTTACCCCACAGCAACAGTGCTAATACGTCTAATCGACCTCGATTAGCCCAATATATCACTATGTGGCCAGTTGAAGGAAGTTCGCCCGGCAGTGGCGTATTGCCCTTAGCTGTGACTAAACGCAGATTGTTGGCTCAAGTCTTGGATGTGGCTGAAAGTTTGATCGCCAGATGGCTGTTGAACTATCAAGAATGCGATATGGTGCTGGTTGAAGTCGACCACTTACTGGGTGAACACCCAGATTACCCCGCCTGGCATGTTGAGGTATCAGGACAAAGTTGTTATTTGAGAAAGCCTTGGGTGAGACCGGTAGACAACCGACGTCTGGCCATTTATCGTCCTTATGCCATGGGCCAGCATATCGACACTCCAGCTTTACCAATCGTGGACGAAAACGCATTTATTAATGAATTAAAAGAGGCCGCGGTAAAAGTACCTACAACGGGAAGTCAATCAAAACTAACAGTAAATCAACTCAATCAAATGAAACAGTTTCTATTCCAGACACCTGAGCAGCATGGTTTTGAACAGAGGTTATGGGATGAAGACAGTATTTGCGAAATGTTGAAACAAAAGTTTGATTTGGAAATAGAAACTCGTCCGGTGGTCTTAACGGATTTGGGACGAAAATTAGCTGGTGTTGATACTTGGAGTAATCCATAGAATTCATCGTCAAGGAAAACTGAAACTGTGAAGCTAGTGTAATTTAATGTCTTTCTCCAGGATTGATAACTCGTATAGGGTATTTGAGCAGGTATCAGCATCAGCTTTCACTTTTTCTTCCATTCTTGCTGCAATTTCCTTACGAAATTTTATTGGCCTCCTACTGATGTCAAAATATAATCCAGCTAGGCACCAAATCCTAGATTGGTCTATCTATGTCAGGTGTCTTCATTTTTATTCTCGTCTGACCTTATTCGCTATTTATTTGATCAATTATAAGCTCACTATCGTCTCCCTCAGACCGATTTGTAGGATATTCCCTCTACTGCTCATTGACTGGCCAAATTTATCGCGGTATTGAAGCGGTAAATACCTTTCTTTTTACGACCAGTCCTGATTCAGTGCCTTTCTGAAGTGTGTGCTTTGGAAATTGAACATGTGCTGTCAACTACAACAAGAGGACCAGTACAGGTAGTTTGACAAGAGACTACAAGTCCACCTCTCCGTTTCAGCCCGTATTTTAGGATTAAGGTATGTGGGGTTTCGATCTTTAAATATAAATGGTTCTTTTTTATCAATTAGATAAGAGTATACTGGAAAGCTATGTAGAGCATTCGATAAAATGGACATTAGTAAATTTTGTTCTATTTAAATGGAAAAAACTATATGAAAAAATTAAATACTGTTTTGATAACGTCTATTTGTTTGCTTTTTATAATCGGGTTAGTTACGGTGCCCATTTCAGCGGGTCTCAAAGACAAACTACAAAGTGATGAGTTTGAAGGTTCTGAATTGAGTGAAATTTGGAGTATCGACAATCCAGATGTGGGCACATTTGAGGTAAGTGGTGGCAAACTAAATATCACCGCTGGATCTGGTGATACTTATGTAACCCTAGATTCCTTATTTATCTATCAGGAAGTGAGTCAAAAAAGCTTTGACATTAGTACTAGCTTTACTTACAACTATGAAGACACTAGTAATGTTACAGGTTTGATAGCTTATTCTGAGACCACTAAAGACCTTAAAGACCGGGATGGTGAGTGGGTTACTTTAAAACTGTGGGGACGACCGGCCGCCAATGGTAATAATGCGGTAGTTCAGTATCAGAGACGTGAGAATGACGCTGACCCGTATGTCGGTACATTCAAGTTTAAAAATGGAGATGATTACTTACCCAAAGTTGGAGAAGAGACCAAGGTTGCTTTTCGTCTGAAGAGAGACGGAGATACTTACGAAAGTTGGTTTAAACCAGAAGGAAAGGGAGAATGGGTTTCGGTGAGTAAAGTAACAAGTGCTCTACAAGATCCACTTAAGGTTGGTTTTATTGCTGGAATTGGGGGCGGTGGGGGCACGATGAATGTCGCATTTGATAATTTCATTGAAGAATCTTCTGCAGTTACTCCGGTTAATCCCAAAAACCGGCTAACAACTACCTGGGGCGAATTGAAAATTAAATAATTCTGTTTGATAGAAAAAATACAGTTATTATTTTGACTAATCAAGAAAGATCCCCAGACCAATTTTTAGATTGATCTGGGGATCTTTAACTATAGCCCAATAATCGAAGCCTTTATTTTTGATATTCTCTATACTGAATGGTAGATAATTTTCATTTTGTTCCGAAGTCCCGATAGTGCCATGTAAAACCGCAATTGAAAACCGGAGTGGATTCCCCAATTACTATGTACATCGTACAGATAATTACCTCACTAATACCGGTTTAAGTACTTGATATTCTACCTGACTTTTCTCAGGTGCTTAGAAAGCTATAATGTTCTTATTAGGGAACTTACGGTACGAAACGGATTACCTCAAAATAGATATAGTCAATGGTTGGTTTCACCTCCTGATCAAAAATAAAGAATTGCCGATCTTCTACCGTCATACGGTAATTAAGTCATATTTGGTTCAGCAGAAATTAGAAACTAGAACATTGTTTCTGCTGATGTCGCGACACAAGTTACTAAAATTCAGGATAAATACCGCACACTCAGTGAAACCATGGATTGCAATATGCAATCAATTACCTCTGGCTATTAATGGATTTGTTTGGCAATTATCTAAATAGTTTAAGTAATGTAAAAAAACAAAACCTAGATTCGAAATTGGATAAATAAGCTCTAACCGAAGTATGATTATTTCATGTGTTTTGCTGATAGTTCATGAAAGATCACCACCCAAAACAGCTTTGACTTCTAGGAATTCATCAAATCCAAAAGGCCCCCGTTCTCTCCCGTTTCCTGATTTTTTATAACCACCAAATGGTGTTGAGGGGTCAGCCCCTGCCCCATTGATAGACACACTACCTGCTCTAATCCTATTTGCAACCAGCTTGGCACGTTCAGCATTATTTGAAAATACATATCCGTACAATCCGTAATCTGTATCATTGGCAATTTCTATCGCTTCTTCTTCGTTCTTGTAAGGTATTATCGATAACACCGGACCAAATATTTCTTCTCGAGCGATGGCCATATCATTACTTACACCTGCAAACACCGTTGGTTTTACATAATAGCCAGTGGTAAGACCTTCCGGTTTGCCTAGTCCTCCAACCACAAGTTCAGCTCCTTCTTCAATCCCCTTTTTTATGAAGTCTTGAACTTTGTGATATTGACCTGCGCTGACTACTGGTCCAATAGTTATATTATCATCAAAAGGATCTCCAACTTTGGTCAATTCAGCAGTTTGCTTGGCTATTTCTTTGGCTTCATTGTGTCTGTTTTCAGGAACCAACATTCTAGTTGGAGCATTACAAGATTGCCCACTATTGTTAAAACAGTGCCCTGTGCTGCTTTTTATGGCTGATTCGAAATCGGAATCCTCGAGAATTATGTTGGGTGATTTACCACCTAGTTCTTGAGCAACTCTCTTAACGGTATCTGCGGCTCCTTTTGCTACTGCTATGCCTGCTCTTGTTGATCCGGTAAACGATATCATGTCTATGTCAGGATGTGATGACATAGCTTCTCCAACTGTCGGTCCATCTCCATTAATCAAATTGAATACGCCTGCTGGAACATTTGCCTCATGCATAATCTCTGCGAATAACATAGCATTAAGAGGCGCAATTTCAGTAGGTTTCAATATCATTGTACACCCTGCAGCCAAAGCTGGAGCGACCTTACATGAGATTTGATTAATTGGCCAATTCCAAGGGGTTATCATACCAACGACTCCTACCGGCTCTTTTCTTATGAGAGTACTTCCTGATCTTTCTTCCCATCGAAAATTATGTAAAACCTCGATAGATTGTCTGAAATGAGTCAAACCACTTTTAGCTTGAGCATTTTTTGATAAAGAAATTGGAGCCCCCATTTCCAACGAAATTGTTTCAGCAACCTCATCATATCTAGATTCATATACTTCAATTATTCGTTCTAGGAGTGTAAGTCTATCTTCAACACTAGTCTGGCTAAAAAAGTTAAAGGCGTTTCTCGCTGATATAACTGCACTATCAACATCATGCGGTGTACCCAAGGAAACCTGACCAATAACTTTTTCATTAGCTGGATTTAGGACATCAAAAGAATCAATTTTTTTAACAGGATCAACCCACTTGCCATTAATATAAAACTGTTTATAGATTTTCATTTATTTAACTTTTTCCCAATTTGTTTTAAAATTTCTCTTCTCAAATCAGTTGAAATAGACGTTATTCTCTGATTGACAAAATCACTTATCAGTCTTCGATTGCTAATTAGCAAAAAAGATGATCCCTCAAAAAATTATGTTAGACCAAACACACATCATGAATCCTTCTCAGATTAATAAATTTGTGATCTGTATATTGTATTTTATTACTATTGGTTTATATCGTAATTTAAACAGCAGTTGTTGAAATTATAGTTACGAATCCTTGATAATTAAGATAGTGATAACCTAACTATATTAAGCAGATTGCATTGACCAATGACATTGATGGATGCTTTCGGTTTTTATTATTGGTCAGGCTACAAAACGAAAACAAAGTCAAAAACACTTGGAAACACCTCAGCAGGAAATCAAGTCAATCAATTAGCAATTGAATGGATAATTTACTAAATACTTTAACTGATTGAACACAATCAGCCCAGCATATTCAAAATAAATGTGGAGCTGAAGAAAACAAGAAACGGCAGTTGAGTTATCGTTTACGATAACCCGAAGACTCGCTAGAATCAGGACTAATAGAATTGTCCGCTTTTAGAGAGTTATTGAATCAAGAACTGCAACAAGATGAGAATGTATGTAAATAAGTCTTATATACACTAATAGAATGAATTAAGGCATATCCTGAAAGGACGATGAAAATTAAATTTAGAATTGGAAAGAGAAAATGAAGAGAATAGATGGAGGCAAAATCTCAACCTCTACGAGTCAACGTGCCCCGTACACATGTTATCTCTTATCCAGATACCAATGGTAAAGTCTGAAGAACATTTTGGGCATTCTGTCTGGTCAATGGTCTGCTGGCTACGGACACCCCCATAGGGTCATGGCTGTTGGCAAGTAAGTTGGTTCGGACATGGTTGATTGTAGATGGTATCCTGAATCTCGATGATACGGAGGGCATATAGAACGTCGATCTCCGGAACTAGCTCCTTCTCGAGGATAGACATGTCCCAAGTCTTCTTCGAATCTTGTGGATGAAGAAGTATTGACCTCAATTACAGACTTCCCCTCCTTACCATAACTTTCCACCAATGAATCACATTCTAAATAACTTCCTATTACTCCTGATTATCAAGATTATCTTAATCAATAATCATAAATAGATTACTGACCACCTCTAATTTCATTTTCTTATTTATTGGAAAAATCCGTAACCAAATCATACCATTTCGTATTATAACCAATTTTAATAATAATACTAATTAGAAAAGATTAAGAGACGATTTAGTGCAAAAAACTTAAATATTGGGAATGTAATACTGATCAACAAACTCAAGTATGATGGTCTTGATTTACTCGTTCTAATTCTTTCAATGTCTCGCTCGAAACAGATTTTCGTCAATATTTTTTATCTCTCTTCGTTTTTGACAATCTGCCTTGCTTCTAGAGCAAGTAACCATTTACTAGGCGGTCAAACAACTGTTTTTATTGAAAGTAGTCGTGCTTTTAGTCAACCGGCCAAAAACCTTCCTGTGCAACAGTTACGTCAGTTCACTTTCGGAAATCGCTTGTTTAACACTCAATGGGTAAGTGCCTCCGATTCCGTTAGAGATTTTGATGGGCTAGGACCTTTATTTAGCCGTAACTCATGTTCGAGTTGTCACTTGAAAGATGGTCGAGGTCATCCACCTCAAGGACCACATGAAAGACTAAATTCAATGTCAGTACAATTAAGTATTAAAATCTCAGAAGATCAAGTAATTACACATCCACTTTACGGAGAACAGATAGACGAACAATCAATCACGGGATTTAAGCCAGAAGGTCAAATATTCATTGAGTACAAAGAAACAGCCGGATATTTTCCTGATGGCGAATTATTCACCCTCAGACAACCAAGTTATCAACTTCAAAATTTAGCATACGGGGAGATAGAAGGTGATATATTATTTTCTGGCCGAGTCGCACCAGCTGTTCACGGACTAGGCTTATTAGAAGCAATACCAGAATTAGTTATTCTTCAATACTCAGACGCAGAAGATAAAAATAAAGATGGTATTTCTGGCCGTCCCAGCTGGGTTGTTGATTTGATATCGGGTCAGATGGTTCTCGGTCGATTCGGTTGGAAGGCAAGGCAACCAAATATTGTTCAACAAGTCGCTACAGCATTTTTACATGATATTGGTATTACAACCAACATTATGCCCGATGAGAAATGGATATCTCAAAGCGATCCAAATAAAAAAGTAGTAAGTGGAGGTAAGCCAGAATTAAATGATACATTCTTGCAGAAAATTACTTTCTATTTGCAAACACTCGCTGTTCCATCTCAAAGAAATTGGAATGATCCAAAGGTAGTTTCAGGCAGGAAACTTTTTGACAAAATTGGGTGTGCGAGTTGCCACCGCCCACATTTCAAAACGGGAACTCACCCTATTTCAAAAGCTCTGTCCGATCAAGAAATTTACCCATTTAGCGATTTATTACTTCATGATATGGGATCTGGATTAGCCGATAACCGGCCAGAAGCATCAGCTAATGGTAGAGAGTGGAGAACACCACCCCTTTGGGGTATTGGCTTGATAAATGTGGTCAACGGTCACACCAATTTTTTGCACGACGGCCGGGCACGAAACTTAAAAGAGGCAATCTTGTGGCATGGTGGAGAAGCCGAACGTTCCAAGCGAAATTTCATGCATCTATCAAAAGCCAATCGGGACAAGATCATATCGTTCTTAAACTCTCTATAGGTTAATACCTGTTTGTGAAACAAAAATATTAAATAGTCGCTAACGTCTGGAATTAGTCAAACAAGCACAGCTGAAAAATTAGTATAGCCTACAAGTGCAGCTTACTAATCGAATAGACATATAATATTCTATTAATAAAGCAAATAAATACTCTGGTTGGGTGTAACTGATACTGATCCCTATCTGGTTATTCCATATACGATTGATCCCCAGCTTGTATACCAACAGTGGTTAGTCAATGTGTATTAATCCATCAAAAAGTTTGGATTAGCTTTTAGTCCTTGCATCTTTTATGGATTAAAAACGCCTATCAATAGTCTGTTAGTACTTTTCATTGACTCCGATGGGATGATATGACAAGCTAGACAAGAATCAGAATCTTAGACCAGGGGAACAAATGAATTTTCAAACTGTTTTCATTGGGACTTACACCGAAAAATTGCCATTTGTCGATGGGAAAGCGGAAGGTATCTACTTTTGTCGCTTGGACTTAAGCTCCGGGGAGCTAGTTTATCTGTCCAATACCGTTGGTCCGCGCAACCCTTCTTATCTGGCCATAGATCCACAAAAGAAATTTATTTATGCTACTCAAGAAACAGAAGTGGAAGATGACCCCAAAGTACACGCTTGGGCCATCGATGGCGATACTCTTTATTCCTTGAATGATCGACCAGCAGATGGTGGCCTACCTTGTCACATCACGGTTGATAAAACCGGTAAATTTGTTTTGAGTGCGAACTATGAAACTGGTAGTATTGTTTGTTACCCTATTCGAGAAAACGGGTCATTAGGTGAAATAAGAACTCTTATTCAACATCAAGGATCTGGTAGTTACCATCCACGCCAACTTGGCCCTCATGCACATGCGGTTGTTTTAAGCGCCGATAACAGACTTCTATTCGTACCCGACTTGGGTCTCGACAAAATCCTAGTCTACCAGTTTAATGAAGAAACAGGCAACTTAACGCCAAGCGATCCTGCCTTCGTCAAAACACATACAGGTGCTGGTCCACGCCACTTTGTTTTTCACCCTAGTAACCGATACGCATTCGTTCTGAATGAAATGGATGCTACTATTATTGTCTATGCATACTACAATGGTCTGCTAAATCCGTTGCAAACCATTTCGACACTACCTCTCGGCACAAACGCTACCCCATCTTGCGCAGAAATTGCCGTGACACCGGATGGCCGTTATGTCTATGCTTCTAATAGGGGGCATAACAGCATAGCTAGATTCATATTTGAAGATGGCCAGTTAGCTGCACTTGGTCACACCCCAACCCTAGGCGAAACTCCTCGCGATTTTGCTATCGACCTTACTGGTAAGTTCCTGATTGTTGGAAATCAAGACACGGACACAGTGGTAACTTTTCAAATTGATCACCAGACTGGTAATCTGAGAGCAACCGGCTTCGTGGCAAAAATCCCAAACCCGGTTTGTATTTTGCCAGTTCAGTTGTAACGACAGCTGAAAAATCAGGTGGTTCTACATTACAAGAGCAAGGCCAGTTTTAGAATGCTATGAGCGATAGAGATTAGACCTGATCTCAGCACGCTTTCTGAGGTTTGGTGGAAAACTTTATTGAGCCCTGTATCATAATAACCAAGATATTTGGGGGAAGTCATACAAACCTATTACTATAGGTCTCATCGGTTGCGGCTACCATAGACGGTATCATTTAGATCATTTCGTCGCCTAGTCCACCACCCAACTATTTGTAACGTTATATCGTTGAGTAACAACAAAACTTGGAATAACCCACCAGGAGATCAAGTCAATCAAGTAGCAACTACCGCTCATCAAATGGATAATTTACTAGATGCTTTAGCCGATGCAATACTTTCAGCCTAGCATACTCAAAAGAAATATGAAGCAGAAGAAAACAAGAAACGGCAATTGAGTTATCGCTTACAACAACTCAAAGATTCGTTAAAGTTAGGTGCCGCTGGTTATAGACTCTCCCGTCTCTGTTTTCCTACCTGTTTGCTTAAATTAACTTACAGGTAAATACTCGTAAAGTAGATGGAGGCGTCTCAGATTTAGCAACTGTCCAAGATATTGTTGTAACTTACCGTGGAGATCGAAGCCAGACCTTGTTAAGGTAAAAATCAATGAGAGTATGAGAGAATACTTATCAGACGAAGAGGATAAAACTACTATCGAACAATGGATTACTAATGGTCGGACACAAGAAGAATACGTTGATATCGTTCAGCCAATCATGGAAGCCTATTGTGTTAGTTGGCACCCTGATGGGAACCAACCTGATTATTCTTTAGAGACTTATGAAGAAGTATTTGCGTCAGTTGAACCAAGTGCGGGCCCATCTATTGGAAAGTTAGCTCGCTTCACACACTATCATGCTTTTGGTATGAAGATTTACGCTTTTTTATTAAGTGCTATATTTGCCTTAACCGCCTTCCCTCCATTTTTTTCGCACCTTCGGCGTTACTCTAACCTTCCTATGCATTTTTTAGATATTACTTCTTAGTGATTGATTCGCTTAGTTAGCCCAGCCTTTGCCTATACCGTTTGCCTGGGGGAGTAGCAACGGATACATTTTTTGCTATCACTATCTTTGGCTCACTTTACGACAGTGGATTCGGCCTGTAGAAAAGCAACTTAAGTTTTTCCAGTTGTTCATTTTTAATGATGATGTCCTTCCTCGTCCAAGTAGTTTAGAATCTCTGCATATCACGAAGAGGACCACCAATGAGGCCGTATTCATCAATTCCTTTACTCAGAGTGCTGTGATGACAACTGTAAAGGAAAAAAGATATCACCAACACTTCCAGAATGATTATTAGGCAGTCTTTTCTAATTCATAATCAAGATTCTTATAGAACGTTTCTTTAATTTGGTACAAGTCAATAAACTTGACGTTTTTTGCTATTAGGTCTGTATTTCATTCTTTTTTGTTTTTGAATAAAAATTAAACTAATATTCTCAAGAATAAGAGTAAGTATCCTAATAACAAAATAATAGACATGATTACACTAAAACCGTTTTATTCGAGTCTTGTTAATTCTATCTTTTTGTGCTTTTTCGGTATTTTTGGCTATGTAAAGTCAGAAACACCATCTATTACATCTTTGATCCCAGTATTTTTCGGCATTTCACTTTTGATAATGAGTCCAGGGATAAAAAATGAAAATAAATTAATTGCACATATAGCCGTAATATTTACATTTCTAATTTTATTAGGTTTGATCGTTCCTTTAATGAGCTCAATCCGTAGATCAGATATTGGCGCCGTTATAAGAATAATAATCATGATTGTTTCAACGATATTAGCTTTATTCAGCTTTATTAAAAGCTTTATGAATGCCAGAAAAATGAAAAATGAAAACAATATTTAGCAAAAAAATATATCAGAATCTGAACAACAATCTTTCAATGCTAAACTTCTTATCCTCAGACTCAAATTGATTTCCACTCGTGTCAAAAGATAGATTTTTAGAGTTGCAATATTCTGCGCATTTACGAGTATTTGTAAGGTTTTTTGTCTGTTCTGATCTAGAAATTTCAATAAATAAAATTTTATCTATACACTCTAATAGTCATTACTATTAGGTAGCCAATGTGTAATAGTGATGCTCATTCACCTGCAAATGGCACAAGATTGGTCTGATAAAGAAAGGTAATTTCAATGATTAAAAAGATTAGTTGTTATTTTTTATTTTTATTGGCTTTTTCAATTTATGCTGCAGAAGAAAAAGTACCATTAATTTCCAATGCTGAGGAGTTGAAAAACGTTAAAGCTAGAAAAATCGTTTGGCAAAAAGATAAATCTGTAATGGTTGCTATTCCATCTTCGAATAATACCAAAAATTTTTGGATGGATATTACTGAAGTTACGGTTGGCCAATTTAAGAGATTCTTAGAATTGTCAAATTATGAAACCGATGAAGTAATTAAATGGAATGATGTTCATACATATTCTCCAACTGACAAAAATCCGATGATTTGCATTAGTTGGAACGATGCAATGGCTTATGCTAAGTGGGTAGGTAAACGATTACCGACAGAAAAAGAATGGGAATTTGCAGCTCGTGGCGGTTTAATAGGCAAAGAATATTCATGGGGTAATGACGCGCAGATGGCACGTCATTATGCCAATATTGATGGAATAGGTGGTAAAGACCGATGGGGAAATGAAACAGCTCCGGTGGGCAGTTTTAATCCCAATGGATACGGTTTGTACGATATGGCGGGCAACACTTGGGAATGGTGTCAAAATTGGTATGATAGTAGTCAATCCTCAAAAGTATCAAGAGGTGGATCTTGGGTTAATAACATGTACAATATACGCGTAGTCGATCGTATCAGATTTGCTTCAAAGAATTGGGACTTCAACTTCGGATTTCGCTGTGTTTCAGGACCGAATTGATCGTTTTTCAACTCTAATTTAAGATCACCTTTTTTTGATTTCATCTATTCTACATCACCGATCTACTACTGATTATCGGGCGCTTATTTTAGTTGCTCTGAGAATTAAAAAATGGTACGCATCACACAAATCGAATAGTGTCGGGACCATTGATTGTTGAAGTATGGGTGTATGAAGATCTAGGTCTAGTTTTTAATCACTACCATTACGGTTTCATGCTTACAAGAACTACATGATCAAAAAAACTTCAGTTATTTTTGTTTCCATGGTGCCTTCTTTTCAATCTAATTTTGATCTTACCGAATTTCCATACTACAAAAAACTCTCTTAGTCTGTCGTTTTCCTGGCACTTCTTTAGATTGAAGAGAGAGATTACCAACAGCAATATATTAAGGTAACTCTGAGGGTAAAAACGTATAAATCCTCAGTGTTGTTAAGGATATTTATTTTCTATCTTGTTTTCCTCTCTGTATCACCTTTGTCTTATAAATTAGGTCCAATCTAGCTTAGATAGTTGTATCTGGTGGCGGTTGAGCCAATTCTAACGGTGGAATATCTTAGATTATAAGAGGCGAATATTGGTCGAAATAATAGATCAGGACTCAGTAAAACTAACAAAGGAAAAATCGTCATTGTCATGGAATTTGGATTAAATTACACCACATACCTATGGAAAATGAGCCCTAATATTTGGGTGTTGTCGACCCAAATATCATATCAAGTAAGAAATTGGAAATAAAACTAAGGGATGGATACAAAAGTTAAGACAAAGACCAAAATTAGATCTTATAATCGGGCATAAATAGACTCGATTATTTCTTACACCAGAGTAAAGTAAAATCTGAAAACTTGACATCCCACCTTTAAATCAAGACCTCGGGGTTGTATCATCTTCGAGAGATAAGAATAAAGTGTAACCATTAACACACGGGAATGATTTGCAATGAGAGGCAATCTTATAGAATTTTCTGTACTCAAAATACCGAGAAAAACGGTAATAATTAAGCGTTGATTAAAAAGTGACAGTGGCCTTTTCAGGCCTGAAGTGAAATTGTTTTTTTGAATGGAATAGTCAATATCAGGCTGATGTTATTAGGGATTGACAAGCACATTAGCCGAAAAATTGAAAAAAGACAGGTATAAAGGCTGAAAATATATTTGGGGTGGGCAACAGATTACCAATCTAGATAAATGCAAGAAATCTTATTGTTTCAACAAGCCAGATACGGAAATATTTCGTTGTTTCAAGATGAAATTACGACACAAATCAAAACGGTTGTATTAGGGGTTTTGGAGTAACAAGTTAGGTCAAAAGGGATTAAAAGTGAGAAAATTAGGCTTTATAAGGTCAATTACGTGGAGTGGGAAGGGGTAGAATTTTGCTTTGAATGCAGAAATAAACAGAAGAACGAGCTCTCGAATTTTTGGCCCAAGT
>JACLAC010003072.1_pt1 | contig 15753 bp, 6 predicted proteins | sample 8027881 | NCBI WGS metagenome assembly JACLAC01 (sample SAMN15725517, study PRJNA655200) | protist metagenome | isolation source: fluorescence activated cell sorting (FACS) single amplified genomes of... | place: Spain: Blaines Bay Microbial Observatory, Mediterranean Sea | collected 2016-01-19
GTATTCTCGGCAAGCTGATTGTTTAAAATACCTTGTATAGCAGCATTGTCAACGTTCACATTGGCGGGGCCGTCGTCGGCTGGCACGTTCGGTCGGTCGATACTGCCGCCCCCACCACAGCCGTGTATGAGTAGGCTCATTAAAATAAAGGGAAGAAGTTTAACTCGGTGTCGTGAGCGAAAGCGGGGGATCATACTTATCATTCCTGTTGATATGTGCATTCAAGGTACTGATAAGATCTTACCGAATTGCCGCAGCAAAACGTACGGGAGAAGTGTAAACAATTGTTAAGGAAGGTTAAATTTTGATCGTCTCATAAAGAGAGCGCTTCAGCCTTGATACATGACCAGTCGGTTGCGACCGGATTCTTTAGCTTGATATAAGGCCTGATCGGCTTGGGACAGAAGCTGCTCGATAGAATGCTCTGTATCCATCACCGTAGCCCCGAGACTTAGGGTAAAATGAAACGGCTGGTCTTTTACCGGAACAACAAACTCGGCAATCGCGATTCTAAAATCATTCAGTGTATTTTCCATCACTTTAAGATCGGGGCCAGATAATATAAGGGCAAACTCTTCCCCGCCTAATCGTGCAGACAACGCCGAGGGAAAATGATGTTGAAACAGTTTAGACAGCTCCACCAACACCAAATCCCCAATGTCGTGCCCGTAGGTATCGTTGATTTTTTTAAAAAAATCAATATCCATCATGATGATTAGGAAGGTGTCTTGGGCGTTAACCAACGTTTTGCTAATAGCTTTGGCTTTGTCGAAAAAATAACGTCGGTTATACATGGAGGTTAAGTAATCGGTGTTAGCGGCGCGTTCTATTTCCTCCAGGTGCTGCAGCTTTTCTATATTTTGCGTGATACGGCAATAAAACTCTTCTGGGCAAAAGGGTTTTCTTAAAAAATCGTCGGCACCGTTTTTGATAAAACGCGCCGACTGGAATTCTTTACTGGTGCCCGAAACCCCAATAATCACCAATTCGTTTCGGTCGTGATGTTTACGAATACGCTGCACCAGTGCGACCCCATCCATACCCGGCATTTCGTTATCGGTGATCACCATTTTGATATCGGCGTACTCTTCGAGCAATTGCAGGGCCTGCTCCCCATCGGAAGCTTCATAAAGAGTAAAGTTTCGCCGCGCGAGCAGTTTGCATACCTGTCGGCGAGAGGTTTTAGAATCGTCCACCACCAAAACGCTTTTTTCGTGATTGCTCAGCTGGTGGCTTAATATATTCGACAGATAATCGAACGCTTGAATGTTCTCTTTGGTGATGTAATCAACGATGGGCAAACTTAGCATCTGGGTGCGTGTTTTGTCATCCATTCTCCCGGTCATCACGATCCCTGGGATGTCGTGTTCTAAGATAAAGGGAATCACTTCGCCATCGAGCGCATCGGGCAAGCTATAGTCAATGGTGGCCAGAAAGAAGTCGTGCTCCTGTTGTAGTAATGTTTGCACCTGCTGGTAACTGTCGGCGAGGGTGACCCGATAGCCCAGTGATACCGCGATGTGCTTGATGACTCTCGCGATAGGTTTGGCGTCTTCGACCACCAGCAAGTGCTTTTGTTCTAACATGTCACCCTCAAAAAATTGGCAATGCCACTCAAAATATAGCTCAATTTTAAGGGGGTGTTAGTGCGTGCCTCAAGGGCACGGTTGATAGTGTGCTTGCTGAGTCACGATACGTATGTCATTCACGCTAATAGAAGCTTGTGTCTGGGCTTCTAGCGTTAAAATACCGTTCACCTTGCTCATATCCACTCCGGCGGCCTCAAAACATGTGAGGGGCCAGTTCAGCTGCGCCCACTGCCCGACGGGTAAGGTGCTTAAATAGGGGGTTAAGGGAATAACCCCTTGGCATCCTTCGCCACAACTCATGCTCATATTCAGCTCTCCTTTAGGGAGGGCGTCCACGCGTAGTTGTATGCCAAAGCCTAAGCCCCCTCGGGACTGGCGCGAAATATCCAACACCTCTTCGCTATTAAAACTGGCCGACGCCCGTTCTTTACCGGTCCACACAAATTGGCGCGAATCCCCTTGCTTGTGACGGTCCACTAAAATGGCTTTAAGCGCGTGATTGGTGCTTTGGAAGTCTCCGCCCTCGACCACTACCGGTAAAGCCGAGTTATCCTTCATGGTTAATACCCAGGGTTTCAAGGGGCGACCGTCTTTGAAATAAATCCCTTCGCTGGCTATTGTAGACAAGTCGATGCCAGAGTCCTCGCTTAATTGCGCTAACTCACTTTTATCGTTAAACCGAAGCCCGTAGCCTTGGGCAAATAAAGGGTCATAGCCGTGTTGAATATCGCTGTTTAAGGCAAACTGCAGGGCGGTTTTGGGCCACGAGAAAGATAAGGCGCCGGTGATAGGGTAATGAATACTGCCGTCGGCTTGGGTAAAGACTACATCGGCAACGCCTCCGCCTTGCGTACCGGGTAACCACGCGACCACAAACGCCTCCGATGCGTTAAGGTAGGGGTTCACCCACAAAGGGCGCCCCGTGAGAAAAACAGAGACTACGGGAATACCCTGAGCCTTAAGCTCTTTAAGTAGTTTTAGGTTGGTTTGCTCCTGGTCCACATATAAAAGGTTCTTCTTGTCGCCTTGAAACTCCGCATAGGGATCTTCTCCATAGACCAATATGGCCACATCGGGTTTGCGCGTATAGGTCACGGTGGTGCTCGCTAATTCGACGTGGCCACCTGCGTCGGTTACCGCCGCTGCGATCCCTTCATAAATACTTTCCCCATTGGGGAAATCCGCTTTGGTGTTGCCAGTGCCTTGCCAAGAGAGGGTCCAGCCCCCCGACTGCTTGCCGATATCATCCGCGCCATCGCCCAGAACCAACACATTTTGCTTAGGGTTCAAGGGCAATATACTTTGGTTATTTTTGAGTAAAACAAGGGATTTTCTCACGGCTTCGCGGGCAACGGCTCTATGTGCTGGCGCGCCTAATACATTTTGGTCTCCGGCATAGGCGCGGGCAGAAGGTTTGACTTGGTCGAATAAACCCGAGCGCGCTTTTACGCGCAAAATGCGTGTTACCGCGTCATTTAGTCGGGTCATCTTGATTTTGCCCGATGTCACCTGCGCCAAAGTATTGTGATAAAACGCTTTCCAGGTCACCGGTGCCATGATCATATCAATCCCGGCATTAATCGCCTCGGCACAAACGTCGGGGGTGCAGCCATTAATGCTCGCATGGGCATTCCAGTCACTGATAACAAAGCCGTCAAAGCCCATTTTCTCTTTTAACACATCCGTTAATAGTGCCTTATGAGCGGTGAGTTTATCCCCTTTCCAACTAGAGAACGAGGCCATCACAATCTGTACGCCCGCTTCTAACGCGACGGCATAGGCCTTACCATGAATATCAAACAATTGTTGCTCGCTATCGCGGTTATCCCCTTGGTCTTTGCCTTCGTAGGTGCCCCCGTCCCCAATAAAATGCTTGGCGTTGGCCAGTAAGTGCACCTCGTCCATAAAACTCGGTTGACCATACACTCCCTGAATACCTTCTACCACTTGCTTAGCATAGGCGGCGACAATCTCGGGGGTTTCGGAATAACTCTCATAGGTACGGCCCCAGCGGTCGTCGCGTACCACCGCGAGGGTGGGGGCAAAGGTCCAATCCAGGCCCGATGCGCGCACTTCTTTGGCGGTGATCTCGCCAATCTCGCGCATTAATAAGGGCTCGTTAGCGGCACCTAAGCCTATGTTATGAGGGAAGATAGTGGCGCCCACCATATTATTGTGCCCATGTACGGCATCGGAGCCCCACAGGAGGGGGATGCCCACACCGCCATCGCTTTTGTCGGTAGAGGCGGCATAAAAATCATCGGCCAGGGCAGCCCACTCGGCGGCGGTCGCGTGTTTGTTTCCCTTAGGGAAATGGCCGCCACCGTTCAACACCGAGCCGATATTGTATTGTTTTGCCTCTTCGGCCGTGATGTTACCGATGTTGGCCTGGATAATTTGACCGACCTTTTCTTCGACGGTCATTTTAGCCAATAACGTGGCAACGCGCTTTTCCACTTTGAGGTCTTTGGGCACGCTGCTTTGGATACTGGGCCAAACATCGGGGTTAATCTGGGCAGCTTGGGCGGTGTCGTGCTCGGTCGGTTGTGGCAGATCCGAGCATGCGAGTAAGCCAACCGTAGCCAGTAGGGTTAACGCAAAAGAGGCCTTTTTTGTGTAACACGAAAGTCCTTTGAGTTTCATTCAACTCTCCTAATTAAGTCAATTTTTTGGGGCCAGTGTATGCCAAAACGGGGCTTATATCCAAGTCCCTTTAAGGCTTCCATGCCTGGTTTTTATCTGGGGTTGTTCCCAGAAAAAGTGGCAATAGTCCCCGAAAAAGAAAGTGGCACTACTAGGCTCAGCCCCAAGTGCCACTAGTCCCCTAATGCTGCGCAGCGGCTATAATACAAGGAGCTTCCTAAAAGTGAGCCGCTGCAAGGCTTTGAGCCTTTTACTTATCCATCGCGTGACCCGAACCTATAGTGGTACTGTGCTGCTGACAGTACTCTTGGAGAACTACGTGCTTTGTTGGAGGACAGCCGGGGGAACCTCTGGGTGGGCACCGAAAAAGTCTGGTCCAGCTACCAAGACTGTAGTGGAGGGCTATGGTTTGGCCACTTTCAGGCCATGACACAGGAGGATCATCGAGCGGCACAAGGGGCGCATGCTCTTAATATACCTTTGATTTCTATTAAACTGCCTCCTCACACAATACTAACTCCCATCCATGAAACACCACCATCAACTTATGTAATGTTAAACCTTGGCAGCGACGTAACAAGCTTGCATCTTGCCCATATTGCGTCAATTGGCTTTGTGCTGCCTCGCGGGCACTATTGACTGCCGTTTGCAACGCGTCTTGGGGGTTAATGGCTCGTGGAATATATTTCACTTCAATCACGTAAGCATGAGTCATATCGGGATAGCGTGTTAAAAACGGTTCTAACACAATATCACTGAAGCCTTTATTCATCTCCGCTTCTGCTTGGGTGATAAAAAAGTCGATAATGTGAAGGTAAGTACGCAAAAACACCTGCACCGTTTTTTCCCCTTCAAGATAATCCCGTATGGCGGTTTGTTCCTGTAGGCGCTGGGCTAAAAACTCGAACACCGGCTGCCATTGCCCTTCAAACGCCATGGCCTCCACTAAATCGGAAAGCCGCTCTATGTCCACTGTAAACATCTGGCTATCTTCAAAGGTATCGCGAATATAGCCATACATAAGGGTTTGAATGACTTGGTTTGGAATTTTGAGAAAAGGCTTGCCGCTGCGAACAACATCGGAATAGGTGAGCAGGCCAAAGTAATACAATAGCGAGACAAAATTGCTTCGCTTGGTGATACGCTCCAACGGAAAACTCTCCACCACCTGGCTGGCAATGCCACCGTCCGAAATGATTTGTTGTAAGACGTTAAAGTTGCCATTTGATTCGGTGTTCTTTTGTCGGGCATTTATTTGTAATAAGTACCGTAATTTACTGTAATCGATTTGAACGTTGTGGTCGATTAATTTGTCGGGCATGTCTTGGCTACGCAAAGCTAAATCTACATAATGCAGTACCATATCCGTATTATAAACAGAAGACTCGGACTTTTCTGAAAAACGGTAATGATTATACCAGGGGCGCATCACGGCCAAATGTTGCTGAACATCCCCTTTCAATACACCACGGGACGCGTAGTATTGCAGTAAGGTAAGGGTTTCGGATTCTGAAAAACCGAGCACTTGTTGAAACTCTGGGAATAAACTAATATTTCTGCCAATATTAAACCCACTGGTGACGTCGTCCATGGTGACAGGGGATACGCCGGTAATAAATAAGCGATCGACCACCCCGGTGGCGGTACCGGTTTTAAGTGTGCTAAAAAATTGTCGATAGAACCCCCCTTCTTTTGTCAGTTTATGGTAAGCCTTGGTGCCTACAGAAGACAAAATGGTATTGGAAAAGTTGTCATATTCATCAATCAATAAATATAACTTTTCGTCTTGGTTGCTTAAGTGTGTAAAGATCAAATGCAGTTTGTCACCTAAAGCTTCTCTTGCATGCACTTGCGACACTAACGATTCTGTAAATGCTGCCGAATATTTATCTAAAAAGCTATGCACGGTCACGCCACCGCGAAAATTAAAGTCTTGTTGAACGTTGGCGGGGTCGGTATCGACCGATGAGAAGTCCAAACGCAGTACCAGGTAGCTGTTGCGTTCTTTGGTAGGGTTCTGACCAATCCAGGTGTTGCCGAACAAGGTGTCAAACTGATCTGTTGTGGCGACGTCGTAATAGTTTTCTATGGTGGATAGCCATAGAGACTTGCCCATACGGCGGGGGCGAATTAGGAAAGTAAAGAGTAAGTCTTCCAGCAGAGGAATGAAGTGGGTCTTGTCGACATAGTAAAGCTCTTTGTTGACGATCTGCTGGTAGTTCGAGGCGCCATAGGGGATCTTCTTGATCGGTGCTTTCGAATCGTGCTGTTGGTCGACTTCTGAACTCATCTTTCCCGCCTAGAGGATGTTATCGTAGCGGCTATCTTAACCTACGGCCTCTGAATGATCCAACTCAAACCTTTTAGCTAGGTTTTTTGGTTGGCTTATGGTCATAGTGACTACTGGATATCCAAACTTTTACTTCAAAGCGTTATAATTTTGCGGTATATTGAATGGACAAATAATAATAATTAGTGATCCAAAATGAAAATGCTTACCAAACGAACTCTTCCAGAGGGGCGAGCCCCTGGACGTATAAGCTATTTGTTCATACTTTACTCCTTATTCCTATACGGCTGTGGTGGCGGTGGCGGGGATACGGGCGGTTCACCTTCGTCTTCTACTTCTAATGCGGGTAATAGCGCTAATGGTGGCGGTACTGTCGAGCCACCTCCTGTACCTTCGACGCCTGTTGGGCTTACGCCGTCTACCCCTAGCAATACGACGCCACTACCTTCTACTGTACCCGACCCCACTACTATATTTGTCCCTACCGCCAGTGATGCGCCCAGTACGCCCGAGGCTCCCCCTGCGGTGCAGATCCGAGGCCGCGAGATTACCGAGATCGATCCACCCGCCTTTACCCCATCGACCTATCGTTATGTCCGTGTACAGCGCATCAATAATGCCGGGCATATGACGCTGGCCGAATTGCACGTGTACAACGAAAACCTAATTAATGTAGCCATCAACAAACCCAACGATGTCACCAGCCTGTGGGACAACACCTTTGTTGCTACCAGTGGGAACGATGGCGATAACGACAGTTACTGGGCATCGAACGCGACAGAAGAACAGCCCTACTTTCAGATCGATTTACAAGAACCCGTGCAAATACAGCAGGTGAGTATGGTGGCACGCCCCGATTTTGATTCGCAAGGTCACCGGACGAATTTCGCGATTTGGGCCTCTAATGATGGGGATTTCGCTACCTATACCGAGCTTGCACGTGAAACCGGAGACGCATTCGGCCACCAGGCCACCTGGACGTACGAGCCTCGCTACGACGAGACCCAATGCGTAGAGTCCTGCGAGACCAACCTTCCACCGGCAATGGTGGTTCCCAATAAGATACGCGCCGAGCAGTTTGATCGAGGGCAAGACCTTAGCACCGCTAACACCGGTGCCTGTGGTGCGGGTGCTGTCGACCGTACGCTTTTATCCGACCTTGCTACTACTAACCTCGATGCCGCGTTAGAGGGCACTTGTGTAGTGTCTCATACGCAAGATGGGGAGTGGCTGGAGTACGATATATTCGTCACTAAGTCGGCTTACTATAATGCATCGCTCTCGCTAGCCTCTACGGCCTCCACCAACGGTGATGTGAACCTAGCGCTGGGCAAAACCGCCGACTACGACTCGATCTTTGATGCCTTTTATGCCGGGGATCAAGCCAACGATGGCAACGCTAGCACCATATGGGCCTCGGGTAACAATGAAAACCCCTACTATCAAATAGACCTGGGGCGCGCAGAGCCGATAGGGCGCATTGAGCTAGTAGCCAGACAAGACTTGGATCAACCCGGCCATAGAACCGACTTCGAAATCCTCGGCGCTAACACCCCTAACTTTACGGATGCGGTGGTGTTGGCCAGTAAAACCGGGAGCCCTTTTTCCGATAAAGGCACCTGGGTTGCTAAAGCGGAAAACGCGGGGAGCTTTCGTTTTTTCCGGGTACAGCGGATCAACAACAAAGGGCATATCACGGTAGCGGAGTTGCGTTTGTTTAACCGATTGGATGTGGCCGCCAGCGTTAGCCTAGGTAATGGAACCCCTAGCTCGTTAAAAGCAGAGGCCTCCGGTGCCAACGAGATCGTAGAAACCAACGTGGAGTTAGGCTTTTTAGAACCCGGCGAGCACACTATTCGTGTGGCCTTCACCGACGAGTCGCAGTATTTTTATGGCTTAAGCATCAAAGAAAATGCCGCCGAGCTGGATATAGAACTAGGCGAGCAATGGTATGAACAGTTGTGTGCCACTTGCCACGGGGACGATGGTGCGGGAGACATTCCCTTGTTTAGCCGCTTTACCGAGCTTAGCACCATTGCCCAGTACATCGCCGATACCATGCCCTTGAGCGGGCCGGAGCAATGCGTAGGGGAGTGTGCCCAATTAACGGCGGCCTATATCGCGACCTTCCAACAAACTGAATTGACTGTGGTACAAACACAGCGCTTAAAGCGTTTGCATTATTACAAAACCTTAGATTATTTATTTAAGCCCTTTGGTTTAAGCACCGATATGCTCAGCCACCCGGAAGACCCTCGTAAAGACGGCTTTCCTATTGGCAACCAAGTGAGCCCGACCCTTATCTTTTCGTATCACGATAACGCGAATATTTTGTCGAAGGCCTTTGTGCAAGCGATTAACCAAGACCCTGGGCTTATCGGGTGCGATAGCTTAGATGTGGATTGTAGCCGCCGGTTTTACTTTGAGTTTGCCGAAAAAGCGTATCGGCGCCCGCTGCAAACGGATCAGATCGAACGGCTGAATAGATTGTTTGCGCTTGGCTTAAACGATCCAGCCGAAGGCTTAGGCTATGTGGTGGGTTTTATTTTACAATCCCCCGCATTTTTATATTACTTGAACCCTGCCGATGGCCTGTCGGATCACACGCTTGCTAACCAACTGGCTTACCTGTTGTGGAACGAGCCCCCCGATACCGAGCTGCTAGCCTTGGCCGACATCAACCAACTGCGCAACCCTCGGGTATTTGATGAGCAAGTGGAGCGCATGATCAACGCGCCCAAAGGTGCCGAGGCTATTAATGAGTTTGTTAACCAGTGGTTATCGCTTCAGCGGGTGAATCAAATTATTAAAGACGATACGATGTTCCCTGGCTTCACTGCCGATATCGTCAATAGCATGGCCTCGGATTTACAATCCTTTGTGAGTGACAGCCTGGCCGAACCTAGAAGTTTTGAAACCTTGATGAGCGGTTCTTATCAGCTTTCTGATGAGTTAAGTAGCTTATTGAGCGCTTATGGCAGCGATGTAAAACCCGCACGCCAAGGCTTATTAAGCCAACCGGGTGTCTTGGCTTTTTTATCTGGCCCTGGGTTACGCTCTCCGATTAAACGCGGTGTTTATGTGTTAGAGAACCTCTTGTGTGACCATAGAAGCCCACCGGCCAACATTAACCTAGACGACCAGATCGAGCAGGCCGTGGAGGAAACAGATAATTTAACAGTCAAAGAAGTGGTGTCGAATTTAACCGGCAGCCCCGGTTGCCAAATTTGCCACAGTACGATAAACCCGGTTGGTTTTGGTTTCGAAAACTACGACAGTATTGGGTTGCCCATTTCGCAAAATACCTTCGAGACCGTGGAAATTGCGGGAACGCAAACGATTGATTCGATTGAGCTGGGCTTTAACGGCGTCGAAGATTTACAAACGCAGTTACTGGCCACCGAGCATATATACGATTGCGTGAGTGAGAAGGCGATCAACTACGCCAATACCATCGGCCACCCAAGTGCGGCGCAGAGCGATACTATTCGCGGCGAGTTTGCCTTATCTGCCGATATTAAAGCCTTATTTAGAACCATTGCATTGACGCTAATCGAAGCGAATTAATCAGGGAACACGAGTGTGAATAGACGAGATTTTTTAAAAGTATGTAACAAATTCGGTGTTTCCTACGCGACGTTACCGTTATTGGGGGCGCTGCCTAGTTTATCGCATGCGGTCGGCCCAACGGCAACGCCTAGGGGCGATAAGCGCTTTCTTACCGTGTACCACCCGCATGGCATGCACCAACCCAGCTGGAGTTGTGGCGAGGGTAGCAGACAAGGGGACGATTGGTCGTTAAGTTCTGTATTGGCGCCTTTACAAGGGGTTAAAGAAAAAACCAATGTTATCGAAGGCGTATCGGCTTACAAAAACTCCCACCCTGGGCGACACCAACAAGGGATGACGGGGTTACTTACGGGCGGCGAATTGTTCCAAGAAGGTTTTTCGATTGATCAGCTATTGGCAGACCACTGGAATACTAAATCCCTCTATTTGGGGGTACAATCTGTCTTGGGGCCTTTTGGGTATCCTAATCATCGCATTAGTTATCGTGGTAATCTCGAAGCGGGTTCGCAGGAATCTAACAGCAATCCTTTTTCGGTATTTAACCAAACGTTTGCAGGTTTGGCCGACAGCTCCATCGACCGCTTTGCCACGAATAAAAGCGTGTTAGATGCCGTATTAGAAGAGGTCAATTCCGTTAAGCGACGTTTAAGTGCAGAAGACACTCGCTTACTCGATCAACACCAGACGAATATCCGCGAGTTAGAATGTCGGTTGCACGGAACCTATTGCGATAACGATCTCGCGCAACAACCGGCAGCGGCTTCTTGTCAGCCGCCTTCGTTTATCTCTCAGCCGAGCAATCTCGACGCTTATTTGCAGCATGGGCCTAATTTCCCGGTGATTGCTAAACTCCAAGCGGATATCGCCGTTACGGCTTTAGCGTGTTCGATTAACCCGGTGATTGTGTTGCAATATTCCTTTACCGAAAATACCAACGTGTATTCCTGGGTCACTAACGAAGACGGAAACCCGGCGACCTCGGGAGACCACCATAACCTTAGCCACTTTATTTATAGCTCCGCGTCGGCAAGAAAAGACTTTAATGCTATCCATCGGTGGTATGCCGAGCAAGTGGCTTATATTGCGGGTAAGTTAGATGATATTACCGAAGAAAACGGTACCGTACTCGATAATACTTTAATTTATTGGGGGACTTGTTTAGGCAGCCCTCAAAACCATTGGCACCGTAACTGGCCTTCTGTTTTGGTGGGGAATGTGGATGGGTTTTTCAAAACCAACCAATCGTTAGATTTTCGTGCCAACCCTAATGGCCCTTGTTATAATGACCCGGTTAATTGTTTTCGTGATCAGATCGCGAATGTATCGCAGACGGATTTATTAAATACCATGGCGGCGGCTTTGGGTATGGGGGCTACGGATGATACGCCTGTGGTGGGCAATATTAATGGGCCGGTGACGGATGGGTCTCATGTGAATAATGCTTATCATGGGTTGATTCGGGAATTGATGGCTTAAAGGGGGCGCGTTGCGCCCGTGGGCTTGTTATCTTCTAGGCTTCTTGGGTAGACTTTTAATCGCTTTCTCTAAATCTTTATCCACTTGGCTTGGTTTAACATGAATAGCTTTTTGGTGTGTATCATACTTTTTCAGGCTGGCTGTTTTACAACCGGTGCATTTGGTGCACCGGTTGTGTTTTGTTCAAATCAAGGCGGAGCCCCTTCGGGGTGACTGTATTTCGATCATAAAGGTGCTTCTTTGGTGTTTATGCTACCGCGCCTTATTACTCTCTTAAAAAGTGACAGTGCTAAGGGGCGTGATGATAAATAACTAACGGCGTCTACTCACAGAGCTTCGCCCAGTCGGGGTGAGTGGTAGGCGGCGCTACAGAAACGGTTCCATCTGGTTGTTTGGAAACTGATGTAAAATACTTCCAGGCTTTACCTTGCAGGCGGATGGGGGTGGAGTCTGGGTTGAGACTTGCTGTGGCGTCTGGAAAGCTTACGCCGTTCCATAATGGGGCTTTTGTGGTAAGATCCCAAACGGTAAAACCATTATTACCTGCTGTGACGAGAGTTGTCCCGGTTTTGTCAAATGTAATGTGGACCAGGTGGCTATCATCACTTCTAAGTGTTGCTATGCAGTCATGTGTAGTCAGATCCCAGAGTTTGATTATTCCATTCTCTCCAGCTGATGCAAGGGAGTTTTCGTTGGGATTGAAGGCAACGGTATTTACAGTTTGATCGTGACATTTAAGGGTTGTAATCCACTCTTGGTTTGCAATATGTAAAAGCCCAACTTCAATTCTCCACCTTTCGGGTGGAGAATCTCTTCCTGAGTCTCTGGGAGTGCTTTTAGCTGTCCACTTTCAAGGAGTTCTACAGGTGGGCGATCGCTGAAGCATTGATAAAACTGTCGAAAACTCCAAAGACAGAAGGCGAGTAACCACGCCCAAACTGTGCTTTGAGGGATGCGGACAAATTCTGAACAACCTGTTTGCCATAAGCTGCTCGCTCTTGACCCGCTTGAAGTGCTTGTACAATTTCGCGCCCAATCAACCAATAGGCGGTAACCATTTGTGTATTGACTGATCTAGTAGCATTAGAACGCGCATGGTTGAGTATATCCACGACTCGATTGAAAAGCTCATCGCTTGTTTTGTGATCAGCTGGGTGGCTCAAGTTATGTGTCATTGCTGTCTCTAGTGGGGAGTATGAGCTATGTTTTGGAGGGAATTATAGGGCAGAAGGATGCTGAATGTCTATTTCATGGGTATTCTTACAAATACCTTTAGCGACCTTAACTTATGTGGGTTTATTGATCAAAATATCTAGGCGAATACCTTATATTACATATATGTGTCCTATTTGACTCTCTGTAGAGATTCCAATTCTCCACCGATCGGGTGGAGAATCTCTTCCTAAGCCTTTGGTAGTGTTTTTACCCACCTACAGTACCTATAATTTAACCATCCAGTGAAATAGGCCCCACACCAATGCTTCCACCCCACAAAGATAGCCATCGTATGGCAACGTTGATGCTAGGGCTCATCATCATCGCGCTAACTTTGTCCCCTATAACCTCTTTACATGCCAAGCCCACCTTGCGCTTTAACCACCTAAAAAACAAACAACTCGACGCCATAGGCCACCAATGGGTCACCCTGCAAGACGAGCAAGGCTTTATGTGGTTCGGCGGGCAGCAAGGCCTGGTGCGTTACGACGCCTATACCTTTAAAGCCTATCGGCATAATGCCAATAACCCTAAAAGCATCAGCAGTGATAATATTTGGGCCTTAGAGCTCGACGGAGAAGGTCGGCTCTGGGTGGGCACTAGCGTAGGTGTCAATCGATACAACCCCGCCACCGATGACTTTACGCGCTTTTTACACGACCCAAACGAGCCCACCAGCCTGAGCGCGCCTTACACCCCCTATGGCAGTATCTTGTACGACAGCCAGGGCCATTTATGGCTCGGTACGGTGGGCGGCGGCTTAAACCGCTTTAATCCAACCACCGAGACCTTTGATCATATAGACCTACGAGTTAATGGCGTAGTGATGACCACGCAAGCCGCTCTATTCGAAGACAAACAAGGGGCGATCTGGATGCTATGCCATAACGCAGCAAAAGGCGTTTATGGGGTATGTACCTTTAAGGGCAGTACCGAGGCGGTCACATTTTACCAGCACGATACCCCGAACCCATATAACGCCAAAGGCGTGAGATATACCACCGTGCGCCAATTCTGTGAAGACAGCCAGGGCCAGTTGTGGCTGGTCAGCATCGGGGGCGGATTAAAGCGGTTCGACCGTAGTACGGAGACCTTTAAACACTACTGGCACAACCCCGAGGACCCTCACAGCTTAGGGCATGATGAAGTGTGGGGCGTCATCGAGGACCATGATCAAAACTTGTGGGTGGGCACCGATAAAGGAGGCCTGAATCGACTGACCGAGACCGGGGCGTTTGACCGCTATCTCCACAATCCCGACGACCCTAACAGCATTACCACCAATAAAGTCTCTTCCGTTTATGAAAACCGCTCGGGTGAACTTTGGCTGGGGTATTACCCGGCAGGAGTGTCGCTACGCAATAACTACGCTAGTGCCTTCGACTATTACAAGCACGAGCCCAACAACCCCAACAGTTTAAGCCACAGCGGTATTAGAGCCATAGCCGAATCGGCGCGGGGCGATTTATGGGTGGGCACCGAAAGTGGGCTTAATCATATTAACCGCCAAACCGGTAAGGTAAGGCGTTACTTGCATGACCCCAAAGCCCCCTTAAGCCCCACGGGCCTGCCCGCCAATGCCGTCACCGCTATATTAGAAGATTCCCAGGGCGTTTTATGGGTGGGCACTTATCGTGGTGGTTTAAGCCGTTTGGACGATAAGGCTAAAGAAAACGCCACGGCCACCTTCACGCATTATCAGTCCGACAACGCCAACAACTCCAGTCTAGGCGACGACACCGTTACCAGTCTTTATGAAGACCAATATAAGAATCTATGGGTAGGCACAGCCGTTGGGCTTAGTTTGTATCGACCCAAAACGGATACCTTTGTGCACTACCATCATCGCCAAAACAATCCCAATTCTATTTTGCAAGGCTGGGTGCATAGTTTTTTGGAAGACAGCCAAGGGAATTTTTGGGTAGGCACACAGTTTGGTCTTACTTTAATGGACCGTAAAAAGGGGACTTTTCAACGTTTCGACCCGCGCAAAGGAGACCCCTCCAGTATTAATGCTGGCGATGTGCGGGTGATCCATGAAGACAATAAGGGGCACTTATGGTTAGCAGCGCATAGTGGGGGCCTTGTACGTTTTGACCGACAAAGCCAAACCGTTATCAAAAAATATCCACTAAAAGTGGACGGCGCCCAAGCCAAAGTGGCCGGTATTTTGGAAGATGACCAAGGACACTTATGGTTGAGTACCGGCTATGGCTTGTCTCGATTTAACCTCGAAACCGAAGAGGTTCGTCATTACACCAAAGCGCATGGTTTACTGGGCGATTTATATAAAATGCCTGCTTACCGTAAGAGCCAGCAAGGGGAGTTAATGTTTGGCAGCGATGAAGGCCTTACGATTTTTGACCCCGCCACTCTGTTCGAAAATAAAATGATCCCGCCAATAGTGATTACCGACTTTAAATTGTTTCACAAGTCGGCGCTGGTCGGGGCAAAGGGCTCCCCTTTAGCGCAATCGATCACTTACATGACGCAAACGATCACCCTCACCCACGAGCAGTCCGTTTTCTCCTTCGAGTTTGCCGCCCTCAATTACCGCATCCCCGAGCTTAACCAATATGCCTATAAGCTAGAGGGGTTCGATCGCCAATGGGTGGATTCTGGTAATCGCCGCACGGCCACGTATACCAACTTAGACCCAGGCCAATACGTGTTTCGTGTAAAAGGCTCCAATAATGATGGTGTTTGGAACGAGCAAGGCGTCGCGCTTACTATCATTATATTACCGCCGTGGTGGCACACTTGGTGGGCTTATAGTGTATATGTTTTATTTTCTGGTGCTTTACTGTGGTTAATCTTGTACACCCGCTGGAGCCAAAAGCAGGCCGAGCACGAGCGCAAACTCCTCACACAATTAAAGCATACCCAAAGCCAATTGGTGCATTCAGAAAAAATGTCCAGTTTAAGTACTCTGGTGGCGGGCATGGCTCATGAGATGAATAACCCTGCGAG
>JACLAC010000808.1_pt1 | contig 15751 bp, 14 predicted proteins | sample 8027881 | NCBI WGS metagenome assembly JACLAC01 (sample SAMN15725517, study PRJNA655200) | protist metagenome | isolation source: fluorescence activated cell sorting (FACS) single amplified genomes of... | place: Spain: Blaines Bay Microbial Observatory, Mediterranean Sea | collected 2016-01-19
CCTGGGTTCTTAAAAAGTCCTCCCAGATCTCAAAACCGGTATGTTTTTCATCGGAAAGGACAGTTAAAGTCGCTGTCGCATCGAGGGCCAATGGAAATGCACCCTCCCCATTGAACTTTTTCAAACGGCTCATTAACCAATTAAAATTGGTAATTGCAGCCTTTGCAATATGTGGTTGTTCACTGGATAACATATGAGCAACACCGCATTTATAATTGTAAGTCTGGAGGGAGTCACATTTTGCATTCAACCAATCATTAGCAGCTTCTGCCAGATGGTGATGAAATAAGATGGCGCTTTTGCTGCGTAATCGAGGCATTTGAAAATCTGTAATTGAGAAAGGTTGGAAAAGGGAACCTCAACGCTCTAATCTTGCTTCTAGATATAAAGCGAAGGAACTGAAAATACTGAAATTTAATTTAGAAAGATGTTTTTGATGAAGTATCAATCAACCCGTTCAAGATTTTACATCCAGTATCTTTTATTTAATCTTCTTTTCTTTCAGTGAAAGGGAAAATCGATAAAAAAGTGTTCGGTTTTTCTTTTTCACCCTCAGCCAATCATTGGATAAGAAACCATAGTCTACCAAGGCTGAAATATATCATCGAGTGGGGTTAGTGTTGTCCACTTTTTCAGAATGAACATTTATCAGATTTTATGGGCAATTGGGATGAAAGGCCAGATCATCAACGAGCATTGACATTTGACTAATAAAAGTACTGGCACCGGTGTTCGGGTCAATTGTCCAAAGTTGATATCCAGTAGCGGCATACAACAAACCGGTCGAGTGATCAAATTCTAACCCTACCGAAGTAAAAGGCACCGAGGTGCTGATAAAATTGCTGGCTTGTCCACTTGATGGATCGACTGTGAAGATTTCATTGCTCGATGCATCAGCTCCATAAAGGGTATCGGTACTACAATCATATGCCATGCCGTTGTTACCAATCGGTGTCCCCAAAGGACCGAGCAATGTTGCTGAGCCATTCGTAATGTCCAATTGCATCAACTGATCATTCGCCGAATTCAACCCAAACAACTTGTTGCCGCCACCAAAAGAAATACCGCCCATTCCAGAGACCCCAGTTGACCCCAATAGCAGTGCGCTCCCATTGCATACATCAAAGGAGTATAAAACACTACCAGCATTGGAATGGGCAATTGCAGTACCATTTTCCCAGACATCCATAGAATTGATCCCGGTGAGACCACTTTGGATACTCGAGATAATTGTCTCAGCTCCAGAACTCGTGTCGATATCATAGACGTTTCCAGATGTCGTATCGATCGTCACCAAGGACCAACCGAGCTTGACATCTTCATCAACCTGCCCATCACAATCATCATCTTTGGCATTACAAACATCATTTGCACCGGGATAGACCCCAGCCGAAGTGTCATCACAATCTTCATGATTGACAATCATCCCTTGTGGTTGTTCACAAGCTTCAAAAGCTGTGGTTGGGTCTCCATATCCATCAAAATCATTGTCTGCATACCACGTTGAGGTCACACCCTCATCGGTTTCTCCATCGCAATCATTGTCGATTTCATCACAAAGTTCCACTGCGTTTGGATGAATGTTGGGATTGTTGTCATTGCAATCTTCGTTGTTTGTAATCCAGCCATCCTCTTCTTGACAAGCTTGTTGGGTATAAGTGGGATTCCCAAATCCATCATTATCGGAATCAGAAAACCAAATGTCTCCAACTGAATCATCGATCATTCCATTGCAATCATCATCTTTGTTGTTACAGGTTTCGGTCCCTTGTGGGTTAACGTTAGAATCGGTGTCGTCACAATCGGAAAAATCCAAAACGGCACCGTCCGGTTGCTCACAAGCGGAAATAGTTTGTGCCTCGTTTCCAAATCCATCACCATCGTCGTCAATATAGAAAGTAAGGGGTATACAAGCAGTATCTTCAGGAATAGAGGCTTCAGGTTTGTTCTCTGTTGTGGAGCCATCAATACAGGAAAGTGGACCAAACAAGGTAAAAAGAGAAATGGCAGAGACAGGAAAAAAAGAGAATTGAGTAGGCATGATATCCGGTGGAAGTAGCGTTCAATGATAGAAATGTATATCAAACTCTACTCTTCTTTCCAATATTCTATGCTTTCTCTCCTCGAAGAATAGCTTGCAAAATAAGCTCTAATTGAAGAAGAAAAGACAATGTGTTCTCTTTTGTTGTTGGATGGATTAGAATTCGAGCAGGGTGGGGGGCAAAAATGCGATCGTTTTTCTATTCTTATGAGTTGATGGAACAGCGTCTTCTAAACATACGAGTTCACTTATATCATCTCTTGAAGAAGGTAATTTACTGCCAATAGCCCATCAGGATTCTATGTAGAGCACTTAAGTGATTTTGTAGTCACTGCTTATTGTAGTCATCTTATTTTTAATCCGATGGAAACCCATTCTTGAGGCTTAAGTTCCGACTAGAAATCAATGGTAACGGAGGTCCGAATATCTCTGCCTGGCTCATCAGAATAATAGCGCATCAATGACATGTATTCTCGATACGCTGTATTGAGCAGATTCCGACCAGATAGATAGGCTCTAGCATCAAGGTTTCGAATTGGAATCGCCATGGACACTTCAGCATCCAATAGCCAAAATGCATCGGGTGCAGACGCGAAGTCCAACGTTGAATTGACTCTAGTTTGTGAAGCAACAAAGCGACTGGCTAGATTAATTTCAAAATCATTGAGCTTTTGCAATGGGGGTCGAACCTGAACAGAAGTGGTCATCTGATCCGGCGGAATTCCAATTAGAAATTCACCGGTTTCAATCTCTTGTCCACGAACCACGGAACCAGTAATCTCTCCACCTATTATAGCTTCTGGTGCAATCGATACACTTCCATCAACACCGTAGAAAAAAGCATCTATCGGTCGAAAAACATACTTTGGGAATGCGCCTTGGATGGTCACTTTGTAGCTCAATTGACCATCATCTGTCACCGCTGGAACAAAGTAGATATAGTTGGTCATCCAGTTCGCATATCCCGATATCTCAGTCTGTATCCATTTCGTTTGGACAGCCAGAGTTGGAGAAATCCCTTTGGTTTGTTCTTTGGGCATATTGGGGTTGCCATAGGCAAAAACAGGAAAAGTCGGCGCCGAACCAAGGATAAACAACTCATCACTGTTTGGAAAACGCACTGCCGATGAAAGATCCAATCGCCCTTCTACATGCTGCGGAAAAAACTCCCATATGACTCCAACCGATGTTGAGACGCCTTTATATTGCTGATCACACCGGTATACTTCTCCATCAATGATACAATCTTGTTCCGCCAAGGTACCTTCACGTTGGTGCTCTTGATAATCTCTCTCTTTCAAAAATGTTTGGCGGTTCATCGCATCGAAACGCAAACCACTTTCAATGGCCCCGCGTTGTAGAACAAGACGCTCAATCAAGTAGGCGCCACCAGCAAAAGATCGATAGTTTGGAATAAGAGAGTAACCGCGATAGACATTTTCTTGAAACTTACCAGCAACGCCCAATTGGGTATCGAATTCAACCCCACGAAAGTATAAATCATCAATGTCAATAAAGGAGTCTAAACTGTGAGTTCGAAGTGTAAAATCATACTTCGAATCTGTAATATAACCGCGTGTGAGTTCATATTCCTGCCGATGGTTTCGCTGGAAAGCGTAGATCAACTCAGTGCTCATCCAATCGAATGCGCGATCGGAATAATGTACACTTAAGGTGTCATGTAAAACAGTTTGACGTGGATCTTCGATTGTCCGATCGACCGTCCAAGTATCCGCCATCAGGGGTCTTGTTCGCGTAATCTGCGCCTCAAATTCATCGGGTGTACTGTTTTGCACACCGTAAAACACCCCATTTTGATTGGAGTAATGTCGTTGGGTAAATCTAACAAGACGATCGTTGTGCGAGTATTGAATAGCACTGCCAGCATTCCAGTTCTTTGAAGCGGTATTGCCAAGGATGTAGTTCGGGCTCTGAATATCTTTCGAGGAGAGCCAATTTCCTTCGGTTCGAAATTTCCAACGAGTCATTCCCTCTGGAGAGTAGTCCACTCGACCAGCAGTATAAAACTGTTGGCCATTGGTCGCGAAAAGATTGGTTACTTTCCCGGTTACACCTGCTTCGGATTGGAACTCTGGTTGTTCGATAAGGATGACACCACCAATCGCATCAGGCCCGTATCGGACACCGTTTGCGCCTTTAATAACTGTGATTGATCCGGCCGAGAAAGGATCGATCTCAGGTGCGTGATCAGGGCTCCACTTTTGGCTTTCATGGTGAATACCATCTTGAATAAGCAACAGTCGCCTTTCAAGTTGACCACGAATTATGGGTTTGGAAGTGTTGGCTGCCGTTCCGGCAAAAGTCACCCCTGAAATACTTGAAATGCTCCGGCTTAGATCAACTGCTGCCCTACTTTCAAGTTCTTGCTCATCAAGCGTTTCTGAGGATCGGGTTTCCCGTTCGTGCAAACTATCAGAAAAGATGACAATACTGTGATCCGCATAAAGATCTCCCTTCTCAAGATGCTCTGGCGGTGCAAAATAAAAAGAAGCTTTTGTTGTAAACTGTATCGCCACACCATTTTTCATGAGCGGCTCAAATTGTAATCGGTATGCAGCAGCAATCGCTTCTTTATGAAAAACCGATGGTCCATCCTCTACTCTTGCATTGAGCACTCGACCTTTGGAGTTAACATCAACGACAAGAATAACTTCACCCGTTTGATTATTGGCCTCAGGTGGATAATGCAGGGTTCCTTGTTTTATTAAAACTGGAACCAAACTTGAATGGGTATCTTCATCTGGTCTATAAGGTTCAGCAATAGAAGTTGAGCCTTTTAACAGCGCCCAAAGAAGAAAGGATTGAATCATAGAAACTTGTCTGTAAATTTAGGGTTTATACCAATAGGTCAAATGATGACTAATTAGTATGTGAACTCAATGGGAACGTGACTTGAACGTCCCAATCTCCTGGAATATCATTTCCATTACAATATTCTTCAGCCAAAGAGCCCGTTTTGACAAGTTGACCATCTTCCATTGCAAGGTGACGAAGAGACACTATCAGCTCTCCTGTTCCTTCGTCAATCGTGGTGATTGTATTGGTCAATCCAATTGGATGACCTTGAGAGTCACTATCAGTATACGAATGTTGAACAAGTGCACTACCAGTAGTACAGTTCTCAACATCACCAGAAAAGAAGACTTGATGTTCATCTTGTTCATCAGAAATCTCTGGTGTAACATCATGTGTTGGGGTTTCCAGTTCGTTCCAGAAAGATACAGCCAAGGTATGAGTTCCAGCTGATAATGTAATTTCATCAACTGTTGGGTCATTTCCGTCTTGAAGATCAACAAATTGATATTCCGAGGTGCTACCATCGGGATCTGTGAAATTCAAAACAATAGTAGTCATCACTTCATGATCGTGATCGTGATCGTGACCGTCTTTTACATCTGAACAAGCGAATAAAAGAATAAATGGGATAAGCATTGTTAAGCTCCATTATATTATAGCGTTAAATTATCTGTTACAAGTTGATTGCACTTGCAAGTTGATTGCAATACTAATAAATCATACCGCTGGAGTCAAGAACTTATGTCAAAATCTTTTAGAGTAAATACAATATGAATCACACGCGGACACAGATTACCAAAGAAAAAGCGCGAGAGATTCTTCAAAGGGCTGGGTTACGCGCAACGGCACCTCGTCTAGCTGTCCTACAATTGCTTTCGAAAATGAATCGACCTCTTTCTCATACAGATGTGGTCAAATGTCTTGCTGGTAGCGATTGGGATCCGGCTACAATTTATCGTAACCTTGTCAAACTTCGTAAAGCTGGAATTGCACCTGTGGTCAGTCGTGTCGATGGTGCTGATCTGTACGCTTTTTCTGAATCCCAAAAAGACTCTCATCATCACGCACACTTTTCTTGTGAAGATTGTGGTCAGGTCGCCTGTTTACCTGCTGCGATAACGTCTTCTATAAAAATGGATGGTCCTTGGGGAGTATCTATTGAGAAAGCAATGATTGAACTTCGTGGAAAGTGTCCAGAATGCATTGCCAGCTAGTCTGGATTGTTTCTTCGCAATACTAATATTGGTCTTTATAAATGTGTAAACTTAATGGGAGATCGTTCTATTCATAAGTTAAGAACATTCGAACAATTTATTGATACAATACTCGAGTGAAAAGGATAAACGGTTCACTTCAGTTTTTGGATGTACTGCTCATACGTTGTCTTGTCAACGTTCGTTTTATTCCACGTTTCAAAGACAAAAAGCTTCATTTTTTTATCAATTGCTTGCTGAACATTCATCCGATAATTCTTATAGGAGTAATAATCTGAGGAAGTGTAGGCATTCCACTGGTTTTGAACATAAGAAATTGGATTAAACCAATAACTACCTCGAATTAAATCATTCTTTTCATCATTCGTTTGCTCTATTTGTTCCACAGCAGTTTTGTTCATTTGATTGATGATTGCACTGACAGACCTATTAATGACGGCTTTATTTGTCTCTGATTCTAGTCCAAGTTTGGTTTCAGTGATCGTTGGATAAATAGTTAACAAGCGTTCATATAAGATTTCTGAAGGCAAGGAATAGGTTGCATAGGTTTCTTTTCTGTTTACATCCAGATAGTCCGTCATATAGTTTACCGGATACTTCATGCTTGCATATTGATGAACAGATCCAGGAACAATCACGGACAACATCAACCAAATACCAATCATTGTAAAGGCAATAGAGCTACTACCTGAGCCATAAAGAAGAACGAGATAAAAAATCACAGCAAAGAAGAGTATATACCCTATATTCAGTAGAAGTAATGCCCCAAGGTTACTTAATAAAAGTCCAAACGCATTGTTGATCATGGCTACACCGAAGATTAGAAATACAACCGTACCAAGCAGTAGAACTGTATAGAATAGATAGCGAGTCATTAACCACTTTGGAATTGAGCCAGACTGAATTGCAATCAGCTGTTCAAACCTTGAGTCCTTCTCAAAGCCACCAATATTATAGGTCAAGATAATCAACAGAACTGGCAGAAGATAAATAACCATAAACGAAAAATCAATGTTGCCGTTTACCAATCTTTCTGGATTAGCTAGTTCTTCGACCATATCATTGTCATATGTCGAACTCCAAAAGGTTATTTCTTTGTAGTATCCATACTGTTCGGCTTGCCCAATCCCCAGTGGTAACAGTGCTGATGGCGACTTAAATGTATAGGTTGGCGAGTATCGTAAGGACCAATACGGTTCGTGAATATCTACCCAAGACCGGTCTGTAGGTCCATTCTTACCGTCCTCAAACCAATTCAAAACCTTGAGCAGTTCTTCTTGCTGCTCTTGTTGGATATTGTGGAGGGTGTCTCGTTGTTTGTCTTGTAAATCGAAGCCATTGTAAATGGCATACAAGGAAGCAAAAACGAAGAGAAGGTAACTGATCACCTTAGATGTATTTCTTCTAAAGTGTCTAAACTCATACAAAAATATACTGATTAGACTCATAGCACAGAAGCTTTTTTCGATGATGTTTTAAGAAGAAGAAGTGAACCAACGAACCAAAGTAGAAGAACAAGTACATCAAGGATGTATTTTGCAGACAGGCTTTGAAGTGCTGGTGTTTGATACTCAAAATCTTTCACAGATTGAAAAAAAGCAGTATCCGCTTTCCAACCACGCTCACCTGTTTTGGCACCGCCAAATGCGTATTCATCATTCAGTGTTTTGATAAAAATCCGCCGATATGTTTCAGCTTGTTTTAGAAAGTCCAAGTGATGAAACATATCCGTTCCCGCTGTCCCCATACTTAAGCTGTGCACTGCATTAAATGGGTTGATCAATCCACTTCGTTGTACATTCTTTTTTTGTATTTCCAACTGCGTATAAATGGCACCAAAGTGCTTGTCCCACACTTCGTTTCCATATTCTTCATCAGCTTGCATCACTATTCCAGCAAAATTGATGGGTAATTCTGACAGGCTCTCAACGTTGTATTTATCCAAGGTAGCTTGTTCGAGTTGCTTTTTTCGTTCATCAGAGGGGTTGTGACCATCAATGCCCTTTGATCTATCTTTAGACATCGCCTCTTGAAATTCAATTCGGGTTGGTAAAGGTGACATTTTTTCGACAGCATTGCCGATGATTTTTGGAAGAAATACAGTCCATATCACCCAAACAACAATTGTTAATGAGAGCGAAGCCGTTCTACTTTTGAACAACAATGAGAGTGCCACTGTGACGTTTATTAATATAAGATAATACATGCCATAACTGGTAATCAAAAGAATCAACCTCAAAAATGTATCCAGATTGAACTGATTTACATTGAAGAGCAGTTGAACACCCGTCGTAAATAACAACAGGATCAATCCGATTGTCCAGATGCTCAACACTTTAGAAAGGACAATTCTGGTTACACTGGCACCCTGAATCAACAGTAGCTTTAAGCGACCACTCTCTCGTTCTGAGGTGTAGGCATTGAACGATAGAAAGATTAAAAATAAAGGGATTAAAAATTGAAACAACAAAGAAGGTTTTAACTTACCAAACTTAGACATCAGTAATGATTGAGAGGCTTCTGAGAACATTACGTCATTTTGAGTATGTCCTTCTAAACGAAGAACATTTCCAGTGACAGAATTAACCCCTTCATCAATACTACTGAGGACGGTTGTTGGTTTAAAAGCATAGCTACCAAAATGTGCAGCACGATGTGGATTGGAGGGCTCCATTTCATCCCATTGTGCTCGAACGTGTTTCTGTGCAAGTGTTTGGGCTTCAATTTGTTCGTTGTTTTGGATTACTCCCAGCCAAGTAACCAGCACTAAAGATATGGTAAATACCACCGTTAATACTAGAAATAAGCGGCTTCGAAGAAACCCTTTCCACTCGTTAATATAAATGCTGGTCATCATTGAACAATTAATTCTTCATAAAGTTGAGGTAGATATTTTCAAGCTCACTTGATGTAACTTCACTCGAGTGAATTTCTTTAACCAATTTACCTTGTTTGAGTATTCCAATGCGATTACAGGTTTCTCTCACCCTGAAAATATCATGAGATGCCATCAAAATAGCAGAGCCATTGGCCGCTAGTTTCTTCAGTAACGCCGAGAGTTCATTACTGGCGAGGGGGTCTAATCCACTCGCTGGCTCGTCTAAAAGATACACTTTTGCATTTTTTGCATAGGCGATAGAGATGCCTACTTTTTGTCGCATTCCTTTGGAGTACTCTGATGTAACCTTGTCGTGTGCTTGTAGCTTTAAACCACATTCATCAAGAAATGTGGAGAGTTCATCTTTGCTGTACTTTAGGCCGGCGAGTTTACAAAAGTAATCCAAATTCTCACGACCACTAAGATACGGATATAAATTGACGTTTTCAGGAATATAACCAATTCCGTTCGTTTGGATTTTTGAATTGTTACTGTTGTCAAACAGACTGATTGACCCGCTGTCTGGCTCTAGAAAACCCAAGATCAGGTTGAGTGTAGTTGACTTTCCGGCGCCATTTGACCCCAGAAGTCCGTATATCTCACCCGCTTTAACTTCAAGGCAAAGATTATCGAGAGCTTTTTGACCTTTAAATGTTTTGTAGATTTGATCAAGTGATATCATTTCAACAAACGTCTCGTAATAGATTTCAGGAAGGTGTGAAATTCTATGAATTCCACGCTTAAGGAGCAGGACATTTAAGTACCAGAAAAATGCTGCACTCCACTGGTCTGAATATCTATCGCCTTGGTAATTTTAATGTATTCTTACTGCAAGTAACTTGCAATAATAATATTTCAAGTTACTTGCTTCTGCAACCTAATTGCAAGAAGGTGGGTATGAATATCGTTCAGAATAATCAATACAAACCCCATAATTTATTTGACAATGTCGTGCTTGAAAATCGAAAGGCAGTCCCTGAAATAGAGGCTTACCTTAATAATACGTTTGATCAGCTAAAATCTTTGGACTACTTCATCGATGATATTTTTGACGCTGAGGAAGTTTTTGAAGTTCTTGATGAGGATTTACCAAATAGTTCTTATGATGCCAATAAGGGCTACTTCATTAATGATGTTGTTCGTCTCTCTGAATTATTTTTCAAGCGTACAAAAAGTAAAAAAATCAGGCTTAAAATTGAAATTGTAAAAACTGATATGTGTCGGCTTTTTCACGTCGATAATTACAGACAAAGACTTCTTTGTACCTACAAGGGTCCTGGAACCGAATGGCTGAACAACTCTAACGTAAATCGAAAAGGGCTGGGAAAAGGCTGTAATGAAAGTATCGTAAGAAATTTTGATAAGGTCAATAAGGCAAGTGAATTCGAAGTACTCCTTCTGAGAGGCTTAAAGTACGGGAGAGACCACCTTGGAATCGTTCACCGTTCTCCTCCAATTGAGAATCAATCAAAAAAGAGAATCCTATTGAAGATTGAAGAACTTGACCATTAATCTTATGGTCAGTTTCTCAAAATCTCATTTCCAGTATCTTTCAGTATCTTTTTAGAGCATCTCTTTCACACTATTTGATCTCGTTGCCTTTTTTCAGGTACGAAAAAAATTGTTGGACAACAGAGAAATTCTACCAAAGTTTCTACTTTCGTTGAACTTAATCGCAGCAGCACTCTTCTGAGCAGCACTCACAAGTCTTTTCACGACAGCATTTATCATTTTTACATTCGCATTTACAATCTTGATTATCCATTTTATCTCCAGGTTATTGGGTGTTTTCTATTTTGTCGGCAAGGTTACGAAGACTGGTTGCTACATACTTTCTATTCAATGAGTAAGCTCTCTCGCGACCATTCTTTTCGAGGGTTAATATTCCTTCCTGTTTCAGAACTTTAAGGTGACGTGAAACGACTGATGCATCAACACTACAGCAATTGCACAAGCACATCGCATTTTGTGGAGTCTGACACTGGCACAACTCATAAACCAACGAAAGTCTATTAAACTCACCGAGGGCTTTGAGTAAATTGGCAATTTTTTGAACATCAACGTCATTCATACACTGTATTATGACATACTTGCGCAAATATGCAAATATTTATTTTAAATTTCTAAATCTTCAGCAATATCTTTCAACATGAATCTAAATGACAACTATAAGTCGGTTCCACAATCAGAAATTGGTTGGGTAAAATGAAAGTCGTTGGTGGAGTCGTCGGTGTCTATCCATGCTTCCCCATCTTTATTTCTACGAAGAGACTCACCGGTATAGGTTCCTGAAACATACTGAAATCCACTGTCGATATCTGGGTTTAGTCGCTTGTAAGAAGCACTTTCGCCATCCATTAAAGCTTCCATTGTATCAATGGTATAGCTTGAAGGGGTCACCCATAAGTCATATCCATCAATACGTTGAATCTCACCCTGCTCAATGGCTTCAGCATCAACCAAGACAATCGTTGGCCCAAAAACGGTGATCAGCCAGTCGTATCCTGCCGAGTAATAAATAGACGTTAAGTTTTCAACGATGGGATCGTCGTGATCTTGTTCACTGTTCTCTACAAACGTTTCAAAATGCGCATTAAAGTGAGAAAGAGGGGAAAATGGACTGTGATCAGCTGCGTCTTGCGCAATTTTGATACAGCCACCAGGGGGAAGATAACGATGTGAAGAATCCATCGAGATTTGCCACATATTTTCAAAGTATAAATTATCACTGTCAGAAGCATAGGAGTCCGGACCATATCCACTGTTGATCTCACCTGCTACTCCATAAATATCTCCCAATCCAAGCCCCCCAATATCCAAGGTGTATTCGCTGGTATTTCGCAATTGTATGAACTGATCAGAATAATATCGCTCTATTCCTTCAGTTGGAACACTGCCAGCGTAATATACCTCTTCAATTTTAAGGAAACCAATCGGTGATTGCACCTCTGCTTCCGCAGGCTCTTTACAAGAAAAAAGAAGAAAAAATAATGGCATAGCCACTCCAAAGTCTAATCACAATAGTGTTTGTTGTTTCATTTTCTGTTCGTTAAATAAAGGTTAGACAATCACGCATCGACTTTTCAAGAACATCCGGATGTGGAAACTGATCTCCTTTAATCATTATCTCTAGGCGAGAGTCTCTTCGGTATCCACTTGGTCTTACTTCTTGGACACCTTCCGCAAAGTTAAATCCCCACCAACCCTCATTCGTTCTTAGTACGGCTTTGGTGCGTAAGGCACCTGGCAGTTGAGATAGCTCACCCAACCAAGAAGAGACACGTTTGGCGTCGAAAACCAACTCATCCCAGCAAACCCATCCAATCGTGGAAGCCACTGGAGATTTATGAACGCGCTGAACGATAGGCTTTGAAGCTGTGCAACGTAGTTCAGTATCGGGTTTACCATCAGTATTGTTTGAGCTAGGTGGGTGCTCGAGATGATCCGTACCATGCGTATGCCCCTCTCGAAAAGGAGTAGAAATACGCTCAACAACGAGGTCAAGAAGATCAAGTGGTATTTCCCCTTGAACAACCTGTTGGACACTCTGCTTCGGTGGAAAAAGACCATTCGCCCAAGAGTGGAATATTTCAAGCTGCTTCGATGAAGCGAGGTCAGAACGACTAGCGATCAATACATCGGCTGCTTCAACTTGATCCTGAACTTCTTTACGGAGAAGTGCCTCTTCGAATCGAGCAGGGTCGAGAAGGCAAACAACAGATCGAACGTCCACTGCTTCGCGGATACCTGGTCTTTCAAGCGTATCAAGAATTCCCGACAGTGCTGCCAAACCCGTTGGTTCAATGAGTAAGCGGTCGGGACGTCGCTGAAGTAGGAGAACGAGAGAGACCTCAAACATAAACCCAGCACTGCAACAAATACAGCCTCCAGCAACCTCTTTGATCTCAACCCCTGAAGGGATCCCAGTTGCTGAATCTCTCTTCATTAACGCTGCGTCTAGTCCCACAAGGCCATATTCATTGACCAAAATCGCCCATTGTTCATTGTCTGGACGAAGATCGAGCAAATGATTGATAGTTGTTGTCTTCCCTACGCCAAGTGGGCCAGCGATAATATTTACCGGAATTTGCTTTGGGATTGGTTTTGTCATCGAAGAACCTCAGTTCGATTTGACTCCAGAAGCCCCTTTACAGACTTCAAACTATTATTTCTGAAAGATACGCTTGGGTTATCTCTTTGGCTGTGTTCATTTCGAGTCGAAAGGATTAGAAGCATCTGTGAACATCATCTCTGGAAGATTCTTATAATGCAAAATGGTTACCTGCAAGCTACTTGCATTAAATTTAATGCAACCTTGAGGATATTATTGGCATTACTGAGAATAGAGTGAAGATAAACGAGAAGTGTATCCGCAGTTCTCTTTTATTCAGGCAGTGTGGCAAAAACCGTCATCAAACACATCTCATCATTGGTGCCATCTCCCCAATAGGTTGTATTGTTGGTACTTGATGAGTCAAAAACGCATTCGATTTCCATACGGTCGTTGGGTTGCAGTAAAATCGGTTCAGTGTAGGTATAGACTCTTTGCCAGTTAAAGTCATAGGCCGGTACATCCATTAGGCAGATCTCAGTACCGTCCTCACGAATCAGTTTGGCTGATCCTGCTATCCCTAATTTGTGCATATGAGGCCCCATAGCCCGTAACTCAAGTGGACCATTATACCCAGAGAAGTTGACGATCTTTTTGTTTACAATCTCAGTATGCTCAGGGTTGCTTGGTGGAATCTCGATATCAGAGTGAACAAAGAATTCTGTATAGAGCTCTTGACCAATCTCTGGCTGAATATTGAGATTGACGGTGGTGGAATCCAATGGGTCCTCGCTGGCATTGCTATAATGCATCTGCAGGATCAAAATTTGATTTTCTTCCATGACGACACCGGTTCCCTGTGGATAAAACCATTGGTCAGAACCCGGGGCCCAAGGGGCAATCATTCGGTTTTCAACGCCTGGATCTCCAAAACAACTGTATCCGGGGCCTGGGTCCGCCTCATCTTTTGCATAGGCTTGGCTTAGTGCACTCGCATTGGTGGGAGCATAGAGTATCATGTGGTGAGCAATATCACGGTTAGAAGGTAGTACCTCAAAGCCAGTCAAATAGCTGAGGCTGGTGACTTGAGGATCAACGATGAAGCAACGATAGTCATCTGGAGAATTGGCGAAACTGGCTTCATAGGGCTCAAAGGTAACAGAGTGTGTTGTGTTGAAGGCTTCCTGTTCGAATGTTGGCAATGTGATGTCTTGAATATTTCCTTCTGGATAGTCAGCAGCAACCCAATCAGAAATTAAAGTCACCTCACTATCGGTCAGCCACAGGCTGTGCTTGAATGTTTGACACTCGCCACTGTTGTCCACGTGAAATGGGGGCATGCTTCTGTTTATCACGCTGGCCTCAATCAAGGTCCCAAATGTCTTAGCCAGGTCATAGTTGTCTAGGGGAAATGGCGCTGTGCCTTCATCTCGATGACAAGATACGCAGTTGCTGGCAAGGATTGGAGCGATATCTTGGTAATAGGTAGTAGAAGACTCATCAACAAAGTTGTTGTCTTTGGGATCACTGCTACAAGCAAGAATTAAAAATATCATGGTATATCCTAGATAATAACTTGAACTCAATATTGTATTATACGGTTTTTTGAAGGCGTTATAATATAAATATTCTCGTGTTTCCTGAATAATTATTGATTCTAGGCATTGCCTCTTTATTTCTCGGCATATCAATGAAAGGGACTTGAATTGCAAACCTGAAAATTCTGAGAAGCAATTTCAAGGAAGAGACAAAACAATACCGCGAGCCATCCTCAATCAGGGTGCGCCATCCGCGCCATACCATTGTAGTAGATGTCAGCCAAGTTCGGGGGCATGAAGTGAGTGTCTTGGGTAACCATCTGTAGGTCTAAAAGCGCAGAATTTTCATCAAAGCGAGCAAAGCCACTAACGTTGATGTTGTTGCTGACGAGTTCTGACCATTTTCCATCATCATCTACTGCTGGAGGGAGACTTGGATCCCTTTTTAAAACCAGTTCGCCATTGAAACTCACTGTGGTCACCCCTGAATCTTTCATTTGTTTCGTCAAATAAAGAGAGGCACTGCTTACCATAGCCATCGCTTTTTCTCTTGGATCTTTTGCATCGTCGAGCGGTGGTCGAAGGTGAATTAGCATTCGCGAGGCTAACTCAGTCGGTAGTGAAACAGGAAAAGACGATGTCACAGATGGCAGAAACTTCTTGACATCCTTTTCGGTTAAACTAATCCAATCGATGGTATAGGCGTGATCTCTCGGAAAACTTTCCTGTGATGGAAAACGGAGAATGGTCTCCAATAAAGCTCCGCCTGGCTCCGCTTGAGACAATCGGAGGCTTTGGAAGGGGGGAAGACTCGGTCCCTTCTTTAACGCCAGGTTATCTACAGCTTGCTGTAGAGCGTTATGTAGTTTTAGGGGGTCTTCTTGACCTGTATTGTGCCCAGGGCGCCATAGCTCCTGGAGTTCACCTGTTGGTAGAATTAGGTGAGTTTGAACCAGTTGCCATTCATGAGGCTCATAAGGTTTACCTCCTGCCTCTATCAGAATTTTCTCGGCAACATCGTTGTTTACATATAGGGGAACAAAGTACTGATTAAGTAGCTGTATTACGGGCTCGTAAGAAATCGTCCAGGACCTGAACGCTGCACCAGCCGGTCAACATCGGGAGTCGAGTTCGCCATGCATAGAGAATAAAAATATCGGTCGAGAACTCTGTTCGGATACCTGGCGAGCCTTTTCAATATTGGATTCCCAG
>JACLAC010001610.1_pt1 | contig 15750 bp, 2 predicted proteins | sample 8027881 | NCBI WGS metagenome assembly JACLAC01 (sample SAMN15725517, study PRJNA655200) | protist metagenome | isolation source: fluorescence activated cell sorting (FACS) single amplified genomes of... | place: Spain: Blaines Bay Microbial Observatory, Mediterranean Sea | collected 2016-01-19
GATAAACAAAATTAAAAAAAAATTCAAAAAAAAAAAATTTCCAAAACTATTGTTCTTGTATATATCTATATATTTGTATGAACGTATTTTATTCTATCGATAATTGTTTCTTGTACATCAATATAATTATTAGATATATATATCTGAGTGGTGATGATGATGTCAATTTGAGATATGCAAAACTATCTCTCTCCAGTATTCATTCAGATGATTGAAATGATGAATTTGATGAGCCACGAGATAGCATCACACAGCACTCACTACAATTTTCTAGCACACATACACCATTAGTAATGCTATTCCATGCTAAGTTCAAAATTGGCCGTACCATACACACAGCATAGGCTAAAAAACATCAATAAATTATATCGATACACTATTGGAAAATGGGTCTCACTATTTCCAGTAGCATGACATAGCATCACATCGTGTTGTATAGGTAATAAGTAGTAATTAGTATACAAAAAGTATAAGTGGCCATTCGACCACCCCGCCCCTACAGGAAGGGGCCATACCAGGGAGGAAGATATTATATAGGAATATTAAGATATTTATACTATAATAAGTATATGATTCATTCCATCACGAGCTTTTCGTGGAAAATTAGTGTCACCAACACCACAAAGACGAAACTTACATAAAAGAAATTTATCACGGAATACATTTTCACATAGTATGGAAAAAGCAAAGTTAAATCGTAAAAAACTTGAAAATGAAATCATGAAAATGGATGAAGATGATGAATCTATATTGGATTTAACAAGAAGCATGAATGCAAGTTATAGTAACAAGGATGATAATAATAATAATAAATATAATAATACAGATAGTAGTTCACGGCGTAAAAGTATAATTAATAGAAGGCGTCGAGGTAGTAAATCAAATAATAGTAATACCACCAATATAAATAAAAACGATGAACAACACAATAATAATAATAATAATAACGATGCATCATCATTAAAAACACCAAATAATAATAATAATAATAATAAAAAGATGCCTAGCCCTGCTAAATTAACACATCGTAAAAATAATTCAACTACATCAGTACGTTTAATTGATTTTGCATTGAAATATCGAAATCATGAGATAACAAGGGATGAATATTTAGAAATAATAAAAGGTGAGATGAAATTTTCAATTCTTAAATTAATTGAAACCTATAGAAGCGATGATTGCCAAACGGAAACACAAGAACATGTAGATGAATATTTATATCCATTAATTGTTAACTATACAAAAAAACGTTTGCAAATCAAAGGAAAATTAGATTTACGTATCATTCATGATATACAATCGATTATATACACCTATTTAGATAATTGTGAATCTGGCTCAATTGATATTGATCATAATATTGAATCTTCGTTGCTACCAAGTTTAATTGAATTTTCATCAAATTTATATTTAAATGCAGGTGCTGATTTATTGAATTGGGGCGATTCACAACAAAAAAACGAGGAGGAGGAGGAGGAGGAGGAGCAACACAATACTACTACTACTAATAATAATAATGATGATGATACTAGTATCAATAGTAAGAATAATAATAATAAAAATAATAATAATGATAAAAAAAAGGAAATGAACCATCAGTCCAATGATGGTTCAATAAACGAATCAGATTGGACAAAAAATTTACCAATCATTCCTTCATTAGGAGATGTGTTAGATGATGATGCTACTCACAACGGCGAAAATGACGACGACGATAGTACTACCACCAATAATCGTTACAACCCATCATCGAGATTACGACGAAATCCTAGTGAATCTATTGATGATACAAATAATAAAAATACGACGGAACAGGAATATTTAGATTTAATACCGCCAGGGAAATTAGAAATAGAAATTAAAGATTGTACATTAACACAAAAGAAAAATATGTTTACTCATCCATCTATCTATGTGAAAACAAATTGTTTATGGAAAGATGATGATGAAAAGCATGAATTTAAAACATCTGCTTTGCCATTTATTGGTAGTAATAAACCAATTGTTTGGGAAAATACATATATTGATGATAATAACCGGGATGGTCAAAAAAAAAATAATAATAATATTGAAACATTTTATTTCCCAGGTGGAAAAGAAGTTAAGCATGAACCAAGATTAGCAATTGGTGTATATGCTGAACGTATTAAACGATCGACTGGAAAACGCACAGAAAAACAACTTGGTACTGGTATATTAAATATTATATCTGTTCTTGCTTCACCAAATATACAGCAAATTGAATCACGCATTCGTATAAATTCAAATATGAAAAAAATTGGTATAGTTAATATTGGTATACGATTCATTCCATCACGAGCTTTTCGTGGAAAATTAGTGTCACCAACACCTCTTGTTAGTAATAATACAGATAACACAGGATTAGGAACATTACAATTGGAAATACCAGAATCATATTCAAATCCAGAGGTGCGAAATAGAAGAAGATCAAAAGATGTTACCAGTAAAGGTAAAGCTGATGTTTCCAATGAACAAATGAGAGGAAATCATGATAATAATAATATTAATAATAATAACAAGCGACGATATAGTAAAGCTACACCTGTTGATATAGATGGGAATATGAATAGTCTTTTTTCTGATAATAAGTCTTCTTCTTCCAATGCTGCTGCTACTGGTGCTGTTAATTTTAATACCGAAAAGAAAAATGAAGATCCAACCAATCGCAATTCGTCGCCATCGTCTTCTATTGCACCATTGTTATTATGTTTATCAACACGAATACATATTGATTTGTTAAAACGTCGATTTTTGAAAAAAAGTAAATTAGTAAATAATACTGTCATACAAGATGTCAACCAATTGAAAGAATTTATTGATACAATTGAGGTTAAGCCAGAAAGCAATACATTATCTACATTTCTACATAATGAATCGCTTATACAAGGTGATAGATATATTCATGATGCATCAACTAGTGAAATGAAAATATGTAAAGCCTTTCATAAAGATCGTGAACAATTTATAAAAGCTAGTAATCGTGAATTAGATAAAATTACGAATGAAATCCATGATAATATTACAAAATTCAATAGTTTACGGGAGGAAGATGAAGAAACATTGGAAAATATATTTAATCCAAAATCAAAAGATACATATATTAGCTTGTTGAAACGTGTATTATTTCATCGTATGTTTTTATTTATCAATGGTTTTGTATTGATTGGATTATTATTTATATCATCGTATTATTATATGTAGTAGTGGGTGGCATCTTCACGATTCATCAAATCATAGTTGTGTGTCGGTATTTTTATTCTATTGAAGAGTAGGAATTATCATGTGAGTAAAATTAAAAATAAAAATTTATACGAAGTCGTATGTGTGCGTAAAATTAATATTATTATACACGAAATATATATAAAATGTCATAATGCAATAATAATCAAAAAAAAAAAATGAGGTGGAAAAATGACAAAAAAATGACCAAAAAAAAAAAAGTATTTATGCGTCGTATTATAAAAAGATAATTTAATAATATTTAATAATAAGATATATGCATAATAATTCTAAATATCATAAATTCATACAAAAAAAGGAGAATAACTCTATACGAAATTCTTATTACATACTTCGGTATATAATATTTTTTATAGAGATCATACATTTTCTAGATTTTCTGTTTAGAAATTTGAAAAAGACTTGTTCGCAACCGCCTTCTTTTACATACATTTATTTTTTTATGAATTTGTGAAGATTTTGATATTTTTCATGCTCCCCAAATATCAAATATGTCATATATTAAATATATATATACACACACGCGCGTAATAGCTAATGTATGCATATATATATATATAGTTATGAATTGTGATACCATATCGCTGTGGATACTGTACGAATGGAGTCGTGATTATTTATCATCAGGACAACGTTTTTTGCGCTGTAAATATCCTGTACGACGTAGTGCAACAACGACAACTATTACTACTAGGAGCCAAACAAGTCGGCTTGTCTCTTCATTTTTGGGACATTTATTATGAATATGAACGTATCTCTTGTCCAAGACACCTGATGTACTGTTGCCAAACGACGTAATAACAAGAAAACTGTCGTCGTCCCTGATCTTGCATTTTGTACTGCACGTTGTTGCACTGTTGCCCCGATCAGAGCACTTCTTCTCATTGCACGAAGCATGGTCACTTTGCTGAACATCAATCCGATCGCCTTTATTCACTTCAAAATTGACAAAGTCCTTATCCCCATCACATAGGTTTTGTTCCGAAACCTTCGTTCCTGAAAATAGAGGACGTGGTAAATTAATGTTTACAAATATGTTTCTTTTCGAAACCTCGCCCATTTCATCAGTAACATTTACTGTAATATTGTCTGGCACTTTAGTGTTGTATATGATATTCTTTATCTCTTCTCTGATTGCACTGGGTGACTTCTCTATGCAAAGATCCTGCCGATTCCCATAATTGGCTCTGAAATTTCCAAATGCTGTTGAAAGGCATAATTTATGAACTTTATCTAGTCCATCACGAACAACAATGTCAACCATTTTTCTTAAAGGAATACCTCTTACAGCATCATTATCAACAAATTTTTGCACTTGAATTTCATCGCGATCGTTTACGCTATTCGTAAGAATAGATATAGTGGCAGCTGCAATTTTTTCTCCACCGTGCCCCTTGTTTGCCTCGTCATTTACTCTCATGGTAATAGAATGGTTTCCGTAGCAGTCTAAGCATGGAGAAAATAGTAAACCCTTAAGCTGTTCATTTATATCTTCCAATGTCCCTCGCAAGATAATTTCTTCTTCTGCAGACCCATTTTTGACCTTTAGGATTCCATCACCATTTGTTTTCAACATTACCGTTAAAGTTCCACCATGTGAATCTTCATCGCCAACGCTAATACCCTTAATTAATAAATCTTGATCCTCTGTGCCTTGCTGCAATAGATGGTGCCCAATCACATACGGGGGATCATTTATTGGATACACTTGAAGAACGATAGATTTATTTGCCGATGATGGACTTCCGCCTTTTACCTCGTCGTCTCTTAAAGTGCAGTTTACTTTTGCAGGATCTTCATTGTTTAATCGTGGTATCAGTTTTACCTTCGTTATTGCCTTGTTCATTTCTTGTTCATTTCTACTGACAATCTGAAAAGTCGTTCCGTTGCTGCCGTTGCCACGAAAAGTCCAAGTACCGTTCACAGAGCATTCTAGGGACATTTTTTGGTGAACCTCTGTGGCATCATTGCGTGCAACACTAACCAATCTGGACAACGGCCACGGATGGTCTTCCTGGACTTTCGCTGCCTCTTTCTCATCGATCGAGCGGAACCGTGGCCCATCGTTCAGCGGTATAATTTCCACGGTATCACGAAATTGTGCACATACGTATTTTCCGTTAGATGGTTCCTCAGCACACACACTTATTATGATTTCGCTGTACTGGGGAAGAACAGGAGACGCTTCAACCAAAAAGTCTTTCAGCGCACTGAGTGACACGTTTGTCTGTCTGTTCCTACCGACAAACGAATAGAAGCTACTAATGCTGAATGATAGTCGGGAGGTTTCATCCCCTCTTTCGCATCTTATGCTGATGGGTACGCTCTTTGACCCTTCTACCGCGATGGTGCGATTCAATTCGCAATGTGGAAGGTCTGGTACCGCTTCAATATTAAGTCTAATGTCGTGGGGTGTGGTGCAGACCTTTGCGCTTAAATCACATGCAACTATGCTCAATTTTGCGATTCCATTGTAGTTTGGATTGCGGTACACCAAACAGCCTATACTATTGTTCACGTGACCGAGAGAGCCATTTACAGTTAAACTAGGAGCAAACATGTTGCCACCACAAAGGTCAACAAAGCCAATACTTGCTGAAATTATAATCGACATATTCTCCCCATCAACGTCCCTCACTTGCGCACCGAACGTGTAATCGTTGTCCTCTAAACCAGTCTGTTCAGGGTTTCTAAAGATTTCCGAGATATCATCAACACAGCTTACTAAAAATGAGTAATTCTGGGCCAGTGTAAGCTTGTCATTTCCTCGTAGATGACCCCCGTCTGTGACGTGCACTTGAAGAACTTCATTCCCGCAAAAATCCGGGTCTGGCATATACGCCAAGTTAGTAAGGACGACGTTTATTTGATCAACAGGTCCGGCCATCGACAAACTGCCGCGTTCTGTCTCTCGATCAACAGTTACATTAGAACTGTTGGAGTCAAACTCTGGCACGAATAATTCTCCATTTGGAGCCTCTAGTTTTACGTTCATCCTCTGTTCTGGATCATCGATGTCTGCATCCGTGTCTGCTATCACTATTCCTGCCATTGCACACAATGCATCCTCGGAGCCCTCGCGCGTAATGTTTATTGTCATTGTTGGAGCATCATTTGCCGACATTACTAATACGGAAATATTTTGGCATATGCCTAAAAATAATTTTCCTTCCGCTGCATTGGGCATATCCGATACACACACGTAAATCTTTTTTGGTCCATTAGTGTTCGGTTTTGGGGTGTATACGAATTTCATTAGGCTGACAGAAGGCAGCCCACTGCATACCGTCTGACCGCTTTCGACGCCTGGAAAAGAACAAGACATATTTTGTATTTCGTCGCCCGGACGAATTTGGCCACCTGCAGAAGTTAAAACAACTTGAACGTCATTTTGATCATTGCTGTCAGTTATCTCTACAAAAAACTCTACGTCTGTATCCTCCATGGTAGACAGAAAAGTCATGTTACTAGCAATAGAAACCTCTGGACAATCATTTACTGGGAGAACGGTAGTGTTCAATTGGGATGTGACAGGATGGAGAGTGATATCGGACGCAGTGACTAGGGTAAGAAAGTCTCCGTAGAAGTCGGGGGGGGGGAGAACAGTGACGTGGTAGCATGGGCTTTCCCTGGTCACTTCAACTACTTCCCCTTCCACAGTAACCATACCGTCGATGTTTCGAACAAATCCCTGTGTGACCATGCTTGCATTGGTACCCTTCATAGTTTTCGAACAGTCATCCAGTCGCATCATGAAGCCTGGTGGTACCTTCAAAAAGAGCCGGGTTGCTTCTTGATCTGGGTCCTCCGCGGAGCAAGTTCCCTGCATACACGCCCCGTCCTCTTTGCAGGGTTGCATATGGTAATGCACGCACTTTAAAACAGGTAGGTCATTTACATTCGCGACGGGTATAATTTGTGTAATGGAAGATTCTGTCGCATTCCCGTCACCGCAAACATTGCCCTCATCGGATGCAGTCACAGACAAGGTAATATTACCAAAAAAATCCTCGTGTGGCATTATGTACATACTTTTAAGCAGCATTTTAAGATAGGCTAAGTGCCCTGCAATACAGACCGATGACTTTGCGCCTATTTTTGTTGCCAGTACAACAATATCCGCATTACCAGTTACTGTCACGCAAACTGAAACATTCTTAACAAGGCAATCCTCATCTTGGTCGTCCCACAACACGATGTGAGGGGAGATGGCCTCCTCTTCCTGTTGCCCAGTCGGCACATTCATGTGAACGAGAATATTGTCATTTACCGGACGGACGTTTATGGTGAGAATTGCAGTTGAGGATTTGGAATCCAAATTTTGTTTCTCTATTGACGTGTACGTTACATTCATTGCATAGACGCCGTTTGCATCCTGTGGCAATACAACCTGGGCAGAATCCAAGCAGCAAGGATCGATATCATAGCAGCCTAGGTGGGCCAGACGAGTTACATTTCCAATGATGCGAGAACTTGCTGGAAGGTTATGGGTGCAAAGTAGAATTGTTAAAGTTTCAGAAACCGGGGGGTTTGGTAAAAACAAATCACGCAGCGACGCGGGGTAATCTTCTTTGGTAACAATACTGGAATTTCTTGCAATTATCCTGTCCGCTACAGCGTGAACCATGACCGGCAAGATGGAAGTTGTTACAAGCGGTCCTCCTGCTCCGGTGAAGCCATTATCGCCAACGCGAACACGAATTTTATCTACGCCATTGAAATCACGGTTTGGAACATAATAGTATTGTGCTGCATTCATATTGCTCAGGGTGAGCAAGTCGTTTGTGCAATTTCTTGCATTCAAGCTACACCGGATTGTCCCATGTTGTGCATCCGCAACAAGCCGAAGAACATCGTTTGCCAACGCATCATCAAAAACGCTAATTTCGATGGGGCATAATCCATCCTCGTTGCACTCCATCGGTTCTTTCAAAACTATCTTGGGAGCATCATTAATTGGATTCACAGTAATGGCAAAAGTCGTTTCAATTATTTCCTCCGGGCCTGGCGAGTTACCTTGGTCATTTACGACAATGATGCACTGAATATGACCATAGTCATTCGGGTCAGGCGTCCATTGTACTTCTTCTAAAAGACTATTAATAATGTCCACCTTGGCTACTACCTTGATCGTCCTGCCTGCATCTTCAAATATAACATTTGTGCCGTTCCTATATACAGAAAACCTCCCAGATTCGCACCGGACCTCTACCAACAAATCTCCGTCATAAATGTCGTCGTCATTAACATGAAAATGAAGACCTAAAAGGATGCTATCTTCATCAATATTGCTGCTAGATTTAGTAAACGATACGACAGGGGCGTCATTAACTAACACCGTGTTGACACCTATGTTTGCGTAAAGATATAACGATTTGATATCATTCGACCTTACTTCAATTTTCAAGTTATCAAAACATTCCTTCGGTTCCTCGTATCGTATTTTCAATGTTTTCAAGCACGTCTCTAAATCATGAAATGGCACAGTAAACGTTTGCTGGTGCCCACTACTACTTTCTGCACCATCACAGCCAAACCATGCTAGGCCAGACGATGTTAACAACACCTCTGCGTTGCCATTTAAGTTTTTACCTCCTTCAAACGAGACTCCAAGGCCAACATAAACACTTTCCACTACTGTTACTGTTGCAGGGGCCGACATAGTCATTGTATTTCCGTTTGCAGTGGTTTCACGAGAGACGCGTTTACGTTCGGTCGGGTCAGGCGCACCGACATTTAACGGTCGAAAGATTGGTCGCCGGGCCCCTTGCCGAAAAAATCGAAAAACCGGCTTTGAACCACCTTCTGTCGTAATGTTCATTTCGTGAGTGCAACGATCGGGGTTGGGCATGAGAAAAACATTTCCAAAAACATCTGTGCCCGTAGATTCTGTCACATTGACTCCTTTGCACTTGCTGCAGCTACTTTTTGCACAGCGGTATGAACATAAAAGTGTTCTTGGATCACTGACACAGATCGTAGCGTTCAAGTTATCATCGTCCACATCTTCAACATCTACTTTCACTGAAACAGGGACACATTCTTTGCCAAAGTCGTGAAGTAAATTTTGTTTTGGGGTTATATTTATGACGGTATCGTCGTCAACCGCAATGGTTGCATAATCAATTTCGATGGAGTTCTCGTCACTGCATCCCATTGGCACATTATGGGGCTCCATGTTCCTGAATGCGCACAAAAATATTTTTCCATCCTCTGTTGAATCCTTCTCTGGCGTATATACAAGGCTATTTAGACCTTTGTTCATTTCTTTATCACTGCTGGCCTCCACAATAGCAAAATTTTCCCGGTAGACCACGTGAATACGGTCGTCGTTATCCTCGTGTGGTAGTAAAATTGATCCTCCCGTACTATTTATGAACACACGTGACGTCTTAAATGGACCATCAGGGTTGTGTAACGCAAATTCACCACCTGCCAAATCACGTAATTTAGAAGGAATGTCTTCCGTCACTTGGCTTAGCTTTCCCTCACCTAGTCTTCTGTGTGCAGACATGGTCTCAAGGTACATGACCGGCGGGTCGGGAACTGGACGAATAACAATGTGCACATCGTGATAAAAAGAGGCCCTCGCCTTCAGCTGGGAATCGGTATTTTCGTCTGTGACAAGAAATTCTATTGTAAATACGGACTCCCCGTTATAATCTTGTGGTAATACAATAAATGTTTCCTTCGCCCCTTTAATCATTTCACAATCAAACTCCATAGTTGTCTCAAAAGGAACGCCGTCGATTTCAATCACTGTTGATGGTGGTAACTTGTGCAGTGCAATTTTACAGGTTTCTGTTTCATCTTTCAATGAGTACTGAAGTTTAAGTGCTACCTTTTCGTCCTCCTTACCGATAATCTCATGAGTAGTCACTTCGGGTGAATTTGCAATTGGATGAACTTCAAACATAACCGTTGCTGGGGTCGAGCGTCTCTCTCCGTGCCCAGCATCGTAAACAACGGCAACGTTGCCAGTCTTTTTGCCGGAGTAAACAAGGGTGTTGCCATCGACGGAAACCCGCCCCTCCTCGGAAGATTTTAGTATCCTAAAGTTGGCTCCATTTGAATCCGTACAATCCAGCGGTATTTTAACGATCTCATCATCTTCCATGATCTCAACACGCTTGTCCTTGCAGAATGGCGTCTTTCCTCTTTCTCCACGCTTTATCTTGAGAATATCTCGCTCGTTTTTACGTCCAGAGAATTTAGAGAGCACCTTGGTGTGCTTTGAGGAATACTTAAAGAAAGGAGGACACGGAATATGAACTGTCCAGCATTTATTGCACCATTTCACCTTAACACAAAACCAGCCACAGCCTCGTACGCCACATGGATAACGAATACAAATTTTCAAAGGGCATGTCTTCAAAGTAATATGCTGATACCAACCTATCAGTTCCGAGCGGCATGATTTCTCTACAGTTTTAACCCCGCCATTAAAATTCACGTGACGATCTGACAGAAATCCTTCAACATACCCTACAACACGAAGATCCAAGAGATAAAATTTTAAATCGAGCCCACCTCTTATAATTAACGGAATGGCTAAGCTAGCACCACCCTTCAAATGTATCTCAATGTAAGGTCCAAGATCTACTGTGGCAGCAATTTTTTCCATATTGAAGTGCATGTTTGCATCGACTCCAAGCTCACCTCCGCTACTAATATGGACCGTCATTTCCAAAATAGGTGGGACTATTGGCATTGGACCCACATCAACTTCGAAAAACGTAAACTTTTTCTTCCACAAATTACAGGTTACGCCTGTGTGTGATCCATAAACGCTATGGCAATTGTCTGCAAATCCTAGTCTCCGCGCAGCACGGGAAGCAGAGTACGTCTTCTGCCCCAACACCTCGAAGAGAATACTATTTTTGGGTTTCTTAGTTTTGCTATACTCTACCCAATCATCGTTCGGATCAAAGTAGTCGCGAAAATCTGCGCCAAGGGTTTCGTAAACTGCGCAAGCATGGGTCCCGATAGGTTCTAATGCACCGCACATTGAGTACATCTTCTTTTTTGATATACCTGGAGTACGGCATACTTCGACGAAGTGCACTTCGAAAGTCGTACCAACGTCAATAACTTTCAACATTTCTTGGCAGACGTCAAGGGCGCCTGTTTCTTCTGAACGGCTTTTCGCAGGCGTCATTTTCATTTCAGTAGTGGTGCTGCCATCTTCAACCGTCAAGGTCGCAATTTTTTTATTTCTCTTAGGTGTGCTTATACAGCATTTTATGTTTCTGCCACCTGGACACAAATTCGGCATTGGAGCCCCGCAACTACCTTTTAAAGTGTTCACACAACGGCCTCCAACGTCCCTGCAGTCGTCTGCTTTTCCAAGTCGTCGTTTGGATTCTTCGAACACACTTTTCTTCGTCTTGTATCTTGAAGATTTTTCAACTGTCCCAACGGTATGTACTACTTCAAGCGATCCCGTCCCCTTTTCCATCGCCGCAATAAATGTGCTTTCATCTGCCAAAGCGTTTTGGCTTACTTTAGAAGGTCTGAAAGACACGGTGCGTTTCACTAATTCCCTTCGTGTTTCTGCCGTTGACTTTGCCATGCACTTGTCTCCCCTAATTGTAATATGTATATGATCATCGTGGTTTTTATACTGCTGGCACAATGGTTTCCCGTGGTGATATTTGTCTGGGTGGTCGCTTTCCCCTTCGTCATTTATCTGGTCTTTGGTTAGACAAAGCTCTTTGTCGGAAAACAGAGTCCAAACATGATTGGGCTGATCAATGACCTTTTTTAGGAATGCTCGCGTAGCATCCCTATCATAGTTAGGGTCCTTCCACGTCCTGCCGCCCTTTTCGCACTCACGATTTTTTGTCCATCTAGATGAAAAATACTCGAATTTCACGGGCAGGCGCACGTCCAAATGTCCACCCGCCTTGTGTGTACTTCCAATCGGTTTCCCATCCGCATTAAACCGCTGGCCCCCAGTTTTAGGACTTGCGCTGGTTAAAAGTTTAAAATCTCTACATGCCCCATGTGATAGTTTTACTTCATCCCAGAATTCTTTAGTATATGAAGTTGCGTATCTGTTGTCCGGACACTCCTTCTCATCAATGTCCGACAGTGCTATCCACTTCAATTGCCGAGCAGAATTTGGTTTACCATATGCAAGATCAAGATAACAATTGACATCATTGCTGCCTGATTCTTTGGCAATCTGAGTAAGCAGTTCCATGTTTTGATCTCGAGATCCTTGAAAGCCGAGCTTGTTGAATACAGTTTGCGCCTCTGCGTCTGAAAGGTCGCTCCACATAGCATGTTTGCTATCGACCACATTTAAAGCTCGGCGATCAGTGGCTCGTTCGTTTCGCCTGCTCTTTTTGTCACCGCTGTATTCATAAGCAGCATTCACCTCCGCCTTCAAAATATTTTTTTTCAACTGCTTTCCGAGTAATTTTATACGCACCTCAGCGTAAATTCCAGCCAAAAAATCCCCGGCAAATCTGAACGGACCATTGTATTTCCAATCAAGGGCAGCATCCGCTTGTAGTTTACTATAAACCTCAGCACCAACGTCGTCGTTTCCCACTTTCATTATCACGTTGTGTTCGTTGACTTTCAATTCTTCATTAATTCCAATGTCAATATTAGCATCTTTGCTGCCTAGTTTTCTTAACTTTGGATCCTCACGAAGTGTATCACCGCTTGTATGATCTTCCCTTTGGTCTATCGGTTTTGAATTCCAAATCGCACTCTCGACAGTTTCTCTTTCCTCGTCATCCAATATTATCTTTTCCAGCAACGATTTTGGATGCTCCATGCATCTTGCCTCCATCGAGGACTGCGTATCCAGTTTGAAACATACTGTTCCCAACGCATAATGTGCTAGAGTAAACAATTTCGTTTCATGCGGTTCCAGCTGGCGCTTCAATTCAGAAGCAGTTTTACAAGATTTTACTAGACTTTGTAGTGCCCCAACAAGCGCATCAGTCGGTTCAATATTTTTCCAAGAATTTAAAAGTGCATCAAGCGCCTGTTCTTGGTGAATTTCACCATTACTCCCACGCACTAGTTTTGCCATCACAGTTTGAGACTCCTTTGTTCCAGACGTCGCCAGTGCATTTATTAATGTTGACGTGAGGTTTCCATCGTGACCGTCTATGTCAATGTAGTCTGTGTACAATTTATTAGAGTGCTCCAAATGTTTTCGTAAGTGCTGTGACAAAACTCGTTTGTGTACTTCGCTGGAAGAATTGCTCCTTATTTTTTCTACCATATTCTTCAGTGCTTGCTCTTTGTAAAACGAACCGTCTGCATATTTTAAGAGTGTTTCTTTGGGCATAGAAAGCGACGACGCGCACCTTTTAACACTTTTATAAACGCGATCATCGCACGGGTCATTGCTGTATAGCGCTACCAATTCATACAATTTGTGTTCTGAACAATATGTGGTTGCTCCCATATTCTTTTTAAGTTGCTCCATCTTAGCGAATACTGCAGCTTCACATGTCTTTACATACTGTTTTTTTATCCCTGTCCCCGTGTGCTTCGCAATACAATCTTCCCCTTCTTTCTCAATTTGTTTTGCTTTACGTTTGATTTCTTCCCTTGCGTCAGATCTACGCGATTCTGTTCTGTATGTAGGATCCGAGGCGAGCCGAGTCCGTAGACGTTTGCACTCTTCGAGTGGATTTGCCTTGCTCACAAATGCGTCCAACTCTCGGTGATCCTCAGCATTGCTTGGGCCCGCTTCAACTCGCTCCACACTTAATTCATGAATGTGCATGGTCCCTGATGGTTCGATAGCCTCATTATTATGATGCGCGACATGGGAAATGTGTGCACTTTGTAGCGTTCCATTACTTTTGTGCACTCGATTTTCCCGTTTATACGTGGCATTTTTATACATGTGCGTTCTTGTTCCGTTTACTTTAACGTACCCTGCGTCTGAAAAGTTGCAGTCATTGTGAGAGTGCTCTGAAGAGATCACATAAAGATTACCCGTTTCATTCACTGAATGCTGCTCGTGGCACCTGCCAAAGTGTTTCTCTCTCAAAGTTCGCGAGACCCCCTCAGGCAAAGTAAAATGTGTCTCACTTGCAAGGTAGTACAATAGAGGGCAAGATTTCAGCTTGTGGTGATCTTCTCCACCTTGATTGTTGCAATTGTGCTTTCCTATTGTACCGTTCGAAAGCGTTTCATAACAGAATGCTTTATGAGTGAAAATGCGCTCCACTGCTCCATCATTTCCATGTTCAATCTGCTTCTCAACCACGGGTAATTGAAATTTTATGAACTGGGAGCAACATGCGTTTCCATTGCAAGTCCGGCGGAATGCACCACTAAATCCGCCATCAAATGGTAGAACTTCCGAATTTTCGACGCGGCTGAGGTTTGTGGTGCTGTTTATTGTATAAATCGAGGTCACACTTCGCGTTAACGCCGTATTGCCCGCGCTGGCCGGTGAAGCACCAGCCAAGCAAAAGCAGATATTTATAGTGAAAACGAAGACAAAAAAACTTAAAACGTTACGTTGATATATCGACTTTCTCATTTGTCTTCTGGTTCTACTAGCACGTTTATGCCTCAATTTTGCCAGCATCTTTTCATCACGTTCATTATTAAAGCCACTATCTCGTGCTAGTAAGTCGTCCACAGTGCTACCTGGACCAAATTTCCTCATCTCTATCGCCTTTGGAGTAGCAATACTTTTCACGGTTATCCCGACCTTACTTGTTTCACTCTCTGTGGGTGCACCTTCAGCAGGTTCCTCTGCCTCCACACTCGCACTGATCTTCTTGCCTTCACCAAACCCGTTACTCATTGTTGTTGGAGAGCATTTTCCACCAGTACCTCTGGGACCAACGTAGCGGCCAGTGCAGTCAAACTTCCCTTCCGCGAAACCATTTTTTGTGGTAACTTTACGTTTCTTTGTACGTTTCTTTGTGCACTTAACCATTACAAACAAATACACCAGTATTACCGATGAAAGTACCAACCCTCCGTTTCCAGGCGACTCATTTTCGTTGCGTACCGGCCTTCCGTTTCCAGGCGACTCCTTTTCATTGCGTACCGGCCTTCCGTTTCCAGACGACGCCTTTTCCTTGTGTACCGGCCTTCCGTTCGACACCTCTTCCGTAGTTTCTTTACGGCTAGAACAGTAACGATTAAAGACAGCCGTCTTTTCAGTTGCCATTTTTGTACATCCATGGTTTTTATCTGGGTGCAATTGAAGCAAAGTATGTTTACGTTTCGTACAATCATAAGGCGGTTGGTAATGCTCCGATGGGCATGCCCCTTTGAAAGCAATTTTTGCAGCAACTGCCTCAACCTTCAGTTGCTCTACTGCCACCTCTTCAGGGGTATTCGTTGTTGTTTGATGTTTATCCTCAACAAGATCAACATCAACAACCTCTGCAGTCGTATGGGGAAAACATTTTGCTTTCGCCGTATGTTTACCAGTTACATCTTCTCCATGAACTACCGTTGTGGATATTGATATAACGACACATGCGATGA
>JACLAC010017396.1_pt1 | contig 15749 bp, 15 predicted proteins | sample 8027881 | NCBI WGS metagenome assembly JACLAC01 (sample SAMN15725517, study PRJNA655200) | protist metagenome | isolation source: fluorescence activated cell sorting (FACS) single amplified genomes of... | place: Spain: Blaines Bay Microbial Observatory, Mediterranean Sea | collected 2016-01-19
GTCCAGTTCTATTTCTGGAGTTTTGTTCGCAGTCTCATTGAATCATGATCATGGTTTTTGCAGAGTGAATTCGTGATGTATATTTTTACGATCTTCGTATTGTAACTAGATCAAAAGATAGAAACAAAGGGAGTAGTCTAAGTTTTTTGGTCGGCGATAGTATCCTTGTAAGTCCAAGAAATATTATTATTATCATAGCATTGTGCGTGAGTTTGGAGGTATCATTTCGCATATGTGGATTTGCATAGATGGATTCGCATTGAGGTTCTCTGCTGGTCGGAGGAGGCACTCATCCAATGAAAGTATATATCACACTCACGTCCATTCAAAGTACATCCATTCAAAGCCGCCCACTTACATCATGTAACTTCGTGTGGTGATTCACATTATGATTGGCAGCATTAAATTTAATCTGCGTCATTGTGCATTTAAAGATTCGCATATCACACACGGTTGATGTTAGGAAAAATAAGAAATTTACTCCTCCACACCAGTTACACAGCTTGCGGAGATTCATAGGGAAAGTGCTGTTTGCTTCCCCGCGTCCCGCAAGGGACATGGCGCATATTCCATCACACGTGAACACGTGCATAGTCCAATCTAAATATAGTAGTGGTATTGGTAGTAGTTTCGTACAAAAATAATCCTCCACAATTAGAAATCGACCATGACGGAGCTGTCGAAAAGTCCTCCTTCTGGCAGTCCCACCGTGGGGGAGGGTGGGGACGGAAAAAAGAAGGAGGCCTATGGCAAGAATGACGACCAAGGAGACTTGGAGAAGGGGAAGAGTGGGCAAGAGAAACCTGTTGCATACCTCCAAACTGCAGAAAACGAAGTCCGTAGAAAGACAGTGGGGGCGGACGCTGCGGGGAAACTGGCGGAAAACAAAGCGGCAGGAAGCGAGGAATTCAAGAAGGGGAACTTCGAGAAGGCGATTCAGCTGTACAGCACCGCCATATCCACCTTCACAAATACAATAGAAGACGCGCATGCACTCGACTTCTGCCCAGATGGGACCCGATTGGTGCTGGGTGAGTACACGATGTTAAGATATCGTACATGCGAGTACTGCAAAAGTACTAAAGTATGCATATCGTCGTCGGCGTATTCGTACTATCAATAACGGTCGAAGAACGCAATCCTTCCGAATGCCAAAAATCTCCTTGCAAAAAAGAAAAAATCATCTCCGTGAAAAATCCTATCTCAACAACAGGCCAGACCTACCTGAACCGGGGGCTGTCGAACGCCAAGCTGGGAAATCATCGAGAAGCTGTGGAGGACAGTTCCCTCTGCTTGAAGTACGCCCACAACTACCCCAAAGCGCTGTACCGACGAGCCTGCAGTTTTCGAGAGCTAAAGGAGTTCGGAAGAGCGTTGATGGATGCTAAGCTATTCTGCGGTGTGGAGGACAAGGCCACCAAGCAGAAGCTGGGACCACAGTAGGAGTAATAGGAAGAGTAATACTATTAACTAGATCATGATGGGAGAACTGGCAGTTACTGTTATTACTATTTTAAGATATTACTATTAGTAGTAGACGAATTTGAGAAGTGGGTTTGTTGGTCTTTTTTGGGAAACAGTGCTGTTGGTTCTTGTTGAAACCATTCTATGAGAGTTGAAAGTCACCGGCGGAAAAGTGGACTGCAGTAAAGAAGCACAAAAACAAAAAGGCCGATGAGCGATCCAAACTTCGACTATTAGTATTGTCATTGAGTTGCTTCGTCACAAACCCGTAACAATTCGTTTGATATTGGAGCTACGTATCTCTATCGTAAATGCTATGTAATCCCTCGCAAATTGAATGCACACTGTGGTAATCTGAGTGGTCTACAGATCTTCAAGTCTCTTCGGCGTCAGGTGCTAGAAGTCAAGTTTATCTCTAAAAAAAAAATTCACTTAAAAAATAAATAAATTCACTTTGGCGTATAGTTTTTTTTTCGTTCAACAGGCTTTTTGCGGACATCAAGAAGGAGATGCAGCAGGAACAGGAGAAGAAGTTCAGTCGTACGCTTCCGAGTGCATTAATGACCACGTAAGCAACAACTATCAACGTAAGTTCATATTGTTATAAGACTAAGTGCGTTCAGAATCATAATATTGATAATTAATACTCCTCACTGAAGAAATCCTCCTAAGTGAGACGTGAGCATCAACGTAGTGGGGGTTGCAGTTACGTCGGTTCCAGTGATTTCCGAGACCGTTGTGGACTTGTTGTTGACTTTCCATCCGACTCGAGGTCTTGATAATTTGAATGTCCGATTACGAGAATGTCCGATTACGATTATTAGCAGAACGAATTGTGCCCTCCCCAGTATTACAAACAGCTCAAAAACAATATTATTCGTGTCTTCCAACAGGTTGAACAGTTTGGTGCCTTCTCCGTGCGTTGAGCAGTCTGGAGGTCCGACGGAGGCGTGGACCGAGGAAGCCGGCCCTTCCAAGAGCTCGAAGGATGGATCACCATCCGGGGCAAAAGAAGCACCCCCTACACCTTCTCCACCACAGCAAAAGAATAGTAGTCCAATCATCACTCCTGAGCTTGCCACCACGATGCGCGACGTGGTGAATTGTGCGGTTTCGCGTAGCAAACCCGAATCCAAGAAGACGGTTTTGGATTCGGGAATGCTTGAAAAAGTAGTCGCCGTTCTTGAAAAAGTGGTGCAGGCCAAGGTTTACACCGAGTGTCCCGAAGCCCGGGACATCCGCGAGCAGCTCGAGAAGAGTAATCATCGGGACATCTATGGGCACGCTGTCGGAGGCGCACTGGGCGAGATGCGCAGTTTGTTGGGGGGAGGAGAGAAAGGAGAGAAAGCAGATAAGAAGGAGGAGGAGATATCGAAGGAGATTGCCGCGAAGGAGATTGCCGGCACCGAACGAACTCTGCTTCCGGGGCAGCGCAAGCGCGATCAGTTGAAGCTGCACGCACAGAGCATCGTGGCGGATGGGCTGAAGTTTTTGCATCGCTTGGGCAGCATGGCCACCGATGCCGACGAGCTGGAGGAAGAGAGCTATTTCAGTGCTGGACAGGGCCTGAGCACCGAGAAACCGCTGTTCGTGGATGCGGAGACGCTGCGTGCCCGCAAAATGATCCGGAAGTGTCTCACACTGCCGCAGCTGAAGGAACTCTTCTTCGACCCCTACAGCAGCACGCCCGCAAAGCGTCCGCACGACAAAGCTGAGAAAGAAGTGAAGAATCTCCGGAACTCTGCGGAGAAAAAAGACTCTGAAGGCGCAGAGAAGAAAGACTCTGGGTACCTCCTGTCCGAGAGAGACGACGATGACGAGGACGTGCTGTTGACTGCAGAAGATGGCAAGGGTCCGAAAGACGAGGACGGTGGAGTGATGAAGTTCGAGGATATCACAGACAACCCGGAGAGAGAGAAAGATCTGCGCGACGAGATCAGCGGTGAGAAGGAGCGCAAGGAAAGGGCAGAACGGGAGGAAAAAGCGAAAAAGGAGGAGCAAGCCCGCCTGGAAAAGGAGCGCCAAGAACCGACCATCAAGAGTAAGGGATTCCGATGAGCAGTACCTGGATTTGGACGAGTGGGGTGAGAAGAATATTAGCATACAAAACTACTCCGAGGATATCATTTTTAGGAAGAAACCTGTCAATGAGATGAATGGTGGATTGATTACACAGATGATAGATGAATGGTGGATTTCTTTCACACGTGGTAGTCGTCAGTATCCATTTTCAGTGGATTGGTCAGTACCCTCCCAGCAGTCCCGGCCCTCTCACTTCTCCAGCACTTTCCCACTTGATCAGTTCTCACTTCTTCTCACTTTACGAACAACACCCAGCCCTGATCCGCGACGACCCTCTGATCATGGAGAGCGCGGTGTCTCTGTTGTTTTTCTACGAGGGCCGGTATCTGGAGAGGTTTCGGAAACGCAACGAAACGCAAGTCCGCTCCCAACACACTCCCTACGAAGCGTACTACAAGCTGGAAAACCGTCCGCTGATGGATCTGTTGGCGAAGGGCCTGGATTTTCTCTCGATGCACAACAGCATGGCGGGCGTGCGCACGTTCTTGCGCATCTTGGATGAGCGGAGACGACAAGGAAAACTCGCCAAACCCTGGTGCCCTTCCCAACCCATCCGCTTGGCGGTGGAGGCCTGTCTGCGGTCGACGCCGGCCTGCGACCGAGTCTTGACTGCAACTATGGCGCAGATGTGGTTTCTTTTGGCAGACACTGATCGGGGGGAGTTCGAGCACGTCGACATATCGAACTTTGTGGAGAGCGTCTGCGCCCCCTTTATCGAGGAGAGTAACGATTTGGGCAGCCAGGCCAACGGGTTCATGGCGCTGTCGACCATGTTTTATGTGAACAACAAACCCGCGAGTGAGCTGTTGCAGAGCAAGGGACAGGTGCTGCAGAGGATCTTCGATGTGAGGAGCAGATAATAACATTCGATGTGAGGTGCTGCAGAGGACATTCGATGTGAGGTGCTGCAGAGGACATTCGATGTGTGGAAATTCTTCGATAAGTGGTACTATGTAACTGAGACGTAGTAGTAGTAGTTAGTACTACGAAAGTGTGTTAAATAGTAGTCTCTAGTAGTCTCTTTTTCTCCTCCGGAAAAGTCTATTACAAGAAACTTATTTTTCCGGCGACAGGATTTTCTCCGGGGAGATACGGACTAAAGAGTAGATGGACCAAAGAGGTAGCTGGACTAGTTGATGTCCAGTGATGGATGAAAAAAAATCTTAGGTTTGCACAGGCGCGCAGATCGACGACGACACGCGCCTGAACCAACTGTGGGCCGCTGATCTACTGGTAAGAGGTTTGAAGTAAAGAGCATGTTCTCTTGGCTGCATTGCATAGTAGTCGGTGAAAAGTATCATCAGGCCCGGAAGAGATTTCGTAAAATGAGCAATAATATTACCCGCTTTGATCAACCTTCTAGACTTAGTGAGATCGAACTTCTACCACTCCCCACAGGTGTACGCTATGCGCGATGTCGGGACCAGAGCTGGCATTTTGAAAGCTGGCGGCGTCGAGATTGTAATGAAGATGTTCAAGCTCAGTTGCTCATGGGACACAACTGTGGCGTCGAACCGAGTAAGCAGAAGAACCGAGCTTAGTGTGGTTCCAGAAGCACATGATCATCTCAGCACATCTCAGCACTCGACAACAAGAGTATCACCTTGTCTATTCACCTTGTATGCATCTTGTGTAGAATTCAATCAGTATGTGGTGTGTTTCGGTTTGTCTGAAGAATGTGTCACTGTGTAGTCACTAACTACTAAGACTTAAACAATTACTCAATCAATTACTCCGCAGGTAGCTGACCAGAACCGTCTGCTGAAAGCCAAGATTGTGTGTCTGTTGGCCATGCTCGCTGCCCACGATGACGATACTCGTTGTGAAATATTCGAGCTAGTCGACTTCATGAGCGCACTTCATGCGTCGTTCAACCTGATTAAGGATCTGTCTCGCAGATTAGAGGTGGAAGAGGAGAACCGGAAGAAGAATGCGCTGAAGAAGGGCTCAGCTTCCGAAGCATCTCATAGTTTTCCAAATTCGGCGCAGAATTCGGTGGAAAAAACGCAGTGCGGGTTACCGTTCGACCGCGATTCTCTCCTGAAATTGAAGCGCGCGTTCCTGGAGTCGTTCGTGTACCTGTCGATTCACAAGGAGTTCAAGGAGCAGTTTATTGAGAATAAAGCGGTGGTGAAGGCGTTTTTCACCAATCTGATAACCAACCACGACATCCGCACCGACGGCAACATCTGCTACGCGTATTGCACGGTGGTGTTCAACTTTTTTCGCTCGCGCGACGACAAAATCCGCCCACGAAAAAAAGAGTATCCTTATACGGAACTATGCGACGAGGAGATGGAAGCGCTGGAGGAATTCTACAAAAAAATGCCGCAAGAGAGTCGGCCGGTTGCCAACGGAGTGGTCGACGCCGGCGATGCCCAGTTGGCCTTCGAATATCGGCGATTTTTTGCTACGGATGAATCGATTGCGGGTACGAAAGGCACTGCGAAGAGCAACAACAACATTGTCGTCTCCGGTTACAAACCACAAGAGCTGGCCGGCGGTGGCGAGCACGTATCCGGCGCTGGCGAGTGCGCCCTGGAGAAGTTGAATCAGTGCGCGGTGAGCCCGGCGTCTTCATCGCAGTGTCGAATCACTCTAGGCCACATCTACCAGTTCCTGTGCTCCCAGAAGAACGCGGAATTCGCGGACAAGGAATCGAGTACTACTACCACTACAAGTGGCGCCGAGCTGGTGAACACCTGGCGAAGAATGTTAGTGCAGAAGGGGGGTGTGCACGCGCTGTTACGGCTCCACGACTCGATCGAGAAGGCCTGCTCGTTGAAGTCGGCCAACGCGCTCAACACGACTGGGGAGGGGAAGGATGCGGGCATCGGGGGCGGCAAGTCCACTATGGACGACAGCAAATCTTTGGACGCTGTGAGGCAAACAATCGCCCAAATCCTGATCGTGACCAATCCCGCTGTGGTTAATTATCATGATATTATGGATTGTGTTGTACCGTTAATAGAACTGAGCAAGCACAATCACGAGCTATTGCAGTTCGAGGCAGCTATGGCTTTAACGAACTTAGCCTCCTTCCCAGTGACCCAAGACAAAATGGCCAAGGAGGGGCATGGGTGGAGTTGCGCAATTGATTTGTTGTTTTCGGAGAATGAGAGAATTCAGCGCGCAGCCCTAGAGCTCATGCAGAATCTGGCGGGACATGAGGCGATCGCCGCAAAAATCGCCACCAAGTGCCAGGCGCACAGCGGGATGCCGGGCGAGGATGAGAGCAAGGTGCCGAGTGACTTGAAGATTTTGCTGAGCTTCTGCTCTCAATGGAGTAGAGCAGAGCAAGAGGAGGAATTTGAGAAGGAAAAAAAAGAATTTGAAATCAAGCTGAAGGAGCAAGAGGTGAAGTTCAAGAAGGACGAAGCCGAATTGGAAAAAAGCCTTTTGAGTCAAGCAGAAGCAGAGGTAAAAAAACAAACATCCGAAAAAAATCTGAGCAAGAAACAACAAGAGAAGTTGTTAAACGAGCTGAAGGAGAAGGTGGGCGCGCAAGTAGCTCAGCAAAAGCTGATGAACGCCATGGAGAAAAGCAAATTAAAAAGCAAGCAGAGTTGGAACCGCAAAGAGATGGAGGTGGAGGATGTGAAAACGCAGATGGCAGCGTGTGGGGCGTTGGCTTGTTTGACACAAAACGACGAAACGGGCGACATCTGCAAGGTCATCTCGCTGGCCGACCAGTTCACGTATGTCGTGGACTTGATCTCAGATGAACTGAAGATCGACCCAGGGCTGCAGCACCGGGCGGTGGTGGTGATGGTGCAGGTGCTGGCTAGCGACAAAGTAGTGCCACCTGTCAAGTTTCTGGTGGAGAAGCACCTGGGGGAGCACATTGAGACGCTCTGTCCGCCCGCAAGGAACACCTTCGAGCAGTTCCTGCAGTGGCGGGAGAAGGAGGAAATGACCAAAGAGGGCGTGCAGCTGGATTAGGAGTTTGACTAGGAAATTTAGTGTTCCAGGATACTAGTATTACAGAGACGGATCAGAATAATAATAATAATAATTTTGTGCTAATCTATATGTAGAAATGAATATTGTAGTTATTGCGAATTGATGAAAGAAAAAAAGTTATTGCGAAATGGTTTGAGAATTGATGAGTAAGAATTGGATTTCAAAGTGGAAGAGATCGATGAGAGTGAGCAGATTCAGAAGAGATTGGCATTATATAGTGGAAGAGATTGGCAAGTATAAGAGACTGGTTAAAGATGGGTACGTATAAGAGACTAGCAAGTATATAGAGATTGAAAGCTACACAACTGGGAGAGGTCGTACTAGAGACGCGTAACCAATTCTTCTCGACACAATGATTGTACTAGACACAACGCACCTAAATTTTGTGAAGAGACAGTTTTGTTCACGATGACGCGGCACGTTTATTCACGATCCCGCGGGATCTCGATAAGTGATCATGACTTTGGGTCATCTGACGGGTCACCTCCATCGACTGACGTGAAATCTTCTGCGGGCCAGATGCCGTCGTCGATGGAAGCCTTGAACAGGGAAGAACAGAGTCGAGGGTCTTAATTTTGTCGAATTTTTGTCGTAGAATCCAACAGAATTCGTCCAATCCAGCGAATTTTTGTCGTGCAATCCAACAGAAAAACCAACAGAATTCGATGACAACAATGTTATACAACAATGTTATACATCTCATAGACTGTCACATCATAGACTGTTACAACAATGTTATACATCTCAAAGACACCGACTATTAAAGTCTTTCGAAGACACAATATCATTCATTACACAGACATAATATTGTCGAAGATCGCGAGGGAACTCCTGCGCCTGTGTACTAGTAGTAGTAGGCAGCCGCAGCACATACTCAGCCATACGTATGTGATTCAAAAGATCGTGAAATTTAATGTGGATCATGATGTCTTCGGTTCCGTCCGCTTTTCGTGCGCTTTCGTCGCGACCTGGCAGTTCTCCGCGAGTGATCATGCGTTGCGCGTTCCTGTTGTCCGCATTCCTGTTGTCCGCGGAATCTAATACTATAATTCAGTCCAATAATTGTATATTATTGCAGCGTAATGCTGAAAATTCACTCAAACGCGTGTCTTCATTGTTTGAATTTCTGACACGGAGGTCCAGGAGCTAAGTAGTATAATGTATTGACATTGTCAGAGGAAGGCATAAGTAGTATTGTCAGAGGATAATTCATCTGAGGCTACGAGACTGTCAACTGTCAAGAGGAGCGTCTAAAACAATGTCGGAGTCTAGCGATTCGGAGGACGCACTGATAGCCGTGATCTGTGTGATGGTTGCGCTGCTGGTGCTGCTGACTATGGTCGCGGTAAGAAAGAAACGAATTCTTTATCCTATTACGATGGAAAAGGATAATAGTGCTGTATGAAGCATGGATGATGTTCTGGAACGTGGGCACAGATTTGAGTGTTTGTTGACGAGATCTGTCAAACAATATTCTGTGTAACAATAGAAGATAGCCATCATCGCCCGGTGACTTCCAGTTGAAATTGCTTCAATGACAATTTGAAATTTAAACGACGCATTCTGAGTTGAAAGACTGCCTCAGTTCAATTCAGCAAAACTCCTTCAATACAATACTTCACATTCAAGAAAACTGCTCCAACAAACCCCCCTCAGTTCCACTTCTTCATCCTGTACATGCGGACGAACCAGAAGATCGAGCAACTAAGGGCGGATGAGCGGGTGGCGAGGGCCACTGTGGCGGAGCACAACGTGAGTAGAGTTTCTCAATATCGAAACAAACTCGAAAGCATGTTAGTATAATATTAGCATGGTAACAATTTTGCATATTGCAAGGATTGTTTTAGATGGTCTATCTACTTTAAAAATGTCCAGTAAACCATTAAAGATCATTCTAGTGATTCCAAGGATTCCAAGATCTTAGTCTCACAGATTCTTGGTCTCCAAAATTTTGAAATTTCCGCAATGATTTTCGCAAGCCAATGATAGATACTATCCACTTGTCTAATACTAGATTCTACGATTCTATATTCTGATTCTCTAACAAATTTCCGTCAGGCTTTGGTGCGTGCCAGTCAGATCGAGCAGGCCCAAATAGCCGCAGCGGAGGATCGAGAGCTGGAGTCTGTTTGACCTATGAAGCCAGACGAGCCTTGAACAGTTGAACTCGTATGAAAAAAGATGAATCTGCCAGATGAACCTATCCCAGAAGGGTGTTCCGAACACAAGGAATACAACATAATGAGTTTCCGAACATCCGCATGATATTGGCCATCGTAATTACAGAGGATTTTTTTTGCCATCTTGCAGAGGTTTGCCATCTTGCCGAGGTTTGTCATCCAGAGGACACAGGGACTGAGTCCACATATTATGACCAACCATCCTCCTGGAGCACAGTCCGCATACTCTGACCAATAGTACTGTCTTGCACAAAAATTCCCTTGCAGAAAATTCTCCCTCCTGGAGTCACAGTAGTGCACGACACTCAGTTGTTCGTGGGCAATCATTCGAGTTCAACAACTGGAGTCCTGAATAGGTCGGTCACGTGTAATGATATTGCTGGGTGGTGGTGTTAGTCGCATCCTCGTCGCGCGCTGTTGTTGAACGTTCTCAGTTTTATCGCTTGCGGCTAGATCAGAGGAATTTTAGGTAGAGGATCTAGGTCTTATCGCGGCCACAATACTTTTTTTTGTCTGCTTTCGCGAAGCCGTTCCTAATTCGGTTTTTTCTTCACACCGGCTTGTCGCGGCGGTCTTCACTTGTTCACGCATGGTTCTTGACAAATCTCGCATTCTACATTAGTGTTTTGTACAAAAAAATCATTAGTGTATTGTTACTACAAAAATAAATTCCATTCCAACCATGGGGCGCGAGATAATCCTCCAACTGACGATATAGTTTGTTGTACAGTAACAAAAACAAATTCCAACCATGGGGCGCATGATGATCCAACTGACGATATAGTTTGTTGTACAGTAACAAAAACAAATTCCAACCATGGGGCGCATGATAATCCTCCAACTGACGATATAGTTTGTTGTACAGTAACAAAAAGAAATTCCAACCATGGGGCGCATGATGATCCAACTGACCATGGGGTGGGCATGCTTTTTGGCGGTGCTTGGGCCCATGCTCCACGTAGCCTTCCCCTGGGGCAACACTACCTACACCGTGTTTTTCATAGAGATGTGGCAGATCGGCTGGTACGCCTTTGGAGTCTGGCGCGCGCCGGGAATGGTGGCTCCTTTGTAAGACAGTATTAAATTTGGCATAGATTGGAAGGTATTAACTATTACTAACAGTAATACGAATAGTATTTGTTGGAAGAGGATTATTTGTTGTAGACATATTCTATTATACGATAGATAGTAGCATTTACATAGAAGAGTACTTATTATCAATACTAGGACCAATACTACGAGTAGCAATCATAATACTACATTATATGCTATTAGAAAATTAAAGTACAGAATACATATGTTGTTGATAGTATTCACGCGGCGAGGAGCAGCCGGGGCTCCTCGCCGCGTGACCTCCGCAGTTTTTGTGTTTGCTCTCTCGTTAGTGCGTTTTCTAATTTCGTATGACGAATCCTATCACAGTTTGCCGCTGCTGAATCATCACATATTATACTAACCTCTATATATTATACTAACCTCTATACTTCTCACAGTTTGAAGGCAGTGACCGCGGACGCCCAGATGCGGCAGGAGGACCCGCTGATAAGCCCGAAGGGACGGCGCTACTTCGCAGGTTTCACGTTGGGGGGCCATGCACCGACAATATTTCAGACGGAGGAAGAACAGAATGGGCTAGCCAGAAAGCGGCACGAGAAAGAAAGCCGGCTGACTGAGGACGAGAGAGCCGCTCTCGCTGACTTTGACAAGGCTATCATGACGTCTCAAGACAAGTCTCAAGCAGAACTCAAAGCGGAATTGGAAGATACTCAGAATATCGAGGTGAGTAGAAAACAGACTATTATCGACGAATTGAGAGAACAAACTATTTCTCGCACGTAAGTATCATTCATCAAGTAATAGTGAATATTTCGAACTATTGGACTCTGCTAATATTGGGATGATGTGTCACACTGTACAATAGTAAAAAGTGATTCCTACATTTCTACTTTTAAAACTACAGAAACGGCTGAAGCCGCGCAGCTTGACGCCCAGTACCCACCAGACCGCGGCAGGGCTGGACTTCGAAAAAAAACGCTTAGCGCGGAGGGAAAACCAGCACATGGGCTGGAAAATCCTCAACACGATGTCGTACTGGGGCGTGAGTCTGGTGGCTTTCACAGCTAATGTCGTGGATAAGTTTCTGGGTGAAGGCTCCGCGTGGTTCATCTCGGAGAACCCTGTCTCGTATCCGTGGTGGGCTGCTCACTGGTGCGCCTTCGAGGACCACTTCATCTCCCGGATGTTCATCTTGAGCGGCATCTGCCACACGGCGATCCACGCCTTCGCCGCTTCTTTGGTCGCTGGAATCCTGATGGTGATCAGCAGTATGGCCATGTTTGGGGGCTGTTTGTGTCTGAAGCAGTATCTTTATCGAAAACCCAATCCAAGATATCGCATGCACGCCGAACTTTGTTTTATTACTGGAGTGATGCTGCACTTGTTTTATCTCGTGGCTCTTAGCTGGGGGATTTGGCAAATCGGGTTTATGTGTCCCAAGTGGAACGTCATGTTCTTCTGGCTTCCTTGCCTTAGAGGCTACGACGCTCGGATCTTTCCCTTCGGCTTGGGGTTCGTGTTTCAACTGATGATGCTTTTTCTGCTGTGCGTAATCCCATGTCTGCGCGGCAACTGGCGGCTCTCTTCGGAAACGGAGTACGTGGAGAATCGCGACCTGATGATTTTTCGACGTCTCCAAGAACAAATTGCCGACCAACTATCGATGTTCGGCGGGGGCGGCTCCAGCGACGAGGACGACGTGTCTTCCACTGCGACCAGCGATCTCTCGTCTTTGACTTCGTCGGACGACTCGGAGCTCTTCGGCAGCGAGTCGGACTTTTCGGATGGCGAATTCGAAGATGGCAAATTCCACGCAGGCGGGCGGGGCGGCGTGTCGGATGGTCTCAGCGACTCGTACTCGGAGGACATCTTTGGGACAGGACGCGGTGGTCATCACGGACATCACCACAAATTCCACCACACCGGCGGGAGGCATCCACTTGGAGGTGGTCTAGGAGGCGGTGGAATCGAAATGGTGGGCGATTCCGACTCTTCCGGGTCGGACATTTATGGCTCGCGTTATGGGGGGTTTAACTCTGCCTTCATGGACGGCACAGATTCCTATTCGGCAGCCTCGCAGTTCGACGCACGAGCAGGCAACAGTATGGACCAGGGCGGGTTCTCGTCCTGGGACATGCAGCAGGGACCAGTCGACGGCAACCTCCTCCATGCCTGCCAGGATCTGTATGTCGAGTCTGGTTTTCAGGGTCGGCCCGAGCTTCCCCCGGGCTGGGATGGAGATCCGATGGCAGGACATTACTAGTAACCAGTAAATCTATAATAGAAACTAGCACAAGTATAGTAACTGTAATACTAAGTGCTATGTAAGCCTTAGTAAGAACTTACATAGAAGTATTACTAAGACATAGTAGAACTTAGTCTTCTAGTTTTTTTGGGTGTAAATTTTGTCGTTCTGTATCATTGACGTATCATGGTCGATCTGAGGTAGTAGTTACCATAGGACGCATGATGGATGATGTATAGGTAGCAGAAAACGCGTGTAGAACGATAGGAACTAGTTGTTGTTGCGTACTACTTCTCAGGGTGATTTCCTCCCACCACGAATCGATAGTTTAATAGATAGAAAGTTTCAGAACTGAACATATCGAATAACATTCTGTTGGACATACTTATTATCAACATTTGCATCATCGTTCCCTTCTGATGAGCAACATCAGAAGGGGACGACAGGGAAGATGCATTATCGGATTCTCGCACGCCCTGACCGTCTGACTGGAACTTGTCTGACTCATTTACCAGAGACTCAATACCAGGAACTGTAACTTGAGTTATAGTATTTATGTTTAAGAAAGGGGCTAAAGTAACTGTTACTCTGTTTATAGGTCTGCATTCGGATGTTCCAGTTCTTGCGCATTCCCAAGTTCTTAATACAAGTACAAGTTGTTGCGCATTCCCAATGTTCATTCAGTATGAGCAGACCGATTCCATTCATTTCTGTTTGAGCTGCCACTGTCTTTCTCTTTGAAACACTGTTACACACAAAGAGCGCTGCATAGGGAACAGCTTTTTTTCCTAGTAGTAGTTCCTATGGTTCTAAGTTTCTTGCTCGATTTTTGTCTTGTGTCGCGACGCGCGCGCGTTTCTATTTCGTTCTCTCCGGAGGTTCTTCATTTTTTCGTCGCAAAAATCATAATGATCATGATTTTTTTTTTGAGATATTGTGACGGTCGTTTGGGATTCTGTAGTCTCTGAGTCTGGTTGAGTCTCTTCGTTTCTAAGCAACAACGTCATGGTTGTTGTGAATCAGAATATTACAATTCTAGTGTTTTCATTTATGAGACTATTGTCAGGATTATTAAACAGTCGATTTAGGAGCAATTAATAATATTGATGTTTAAAGCGAGAAGCAGGTGACGAGCAGGTCCTTCGCGAACTTGTTTTTTTTTTTGCGAATATCCGATGTGTAATTTTAGAATCTGAATAATTCATAGTTTCTACTCAGAAGTAGAATAGTCTGGAGGCTGGAGGCTGAGGCGTGGAGGGAACGTGGAGGCTGAAGGGAAGACGCCTCCACCATGACCGAGGACGACGCCGGCGCAGTCGATGAGACTGCTGTGGTGAGGAGGGTGTGCTAATCATAATATTAATTAGATAATAACCCCTTTTTGATATTAGAATCATTTAATTTAACCATGTTGTCACTGTTTGTATTACTTTACCAATCTTAATCTTAAGATTCTTTAACTATCAGCACTGCAGCCACTTCTGAATGATTGTGGAACGTTGAATGGAACAACTGTAACATATCTCTGAAGAGAATAGAACCAAAACTTCTTAGAAAGAATCTATTTCTATTCCAGGTACCCGATAGTTTCGACTTCGAGTACACAGTATGCTGCTTGGCTGGGGACAAAGTGAATCTCGATGCGGAGGAAGACGGGCAGGTTACGGAGGTAATTTCGTCGTGTAATATCGTGGGCAGGTTACGGAGGTAATTTCGTCGTGGAATATCGTAAAATAGGCTCAACATTTTTTTGGTCGCGAATTGTCTCCATTTCGTGATGGCAGTCTCTGGTGTCAGGCATTTGCTTGAGCCTATTAAGGCATGGTACGATGATGCTGTCACTACGCGCCTACTCCCCCCACTCTTCCACAGGTTGACCTCGTCGCCACGCTCCAAGAGGGATTCGACGAAAGTTATTGTGTCATCGATCGCAGCGGACTCGTGGTGAGAATAGCTGTCATCGAAGAGTGATCCGACCACAAAGTGCAGAGTGGGAAGAATTATAGGCAACGATTGGAAATAGTAGATATCAGATTCATAGTCAGAACACTATAGTCTTCGCCCATTAAATTTACTGGTTGATTCCATCTCCCATTCTGTGACCTTCCTAAGGTGGATGGTGACGACGAGTCGCAGACCCTGAGTGGAGTTCTCCGAGCGAAAATCACCGAGGAGGTGGAAAGTCGGAAAGCGGCGATCCGCGAGAAACTAGCTGCGGAGGACGCAGGTAATACTAATCATCACGTTGAGCAATTGTAACTGTTTAATGTATCAGGCTCCTAGACTGCAACAGTGCTGCAGCTTGGTCACCATGTAGATCCCAATGCACTTGTACGGACATACAAGGGCAACATCCTCCGCGCGAATATCTATTAAATTTATATACCTGCGCAGGCCTACAAGAATCATATTATGATAATCACTCACTCACTAATATTATAAGATCACCTACGATATCAGTATTACTCCTATCAAACTCCCCAGGCGGTGACGGAAGTGGGGACGCAAGTGGAACCGCAGCCTCCACAACAAGTGACGGCCTGCACTGCGTGTTCGTCGTCGTCGGGTTGAGTGGCGAGGATATCGCGTCTTTCCGGGGCAGTGACGATGCCGGAATACACGTCGGGGTCCACCTTTCGGGGGAAACTGTGACCTATGAGCAGGTATATAATTAGTCATTTAGATTGAATATGATTATCTAGAAAATGGGTTAAGAATCTTATTCCCACAAGAACAAAAAAATGTTGTATCACTCCGCG
>JACLAC010007612.1_pt1 | contig 15748 bp, 12 predicted proteins | sample 8027881 | NCBI WGS metagenome assembly JACLAC01 (sample SAMN15725517, study PRJNA655200) | protist metagenome | isolation source: fluorescence activated cell sorting (FACS) single amplified genomes of... | place: Spain: Blaines Bay Microbial Observatory, Mediterranean Sea | collected 2016-01-19
ATATAACCTAGGCTCAGACCTCTCATGATTGATAAGATAAGCATCTCACAGCCGAAACCATAAGGGTATCCCTTACTAAATAAGGCTGCAGTGAGGTCAAAATGACCAGACTTCAGCAATGGGACAGCACCAAACTCACACATGATCCATATTTAGACCCATGACGCCCTAAGCATTGCTTCCCCTTCTGGGTCTCTATGTTACGTCTTCATATAAATATAATTTCTTATGAAAACCGCTCTCATCACCGGCATCACAGGACAAGACGGGTCCTACCTGACCGAACTCCTCCTTGAGAAAGGATATGAGGTTCATGGCGTGATTCGGCGCTCTAGTCAATTCAACACCCAGAGGATCGATCACCTCTACGCCGATGGCCGCGAAAAAACCGGACGCATGCACCTCCACTACGGCGACCTAACAGACTCCAGTAATCTCAACCGTCTGGTGGAGAAAGTGAATCCGACTGAGATTTACAACCTAGCAGCCCAATCCCACGTCAAAGTTTCCTTTGAGGTGCCCGAGTACACCGCCGAAGTGGATGGAGTGGGAACCTTAAGGCTCCTAGACGCTATTCGAGAAACGGGCATCGACTGCCGCTTTTATCAAGCCTCCACCTCCGAACTCTACGGCAAGGTTCAGGAAACACCACAGAGCGAAACTACACCTTTTTACCCGCGATCACCATACGCCGTGGCAAAAATGTACTCCTACTGGATCACTGTTAACTACCGTGAAGCCTATCAACTCTACGCCTGCAATGGCATCCTTTTCAACCACGAGTCCCCAAGGCGAGGCCCCACCTTCGTCACTCGGAAAATCACCATGGCCGTCGCCAACATCCACGAGGGCAAACAGAGAAAGATCTACCTCGGCAATCTCAATGCCAAGCGCGACTGGGGCTTCGCAGGGGACTACGTCGAAGGCATGTGGCGCATGCTTCAACAAGAAGAACCCGATGACTTCGTGCTCGCCACGGGTCGCACCGTGACCGTCAGGGAATTTGTTGAGATGTCCTTTAAGGTCATCGGCGACACCATCCGTTGGGAGGGTGAAGGTGTCGATGAGAAAGGCTACCGAAGCAATGGGCACTGTGTCGTTGAAGTCCACCCCGACTACTTTAGGCCCACGGAGGTTGAACTGCTGCTGGGCGACCCCAGCAAGGCCAAAGCAAAACTGGGCTGGGAGCCTCAGGTCGACCTCGAAGGCCTTTGTGAAATGATGGTGAAACACGATCTCGATCATGCAAAAAGATAGCAAAATCTTTGTCGCAGGCCACCGAGGACTTGCCGGCTCAGCTATTGTTGAGGCACTAAAAAACAAAGGTTATCACCATCTCGTTTTAAAAACGAGAGATGAGCTCGACCTTCAACAGTCCGAAGCCGTCACTGAGTTCATGCAAGAGGAACGTCCCGATGTTGTGGTTTTGGCTGCGGCCAAAGTTGGGGGCATTCATGCTAACCATAGCTATCCTGCCCAGTTCATCTACGAGAACCTTCAGATTCAAAACAACGTCATCCACCAAGCCCATAAAGCTGAGGTCAAAAAACTGCTTTTCCTTGGCAGTTCTTGCATCTACCCCAAATACGCACCTCAACCCCTAAAAGAAGAGCACTTGCTTTCGGGACATCTAGAGCCTACCAATGAAGCTTACGCCGTGGCAAAGATTGCAGGTATTGAAATGTGCCGCGCTTACCGCAAACAATACGGTCGCGACTTCATCTCAGCGATGCCGACAAACCTTTATGGCCCTAGGGATAATTTCCACTTGGACAATGCTCACGTGTTACCGGCGATGATCCATAAATTTCACCTGGCCAAGGTTCAAAAGCGCTCCGAAGTCCCACTTTGGGGCTCTGGAAAGCCATACCGTGAGTTCCTCTACTCTCTAGACTTAGGCATGGCTTGTGTTTTTCTTCTGGAGGAGTACAGTGGTGATCGCATCGTTAATATCGGAACAGGCAACGACGTTTCCATTCGGGAATTGGCGGAGCTTATTCGAGGTGTAGTTGGCTATGAAGGAGAAATCACTTGGGATGCCAGTAAACCCGATGGGACGCCGAGAAAGCTACTCGATGTGAGTAAAATCAGAGAGCTAGGCTGGTCGGCCCAGACACCTCTTGGTGACGGTGTTGAAGCTAGTTATCGTTGGTTTCTGGAACACTTGGGTGACTTGAGGCAGGCCTAATGAAATTACTTAATTCACGTCATTTCGATTATTATTCTTTTTTTATTATGTCTTCATGAGCGATCGCTACCTGATAACCGGAGCAGCAGGATTCATCGGCTACCACACCGCCCTGTCACTCCTAAGGCTAGGTCATCATGTTAGTGGTATTGATAATCTCAATGATTATTACGACCCGAATTTAAAAAGATCTAGATTAAAACAGTTACAAGAATATCAGAATTTTTTCTTTTATGAACACGATATCGTCGATCGAGAAAAAATGAGTGAGATCTTTAATCTAGCAAAGCCCCAAAAGGTGATTCATCTGGCTGCGCAAGCAGGCGTACGCTACTCTATAGACAACCCATACGCCTACATTGACGCCAACATCGGAGGATTCATCACAGTTCTAGAAGGCTGTCGACAACATCAAGTTGAGCACTTGGTTTACGCAAGCTCAAGCTCTGTATACGGACTCAATGGGCAAATGCCTTTTTCCGTAGAACAAAATGTTGACCACCCTATCAGCCTTTACGCAGCATCAAAAAAATCAAACGAATTGATGGCTCACTCCTACTCTCACCTTTATGGTATTCCTACTACAGGTTTAAGGTTTTTCACCGTATATGGCCCATGGGGTAGACCAGATATGGCGATTTTTTTATTCACAAAAGCAATTATAGAGGGAAAACCCATCAAGGTCTTTAACCACGGAAAAATGAAACGTGACTTCACCTACATCGATGACATCGTTGAAGGCGTTGTCCGCTTAGCAGACTTACCTCCTAGTGGTGGTGATAACTGGGATCCCAATTCACCTCAAGCTGCAAAGAGCTCTGCTCCGTATGAGATTTTCAATATTGGAAACCATACTCCCATTGAGTTAAATGATTTTATCTCCTGCATAGAGGATAATATTGGTAAGAAGGCAGAACGGGTCTTGCTACCGATGCAAGATGGCGATGTTTCGGCAACTTCAGCTGATGTAAAAAGTCTTTGTGAGAAAACAGGGTTTAAGCCTGATACACCGCACACTGAAGGCATTGAGCGTTTTGTTCAATGGTATAAAAATTATTATCTGAACTGAAAAGAGTCTAAAAAAATTAAAGGCTTCACCAAACCTCCAACTCATCAATCTAGTTGCCTACTGAAATTCGCCAAAGCTCTCAATACACTCAATGAAAAAAGTACTCATCACAACCGTTCCTTTTGGCGACAAGAACAAACTGCCCCTAGAACTGCTCGAAGCAAAAAATATCGAATACAGGATAAATCCCTTAGGTAGAAAACTCACAGAAGATGAGTTATGCAAAATGGTCTCTGATTTTGACGTGCTCATTGCAGGCACAGAACCAATTTCAGAGAAAGTTATGAACCACGCAAAACGATTGAAATTCATATCCCGAGTTGGCATCGGCCTAGATAGTATCGACCTCCTTGCTGCAAAAGAAAAAGGAATACTTGTTAGCTATACCCCAGATGCACCTGCACCAGCCGTTGCAGAGCTGACTATCGGGCTGATGCTCAGCCTGCTGAGGTCTATTCATATCGCTAATTCAAAACTACACCGAGGTCAATGGCACCGATACTTTGGCAGACGCATACCTGAAATAACTATTGGCATTATTGGAGTAGGAAGAATTGGAGGCAGAGTTCTTAGAAGATTATCTAGCTTTGGGTCACCCCGTGTCCTCGTTAACGACCTTCATTCCGATCGCAATATAGCACCTGATCTCAAACTCGAATGGGTAGGAAAAGATGAAATTTACCGTAAAGCCGATCTCATAAGCCTACATTTGCCCCTAACCGTTAAAACAAAAAATTTAATTCAAAAGGATCAACTCAACAGCATGAAAGATGACGCACTACTCATCAATGCCTCAAGGGGAGGGATCATCCATGAAGGAGACTTAGCAACAGCTCTTTTGAACGGAGTCATCGGAGGTGCTGCGATCGACGTGTTTGAACAAGAACCTTACAAAGGAAATCTCTCCCAAATAGAAAACTGTTTACTAACGTCACACATGGGGTCAATGTCAATCGACTGCCGCAATAGAATGGAACTGGAAGCGACAGAGGAAGCCGTCCGTTTTATCACTGGACAGAATCTCGAAAACTTAGCTCCACCTGAAGAATATGAGGTTCAACAGCAAGGTCTGTAGACAACCCTTATTCATCACCCAAAGCTCTACATTTTCCCTAATCCTAAAAACAACACTTCCAATAGTGCGCCTTTGCTATCGATCAATTGAGTAAATCCTTAGTCATATGGGATTCTAATGCAGCCCCAGCAAGTTTATCCCCCGAAACTCTTGTGGTACTTTGGTCCAACTTCAATTCAAGAGCAAAAAAGAATCACACCTCCTTACCGATCATCATAGAGGAAAATGCACACACTCTTCGGTCAATTTACCTCGAATGGGTCCACGACCTTGCCAAACAAAGCTTCAAAGGCAAAACTATCATCGAACACCTGAAAATCCGAACTGATTTTAGCTACTGGTGGATGACCTTACTTTCCGAAAAAAGCAACTTTTCCAAGTCACCACAAATCGAAAACATTATCCGTCTATTAGCTTTTGAAATTTGGTTTTCTAAGCAATCGGATATTGTAAAAATCACGTTGCATAGTCCTTCAAAAGTTTTAGCAAAATGCCTAAATTCATGGGCAGCAAATAAGCAAATCCGCTTTAGTCACATCCGCACTCCTTTAGCAAATAAGGCCACTCCTCTCATCAGAAAAGTCTTTAACAATTTACCTAAATGCTCTCAAAGCATCATTTTTCTAATCCGCTACTTATTTAAAAGATGGCCTCTCATTCATTCGAAACCTTTGAGTTGGGATAAAAGTAAAGCGAGCACGACGTTCATATCTTACTTTGACAGTTCATCGCTTAATAAAAAAATATTAGCCAATCGATACTGGGGAGGGCTTCCCGAACACCTCCAAAAAAACAACACTCCTGTCAACTGGGTTTTTCTATATTTGGAAGATAACTTAAGCCAAGGATTTAAGCTTGCTAATGATCACTTGGCAAGGCTAAATCAGAATGGCTACCAACAATTCCATACAACACTAGACTCTTTTCTCTGTATTAAGATAGTCCTCTCTGCCATCAAAGACTACTTAAAAATCCTAAAAAAGGCTTTTATGATCAGGAAATTTCATCCAAAAATGCCTAAATATCCTTTTGATTTTTGGCCTCTCATGCGTGAGGATTGGACTGAGTCACTAACCGGATCTACTTGTATTGTAAACTCACTAATCCTTAATCTCTTCGAAAAATGCTTAGCATCCTTACATAAACAAGAAAAAGGGTTCTATCGACAAGAAAACCAAGCTTGGGAGCTTGGTTTAATAAATTCATGGAAAGACCTAGGTCACAAAAATCTATATGGAGTACCACACTCTACCGTTCGAGACTGGGATCTTCGTTACTTTTACTGCCCCAAAACCCTTTCCGATCGTGGCCATATGCATCTCCCCCAGCCTGACCACGTTTGCGCAAATGGTTCTGCCGCAAAAAAAACACTCATCGACTCACAATACCCAAAGGATAAGATCATCGAAGTTGAAGCTTTACGTTATCTCTACTTACATAAGCAGGGAAGATCTCCTCGAAGCAGAATAAATAACACCCTCCTTATCCTTGGCGATTATTCTGCCGATATCTTACAGGAACAAATGGAGCTAATCAACGATGCGATACCACATTTAGCTCAGAAACCAAAACTCTTGATCAAACCTCATCCATGTGGTCATCTCAAGTCTTGGGATTACCCAAACTTATCTTTTAAAATCACCAATGAACCCTTAGAGCATGTCCTTCTCAATTGTGATTATGTTTTCACTGGTGGCACAACATCGGCCATAGTTGATGCTTTTTATGCAAGACTACCGCTAATTGTTCACATCGCGCCCGATAAGCTCAACCTTTGCCCCCTTAAAAACAGTCCATACATTTTCCCTGTCAGTTCTAAAAAAGAATTCCAAGAAGCACTTTCAATGCTAAGATCATATCAACCACCAAAAAAGATCGATTATTTTAACCTTGACCCGCAATTCCCGATTTGGAGACAGCTCTTAGGCATGAACAATGATTCTCAATCAAAGCCCCAACTCACTCTTTGACTGTCAACAGCTCTAATATTGAGTTCCACTAGCCATACTTATATTGTTAAGTGCAAATGACAAAACATCACCTACCTCTGCCTTCCCTCTTGAATCAAGGAGTCATTTAATGTCTGTCATCGGTGTTATCCCTGCAAGAATGGGATCGGGAAGATTCCCAGGCAAGCCCATGGAAGATATCTTAGGGATGCCAATGGTTGGCCATTGCGTCAAGCGTGCTGAACTGGCAAGAAGTTTAGACCAGGTCATCTTGGCAACCTGTGATCAAATCATTTTTGATTATGGCCTATCTTTAGGTGTCAAAACGATCATGACATCATCTGAGCACTCCACTGCTTCAGACCGAGCTGCCGAAGCGATGCTCAAATACGAGGAGTCTTCAGGCGATAAAGTTGACATCCTTGTTATGATTCAAGGAGATGAACCTATGATTTTCCCAGAGATGATAGACAGTGCCGTGGAAGGACTAAGGCAAGTCATCACTAATGACTGTCAAGTTGTAAATCTCGTTGCAGACATCAAGTCTGAACAGGAATTTGAGGATCCTGGCGAGATCAAAGTTGTTATGGACAATAATGGCTTTGCTCTTTTCATGTCGAGAGAACCTATACCTTCTAGGTCCAAAATAACAGGTGCGGTCCCAATGAAAAAACAGGTCTGCGTCATCCCTTTTACACGTGACTATTTACTTGAGTTCAATAATTCACCCACGTCTTCCCTAGAATCTGTGGAAAACATTGATATGTTACGTGTTCTCCAGATGGGACATAAGGTAAAGATGATTCCTACTGATTTCGACAGCTACAGTGTTGATACCCCAGAGGATCTCGCTAAGGTTATTGAGCTCATGAAAAATGATTCACTTCGCTTAAACTACCAGCCTTAGCTCTAAATGTCTCCAATATACACACCTATATTAAGAATGGCTTTGGCATGAAAGAGATCAATCAGTGCTGTCGTATCTGTCAAGCTGATCACGCACAACAATCCATAAGAGCAGAATTTGTCTATGGTGGACGACCAGAGCATAAGTTCTGGGAATGTAAATCTTGTTCCATCATCTACCTCGATCCTCCTTTATCTAAAGAAGAAGAAAAAAAATTCTATATCAAAGAATTTGAAAGCTTCATGAGCAAAAGAGTTGGAGACCATAGGGATTGGAGTAATGCTGAACTTCATAACAAAACCAATCAAGACCAAGTGTTGCGAAGAATGCCTTTTTTGGAGGAACACCTTCGCCCAAACATAGACCTACTGGAGGTCGGGTGTTCCAGTGGCTTTATGCTAGATGCTTTCACTGAAAAAGGTCTCAACTGCTATGGGGTTGAACCATCCGGTGAGTTTGGTGACTTTCTCTCCGAGAATGGACATCGACATTTTCAAAATTTATCCGATATAAAAGATCAAACCTTTGACGTTATCACTCATTTCTTTGTTCTAGAGCACATTTCGGATCCGTTTGATTTTATTGAACGTCAACTTGAATTACTTAACCCTAATGGTGTTATCATCGCTGAGGTTCCCTGCGCTAATGACCCTTTGACTTCAATTTATAGCATTGATGCCTTTGAGCAATTTTATTGGTCGATTGCTCACCACTACTACTACAATCCTGATTCATTGAGTTTTATTCTAGATAAAATCAATTGTAAGTACAAAATTATCCCTGAACAAAGGTATGACCTCTCCAATCATATCACTTGGTTAATGGATGGAAAACCTGGGGGGCAAGGCCGTTTCAGTGAGCTATTCGGAGCGGATCTCATACAATCATATAAAAAACGCATGATAGAGTCATGGCAATGTGACACCATGTTTGTCTACATTTGGAAGGACTAAATGGCTAACTATATCGTCACGGGTGCAGCAGGATTTATTGGCTCCTGCCTTGCCAGAAAACTCATCGACCAAAACCACTTTGTCGTCACCATCGACAACCTTAGCACTGGTTTCAAAGAAAATATTCCAAAAGGAGTTCATTTTATCAAAGGAGACTGTGGACACGAGGATAGTCTTAAAAAAATACCAGACCTCAGATACGATGCGATCTATCACATTGCTGGCCAGAGCTCCGGAGAAATCAGCTTTGATGATCCAATCTACGACGTCAGGACCAACACACTTTCCACTCTACTGCTACTGAACTTCGCACTCAAGAAAGATTGTCCTAGGTTCATCTACACGAGCACCATGTCAGTCTATGGAGAACAACCCAATATAGCAACAAAGGAAGATTCCAAGTGCATACCGACATCATTCTATGGTGTCGGAAAATTAGCCAGTGAACAATACCTGAAGCTCTATCAAAACCATGGACTCAAAACAACATCGTTAAGACTTTTCAATGTTTACGGTCCTGGTCAAAATCTAAGTAATCTAAGGCAAGGAATGGTTAGCATATTCCTTGCACAACTCTTCAATGATAGCTGTATCCAAATGAAAGGAAGCCCCGATAGATACCGAGACTTTGTCTACATTGACGATGTTATCACTGCCCTTACGAATTGTCTGACCGACAAAGCTTCTGAAAATAAAACGATTAACATCGGCACAGGCAAGAGAACCTATCTTAGTGAACTTACGGATATGATGTTTCATTTGACGGAACGTGAACACAATTTAAAAGTTTCTGGAACGACACCTGGTGATCTAAATGGTATCTTCGCTGACACAAGCAAGATGAGGTCTCTGTTAAATCTCCGCAACATCATCCCGCTCGATGTCGGACTCAAAAGAATGATTGAGTGGATAGGGTTTCCTGAGAAGGAGCTAAGTTGATACCACCCTCGCTTTCTAGACAATCCTTATGCCAGTAAATATCAGCAGATGAAACATCAGAAATATCAAGACTACGTTATCTCAGAAGGAAAACTTATAGGCGAATTTGAAGAAATGTACCAAGATCATTCTGATCCATGGAACCAATCTAGTGAAATATTTGCGACAGACAAGGCCGTTACCCTACACTACCTAAAGAAATATCGCATAAATAGTTGTGTTGAAGCAGGCTGTGGCCTTGGGTATTTCACAAATCAAATTTCAAAGCTTGGAATAGACTGTCTTGGAACAGATATTTCTACTACTGCCATATCTAAGGCAAAGAAGATTTTTCCACAAAATAAATATCTTTGTTCACAATTTTCAAATTTCAAAATTTTTAATGACTACCAGGCGATTCTCATGCTTGAAATCACATGGTATATTCTTGATGAATTGAAGGATTTTCTTGAATATTTCAACTCAACAGACAAATACCTTATCCATACGCTAACAACCTACCAAAAGGACAAACAAAGCTATGGAAAGAATTATTTCTCTGATTCAGCCGAAATCTTATCGTTTATGGATCTAAATATTCTAGAACATGGAATGGTTACTGAAGGCAATGGTATCACAAGAAACTTTTTTATCGCAACAAAAAAGACTACGACATCCATATCTGTCCCTTAAATTCTAATGAATAGAATAAATAAAATAAATAGTATTAGGAAAAACATCAATTCAGGGCAGATATCTCTTGGTGGATGGATGCAAATCCCGCATCCTTCGGTTGCTGAGATCATGGGAAGCGCTAACTATGATTGGGTTGCTGTTGACATGGAACATGGATCGATATCTATCCAACAACTACCGGATATTTTTCGAGCCCTAGAGCTTGGTGACACACTACCCTTAGCTAGGTTATCCGATGGCAATAGCACAGAATGCAAAAGGGTCTTAGACGCAGGCGCTGGTGGTGTGATTGTTCCTATGATTGAAACGGCAGATCAGTTATGTGCAATTAGAGATGCCTGTCGTTGGCCACCCTCGGGAAATAGAGGTGTTGGTTTTTCTAGAGCCAATCTTTTTGGAAAACATTTCGAAACTTACAAGGAAGAAGCTCAAGCACCTCTCCTCATTGCTATGATTGAGAACACTAAAGCAGTAAGTGAATTAAATAAGATTTTAAAAGTTAAGGATCTCGATGCTCTTCTGATAGGACCCTACGACTTATCTGCTTCGATGGGGATCACCGCACAATTTGATCATGAAGTTTTCATTGAAACAATGACCAATATTAGGATATTGGCAAAAGAGGCTAATGTTCCCCTAGGAATCCATGTTGTCGAACCTTGTAAAAAACAGTTGAAAAGACGTATCGATGAAGGCTTCCAATTTTTGCCCTACTCAATAGATAGTGTGATGTTAAGACAGATGCTCAAATGAAAGACTACCTTATTTTTTAAAACCCGATAATATGATCCTTAAACCTAACTTTATAAAAAACTCCGCGAAATACCTCAACTTTCCTTTTAAGCTTTATAACTCGTTTAGTTGATAAATATTTCCTTACCAAAAAATAATGAGCTTAATTACACCTATAGACCGAAATTTATTCAAAATATGACCACCCATTTTTTTGCAGACTAGGGTCATTAGCTTTCCACATAACTTATTTCTCTCTAAAAAATAAGTTATGTGCTGATTCAGAGATATATTTAAACATGATACAATTGTCAACGTCATAAAAATCACAGATATAAAATGTATAAAAATAAACATCTCCAAATATTATTTTTCAAACGGATGCAGAGAACTTTTTTACTTTGCAGTCAATAAAAAGCGTAAAGTATTTACTATCTCTTTCTAGAATGGTTTGGTACGTCACAGTCTTTTATTATCGTTTGACTTACCAAAGGCTGCAACACACGGTCCTCCCACAAGCTTGAAGAAGCATACTTTTCTTGAGATCAAATCTAGAACTATCAATTAAGCCAACCTTTTTTAATCACAGTTTATCATCATATTAAGCCACTAGGAGGTTCACATTGCCAGGGTATGAATTAGTTGGAAAAGAGGAATTGTTCCAAATATCTAAATTATTTAAAGGAGATAAAGTAAATCTATACCGTTACGGAGAGGGAAATAGTACCGTTCGAGAATTCGAACAAAAGTTTGCCGATTTTATGGGAGTCAAATATGCACATGCCGTTTCAAGTGGAACAGCTGCGATCCACTGTGCACTAGCTGGATGCGGAATAACAAAGGGAGATGAGGTGATCACAACATCATTTACCTTTGTGGCTCCCATAGAGGCGATTCTTTCGGTCGGCGCAACTCCAATACCTGTAGAAATCGACGAAACCTATCATTTAGACCCTGAAGAGATAAAAAAATCCATCACAAACAAAACCAAAGCCATTTTATCGGTACCGATGTGGGAATCCCCGAAGATGGATAAAATTTTAAGTATCTGTAGGGATTTCAACCTTAAATTGATTGAAGATTCTGCTCAATGCTTAGGAGGTGTCTTTAATAACCAAAAACTCGGCACTTTTGGAGAGATTGGAACATTCTCCTTTGACATGGGCAAGAGTCTTACGGTAGGAGAGGGCGGCATGATCATATCCAACAACAAGGATCTTTATGACCGTGTTGCTGAGTTCTCAGACCATGGCCATATGCACTTAGAAGATGTCCCTCGAGGTCAAGACCCTAGACGATCTCCAGGCCTAAACTATAGAATGAGCGAACTTTCAGGCGCAGTAGGATTAGCTCAAATAGATAAATTGACTAGTCTATTAGAACGGCAACAAAAAAACATCCAAAATATCATGTCAGGAATCTCTGACATAGATATTTGCATCAGACCAATTGTAAATCATTCCATAGGTACAGGAGACACACTCATCTTCAGCTTTAAAAGCGCAGAGCTTGTCTCGGCATTTATCAAAAACTTCTCAGACCATGGATTTTCATCTAAAATCTTACCTGATGCCATGGACTGGCACTTCGCAGGATCTTGGAATCATATATTCTCTCCTGCAAATGGCTATTCTCAGGACCTTATTTCGCATTGGCCCAAGACATTCAGTCTACTTTCTAGAAGTATTGCGATTCCCATTCATTATAATATGAGTGACGAATATTCTCTAGAATTGGTTAAAGCTATCAGGAAGTCAATGCCTAATAAAATAAGGTATTAGATATAGATCATCTATAAGTTGTTTATGTTAGGCATATGATTGTTAACTTTTAAGGGAGCTACTTTTTCTGAAACCTAATGGATAAATCCAAGACACTCATTGTTATCTGGCTCACAAAGAAGTGTGATCTAGGAGATGTTCAGAAGGCTTTAGAAAGATTCTCTAATCACCAAAGTTTCTACTTAACAGCATCTCCCTTCTCTCAATATTTAGCAGAAAAGCTTGAGCTACCATCGATACCAATCAGCAAGATTTTCACTCCAATCGAGATGAAGAAACTCTCGTCAAAATGTCGTTCAGAAATATTCACTCTCCTGAACAGTAGGAAGAATTATTGGCAAGGATTTAGCTATGAGTTAGGATTGATATTATCCCTTTTTGTTGTGAACAAGACAATTCAAGAGTCGATTAACCGTATAAAGGGTGACTCTTCGGGGTACCTATTACATGATCATGAAGAAACTGATCTCTCATTTGATAATTTAAAGCTAAACAACTCGATTTTTTCCTCATTTAACTTAGAAGAAATCATAGTAAAGCCTGTTTCTGTCAAAATAAAACGTAAAAATTTTACTTCATTAAGTTTAAGTAGATTTCTTATGAGAATATTTTTTCCTAAGCATGACTTACGCTACGATTGGTTTTATTATCCCACAATAGCTAATTCATTAAAATGGTCACTTAAACTAAAAATAGCAAAAAACCATCATACTCACTCAACTCCATGTATCATCAATCTCCTTAAAATATTTCGTACCTATTTCGAAGAGTGCATGACGAAGGAAATTGAGCAACTACTCTATTCTCATTTATACGAAATATTCAATTCTGATGCACTTGAACATAGAGGCTTTCCTAAAATAAAATGCTCTGTTTTTGGCAATAGGATTGATACCATTTCTAATTATCATAACAAATCTATAGGAGGCATAAACATCTATTATCAGCATGGTTCATATCTGTATAATTCATACTATTTGAAAAATATGGAAATTTACCCTGCTAATATAAATATTGTCTTCAACAATTACACAAAAGAACTCTTTCATGATCTAGGGGCTAAAAATGTCATCTCTGCAGGTTCAAAATCTCACCAGTATAAAATTAAAAGAAAATCTAAATTTAAATACGACTACCTATACATAACACAAGGTCATGATTACCTAGGAAACCTCTGTTATGATGACCTTGAAGGGTCTTTAAGATCTGTTGACGGACATATGACTTATCAGAGACATAAAGAAATTATTAATATGTTTGGACTTAGATTTTCAAATATGTCTATTTGTATCAAAGCACATCCTCTTATCTTAAAGAACGGACTTTATGTACCTTTCTGGGAGCTAGCTCAGTCTTACCCTAATATTAAGATTGACACAAATACTCCTTGCAAAAACCTTATCGCAAATTCAAAAAACCTGATCTTCGATTACTTTTCTTCGGAACTAACAAATAGACATCTCTTTGATAATTTTGGTGTAATACTACTTGACGGAGTATCAACTTTACTTCCTGAGCACATCAAACATGACCTGAATCAAATATTTTACCTTTGTCGTTCAACTAAAGATCTTGAAGACTTAGTCAAGTCAAATGGATCATTTATTAATCCCAAAAAAGTAACCTCGAATCTACTTGATCATTACATTTCAGTAAAACCTATGTCGAAAACAGAGCTTTTAAATTGTATTAATAAAATCCAATGCAGCTCCTAAACCTTACAATTTTAATCAAATAATTTACTCGATAAATTAAAACAAGTCTTTCGTATGAATCCTTCTAAAAAAAAAATAAAGAACAACACCTATCTAGATTTGTTTTCTTTTTCGGCCAACCTCTTCAAGAAAAAACCCATACATTCTTTTGCCTTTCTAATCTCATTTACGATCACGGGAATACTAGATGCCTTTGCCATGATAAGCCTCTACCCTATCATGGATGAAATCACAGGAAACATTAGTGAAAATAGATTTGTTAATTACATATCCTTTATGATTTCAATTATCTACGGGGCGCCAACATTAGTATCTTATATCTTCAGTTTTATTTTCATTTCACTTTTTGCTTCATTAGTTCATATTTCTGTTGAGGTATTCAAAGGGAATTTTTTAAAAAGCATCGAAGGTGACCTTAGGGACACATTTACCCAACGAATTTTAAACTTACCTTGGGAAAACCTATCCAAAGTTAGGCATGGTCACTTCACGAATGCCCTTATCAAAGACATTGACAGCAGTGTGCGCTCTCACTTGCATTTATTGACAGCAATGGGAACTATGCTAACAGCATCTCTTATCCTATTTATTATGTTTATCATAAATTTAAATTTCACTTTGACAACAATCACATGTATGGTAATCGTATACGTTGCACTGAGCCCACTAATCCGAGTACCTCATCGTTATGGAAAAATGTATGTAGAGGAAGGTGCTAAACTAGCCAATAAATTAAATAATATCGCCAAGGGATTCAAGGAGATTAAAGCTGTTTCTAATGAGAAGGATATCTTTTCTTATGTAAAACCTACTTTCAGAGACCTAGAGCATTACATGATGATGGTAAATACAAACCTCGTTGCTTTAAGAAATCGATCATTTGAATTAGCTGGTGTTTGTGTTCTATGTTTACTCATCTACATATCACTAAATCATCTTAGTTTAACGTCCTCGACCTTACTCGTCCTTATGGCCCTTCTAATTAGAGCTATCCCTCTTTTCTCCAGCACCTTAGGCCAGATTTCAAATGTACTATCCTTCTTGCCAGGACATCATCATATCATAGAACTTATGCCTCCACTTGATGAAAAAAAACCGAAAAGCAAACATGTTCCACTTACAAAAGCGTCATCTTTGGAGGCCAAAAACATATCTTTCTCTTATGATGGGAAGTTTAACCTTATTGATAATCTCAATCTTAAGTTAGATATAGGTCAAATATGTATTATCAAAGGCCCTTCTGGGGCAGGAAAATCCACAATATTAGATCTTCTTTCAGGAGTTCTATCTCCGACTAGTGGAGAGGTTCTTGTCAATGGTATAAATATCCAAGACTTTGATCAAGCAACTCTTCACCAACACGTTAATTACCTACCACAATTTTGTTTCTTGCAGTCTGATACAATTAGAAAAAATATCTTATGGGGCGGTGGAGACGAACAGTTAATTGAAAAAGCTATTGATCTATCCCACCTTAGGACTTTTATTGATCATAAAGGCCTTGACTACGAGATATCTGAGAGTGGCCAGAACCTCTCGGGGGGACAACGCCAAAGAATTGGATTAGCTAGGGTTTTTTCTAGAAGAGGAGAGTTCTTGCTGCTTGATGAACCCACTTCTGCTCTTGATGTTAAGGCCGAGAAGCATATTATTGCTCATCTGAATGAACTAAAGAGAGAAAAGGGCATTTTTATTATAACCCATAGCCAATCACTCTTTGACATTGCTGATAAGGTTATTGACCTTGATCTCAAGACAGCTTCTC
>JACLAC010022614.1_pt1 | contig 15742 bp, 16 predicted proteins | sample 8027881 | NCBI WGS metagenome assembly JACLAC01 (sample SAMN15725517, study PRJNA655200) | protist metagenome | isolation source: fluorescence activated cell sorting (FACS) single amplified genomes of... | place: Spain: Blaines Bay Microbial Observatory, Mediterranean Sea | collected 2016-01-19
GCCCACGATTGGTCCGCGTTCAAGAGCGCCCCGAGTAGTAGTAGTAGTAGCAGTAGTAGTAGAAGTGTTGGTCTCGAAAATGACGACGGCGATGGTGATGGCGTCGCAGGGCCGCCTCCTCCTGCTGACGACTACGACGATGATGATGAGAATGGAGAAGAAGCAGGCCCGCCGCCGCCTCAAGAAGAAGATGAAGAAGAATATGGCGAGGAGGATGATGACGAGGAAGAGGAGGAGGAGGAAGAGGAAGATGACGAGGACGACCCCGGGCACTCCTGGATCACCACTTTCAGCGAGGAGCATGGCGCAGACTACCACCACAATCCAGACACAGGGCAAAGCACGTGGGTGGAACCAGACGAGGTGCGCCACGCTCGCGAGGCGAAGAGAGGAAGAGCCGCAGCTCGGGCGAAGAGAGACAAAGCGCGGAAGGCGCGGAAAGCGCGCAAGGCGTCTCGAACCAATACGCGCAAGGAGAAAGTCATCTCCGAAATCATGTCCGAAATACGCGAACCATCCGAGCTGCCAAGCTCGCCGCCGCCGGAGACCGTCGAGCAGCTTGCCAACCTCAGCGCCGAGCTCTCGCAAGTCATGTCGTTTGGATCAACGGACGATGAGGTTGCCGTGGGAGAGCAGCTTCCCACGATAACCAGCCTGCCGCCGGGATTGGAAGGCGAAGGCAACGGCGCAGGCGCAGGCGCAGGAGGCGACGGCGGCGGTGACGACGACGATGCGGACACGATGATCTCAACCCCGTCCAGTCACTATCAGTACCACGAGCACGCCGCCGAGCACAATAACGAGGAGCGAAACTTCTTTGCGGACCTCTTCCACGGAGGGCCAGCCTCGGACGTCAAGAAGTCGATTCACGAGCTCGCGAGCGCGTGGCGCGCTCTGACGCCGCTCGCGCGACAACAGGTTCTCGTGCAGCAGCTGTTCACGTCCCCGGCACTGGTCACGGACGCCATTCACACGCAGCTGTTTGCCCAGCTGGCGTACACCGGCTCGACGCTCGAAGGAGGGAAGCCGTACCTGGGGCACAGCCAGCTGCTGGAGGCTTTGGGGGTGCTTGGCTTCAACTTCCTTCCGGGGCCTGACGACTCAGACTCGGAGCAGGAGGACGGCGACGAGGAGAATGCGGAGGAGGGCGGCGACGCTCTGCGCCAGCGAGAGGAGAACACGGCTCGGCTGTCGTACGCGCTGCACTCGAACAAGATCCACCCCGATGTGGTCTACTACGACGGGTTCCTGAAGATTGTCGATGCGCTCGAAGCTTGATTGAATGGGCCCGGGGACAGAATATCAATGTTATGAAACTAAAGAAACTAAAGTAAGAAGTCTCTACCATTCGATGGAATTTTCTTTATCGTCACAACGTCGACGTGGGCAGCTGCGTCGCCTTGCTCCACTTACTCTTCGGCCCGGCCCACGTCGTGGACTTCCCCACATCTTTACTCAGCTCGGGCAAAGGGTCCTCGCAAAAGTTGACCTTCTCTGGGTCCTGCAGCTGAGCGCAGATGACGTGCGACGGGCAGGGCGTGATCTTCTCCACTTGCCCGTACACCTCGACCTTGTAGCATCCGTGGGCGATCCAGTTCTTCACCTGGTAGCCCCACCGGTCCAGCGCGTCCAGGGTGTGGTAGCAGGTGGTCTCGTCCTGCCAGGAGCAGTTGACGCCGGGGCGGCCGGTGTTATTGTGGATCTCCACGCAGATTGCCGGCAGCTGGTTCTGGAAGCCTTGCTTAATGCGCTCCAGCGTGTACACGCACGCTTTGCACACGCCGAGGTCCTTGCCCGCTTCCGGCTTGCACCGCTTCTCCTGATTCGCTTCTGTCGCGGTCGCGGAGGCGGCATTGGTATCGGCATTGGTGTCGGCATTGGTATTTGCTGCCGCTGCTGCTTTCTGCTTCTGCTTCTGCTTGAAACGCATGCTGCTTGGGACATCTCTCAACGTCGAGGAGGAGAGGTTGTAGAGCTTCATGTGCAGCTCGGGCGGGCTCAGCTCCGATGGTGGGGGAGCACCAGGAGCAGCGTGAGGTGGTCCTGGCGGCGGCTGCTGCTGCTGCTGCTGCTGCTGTTGCCGCAGGAGAGGTTTTCGCTGCTGGCGTAGATTTCCAGGTTGTAATGTGCCGACAGCAGCAAAAGGGGATGCACGCCCGACCAGAGTTTCAAACCCGCGATGCAACGCAGCTTGCTGCTGCTGAAAGCGCGCGCTGGAGGCACTGTTCTGTGGCTGGGGCTGCTGCTGCTGCTGCTGCTGCATGATTTGAGGAGGAGGTGGTGCGGATACGGCTGCTCTTCTATCCGAGGTGGGAGCTTCAGCAGAAGGAATTCTTGCATCATCTACAGGCAGCGCTTCTCCCCACATCGCCTGGCCGATTTCATCGTCGTGGACGCCTGGCATGAGCCACCGGACTTGGGCTGCATGCACAGACGAGAAGAGGCAGGCGAGGTAGCAGAGGAGCTTGAGCTTCTTCATTCTTTGACTACTGGAGTAAAATAATGGCGCTGAAGGGCCCATCTATCCTCGTCTACGGCGGCGCCGGCGCGCTCGGGCGGGCCGCAGTCTCGCACTTCGCCAAGGCTGGCTGGGCGACCACCTCTGTCGACTTCAACGCCAATCCTGACGCGGACCATTCGATCACCGTCCCCGCGGACGCGTCGTGGCAGCGCCAGTCGGATGCCGTCCAGCATCAGGTAGATGCGTCGGAGCAGCAATTCGACCTCGTCTTCTCCGCCGCGGGCGGCTGGGCCGGCGGCAAGATCGGCTCCCCGGGCCTGATCGCGGACATTGAGTCCATGTATACGATGAATGTACAGTCGGCCGTGACGGCGTCTGTGGTCGCTGCGTCCTCTCTCCGCCCAGGCGGCCTCCTTGTCCTCACGGGCGCCGACGCGGCCGCTGGCCCGACTCCTGGCATGCTCTCCTACGGCCTGGCGAAGGCGGCGACGCACCACCTGACCGAATCGCTCGCCGCGGAGGGCGGCGGTCTCCCCGCGCAATGCGGGGTGGTCGCGGTCCTCCCCGCGACCATTGACACGCCCATGAACCGCGAGTTTATGGCTGACGCGGACTTCTCGACGTGGACTCCGGCGGAGGCGATTGCGGCGGAGGTGCAGCGCTGGGCGGAGGACTCTTCGGCTCGGCCGGCCTCGGGCAGCCTCGTGCGCTGCATCACTGCTGGTGGAGCGACTACCTTTAGTGTGTAGGAGGCTTCGAGAGATTTAGAAAGAAAGAACATGTGCGGCGAACTACAACTGTAGTACTCGTACCTCCCTCATCCACCTCACTCACAAGTACTTCCCTACGAGCTGTGCCCTCTTTCTAACCGGGGCACGCCGGGGGGAAGCACACCCGCGCCCTTTCCCTCTCCTCCTCCTCCTCCTCCTCCTCCTTCTCCACCGCCACCAAACGCCTGCTGGTAGCCGGGCAAGTCCTTCAGATCCTTCGTCGCGCCCTCCTTCGGGCGCTTCGACGCCCTTGCCAGCGCCTCGCCCCCCGTCGCCGCGAGCATCTGGCCGCGCAACGCTTGATACTGCTCCTCTGACACTCCGAGCTTCTCCAGCCACTCCGCAAAGTACGACGCGAGCCGCGCCGACCGTGGGTGCCTTCCCTTATGGAAAAGCTCAAAATCTTTCCGGTTCTGCACCTTGTCAGCCACGAGCATATCATTCACATCCTTCAGCGGCGACTTGTGAAAGGGCTGCTCCGACGGCGGCGGGTGGAAGCTGAGGTGCGCGTTGGCGATGTTGCGGTACTCCAACGCCAGCGACAGCACAAGCGGGTCCGAGAGCATCCCGGGGCACGTGCTGTTCCAGAACCGCTTCAGGTCTTCATCGCCCTGCACTAGCGGATGCAGAATGTACGCCCTCTTGGCCAGCTCGGACGCCCCGATCGCCTCAAGCACAAACAGCCCTTCGTCGATGTGGTTCATCATGTGAATGCCTGTGCGGTCCGTGACCTTGTCGCCGTAAAAGGCTTCCGCCAATCCGTACACGGGCGCGTATCGCACACGCGAGGACGGGACGACGTACGGCACCACCCCGCGCGTCGCGAAGAACTTTTCGAGCTCGCAGTCTGGATTGGTGAAGAGCTCCTTGCTCGGATTGGCGCTGAGCCATCGCGTCATGTGACCCTGGCCGCGACTGTCCGGGTAGACGAAGACGGAGTGCAGGACGCGATCGTTGATCTTAATTGTAGTCGTGCAGCCCCAGCTGTGTTGAGGACCCTCTGCTGCTGCCAGCTCCTCGACGGCGCCGGTCCACTCCAGTCCCTGCCCCGCGGTATGCACGAGCCCCTGGATCAGGCGGTTGCGGTAATACTGCGTCGCGTCTCGAACATTTGCACAGTCGGCGTTGAAGCGGGGGAGAGAGCGCTTCTCTTTGTAGTAGTCGTTCTGCTCGTACGGCAAAGTGACCTCGTCGCTGTCCAAACGCCAGCGCGCGCGGCGGATGTTGAGGGGCGACACCAAGTCGCTCGCGAGGGACGCTGACCGTGACTCCGACTGCGACGGGCTGCGAGGAGGAGGCGGAGGCGTTTGAGTTTTCGGACGCGGGACCACGCGAAGGCCGTTTTCTCCATAGATGGCGTAGTCGGAGAGTAGACGAAAGTCCTCGAGCTGCTTGCCGGCGTAGATGAGGCGCTGCTCGTCGACCGGGAGGCCCATCTTGTCCTGGATCTTTTGCTTGACGCTCTCGACGGTGTCCGACGCCTCGACGTTGAGGGTGAGGGTCTTGCCCGAGGGGTTCGCGATGTAGAGCTTCATGTACGAGTAGAAATTTTGGAAAGGTGCAAGATCGATCGAGGAGCCCACCCGCTATTCTGCATCAACTGGAGCCTTAGTTGTACAGGCTGTAAGACTTGGTGTATCTGGATTGTTTTCTGGTTCTATTATGGCGGGCGTCTGCGGCTCCCTCGCTGCTACTGCTGCTGCGGCTGGTGCGGCTGGTGCCGTTGGTGCTGGAGCGACTGCAGCTGCTGCCGTGATCACAAGTGGTGGAACAGTTACGGCTTCAGCTGCTGCAGCTGCTACGGCGGCAGGGCAGTTTGTGGTTGCTAATGCCGCTGTTGGTAGTACGGCTCTTGCTACTGGTACTGCTGCGGGTAACGCTGCTATTGCAGCATCTCAGGCAGCATTAGGCCTTCCCGCCACAGCTAGTACGACAGTTGCATCTGCAGCATCGGGTGCTTTAGCTGCGAGTAACGCTACTATAGCTGCAGGTGGTACAGTAGCAATGGGAATACAAGCAAGTGTTGCTTCTGCTGGAGCAAGTGCTGGTTCTGCTATTGCAACTAGTGCAGTACTTACTGGAACAATATTAGTAGGGGCACTAGTTGGTACTGGTGCAAGTTATTTAATAAAATGCGGTATAGGTAAAGGATTGAATGGTGCCAGTTGTGAAGAGTGTGCCGCGGGTAAATTTTCAGGCACAAATGATACGTCTGCATGTCAATCATGCGGAGGGGGGGAATACTCTTCTAGCGGTGCATCTGCATGTACACCAGTTTCTGCCGGTAATCAAGCCAAAGCTGACAAATCAGGTCAGGATGTGTGCGGTCAAGGTACGTATTCTGCTGGTGGAGCGGGATCGACTTGTCAATCGTGTGGAGCGGGTTCATACACGGCTAGTTCTGCTGTAAATAAATCACAATCATCTGGTGATAATCTGGTAATATCGGGAGCGTCACATTGTCTTCAGTGTCTTAAGGGATCGTATGATCACGACAGTTTATCTACAACGGTTTGTGCTGATTGTACGACGGGTCATTACAGAGTCAGTGCAACAGAGTGTAATGAATGTCCGATTAATACCTGGGATGATATAACATTATCGCAAGATAATGAGAAATGCACGGAATGTTCTGAAGGTACAATTACATATGATACGGCCAGTACATCTGCAAATGATTGTGTGAATACAAGCGAGAAACCAAGTAAAACAATGACGTACCAGACGTATAAATCCACTAAATTAGCTGATTCTGGCGACGACTCGAATGATTCGGAATATTCATCGGACGATATGATGGACAATGATGACGTCAAAACTACAATTCACGAATTCAGCATCATTGCGAGTTCGCAAGGCAACCGCCAGGAGAATAAGGTCCTGAAGGTCACCGCATGCGGGAAGTGTGAACTACCAAAAAAGGGACACGTATGTCCTCGTCGCCATCATCTTTTTCCTCCTCGGCCACTCCGACCAAGCATACGTGCCCTTTTTTTGGTAGTCCGCACTTCCCGCATGTGGTGACCTTCCGGGCCTTCTTCGGCGGCTGGTTCTTCACCTGGTTATCTGTCTGGTATTGATTGCGTTTTTTGCGGTGCAATGCTGTAACCAAATGAGCACTGATGTCAATTTCAGAGAGATTCGCCACCCGGGCTTTGAAGGTTTTGATCATGCGTGAGAACTTCTTCGAGGTACTTATGACCGTGGTTTTCTCATCAGCGAGAATCATAATAGGGTAAACAAAATCTCTCGATTTCACCTCATCCAATGAAGAATCCAGTCCGACAATAGCGAAGCACGGCAATGTCCACCCGCGGGACGTGGCAATGGGTTTGTACTTCTTCGGGATGATTTTGTATTTTCTTTTTTCATCCGATGAATTCTCCACCGCTACATTGCCTGGAAAGAGTGCATCAATGGAACCAACAACCATAACCACGGTGTCATCTGTACACGGTGCTTCAAGGAGTTTCTCCACGGCTCGGATTACTTGAGCTGTAAACATTGGACCAGGAGAAGGGAGGAGGACCGTGGAGAGGCGAAAAGATGCTTAGACTATCCATGAGAGAGGCGAGGAGTGGCTTCTGGAGTATTAAAAACTGGAGTAATATAGTTAAGGAGTTTCTGGAGATTTTTTTGAAGTGGAGTATTTTGAACTGGGGTAAATATTCGCTCACCATCACCACACACTCCTCGAATCTGACAGAGCACACACTCTTTTCCCCCAGGATGCGGAAGACGAAGACCCTGGTGCTCACTCTCAACACGGGGCTTTACCATAAGCTCACAAAGGCTCCTACTGGTCCCACCACCACCATTACACTCCGGTCCAACCGTACAACATATACCGTGACATGTTTCTTCCCGAATGCACGGAAGTATTCCTGCGAGCAGACAGGTGCAGATAAGTTCAGAATCCCGAATGATAACTTCGACAAGTACGAGATCACCTCGGTGAGCGAAGACCATCTCACGCACATCAAACAGTTCTCGAATGTTGCCCTGGAGGAGGTCGACGAGGACGAGGACGCGGTGGATGAGGACACGGACGCGGCGGATGAGGAGGACGCGGACGCGGGGGAGAAGAAGCAGAAGACATTCACGTCGCGGCCACGCGGACGTCCGCCAAAAGATCATACATGGTGTACGGAAACAGGGCAGTGGATACCCGCGGTCGCGGGGGATGACGACAGTGACGACAGCAGAACAGAGACGGACTCGGATGAAGACTCGTTGTCTCACAAGCCGTCGGCCGCCGGTTCCAGGAAGGGGCGTTCACGGACGGCGGTCAAACTGTATTCGAACTTGGTACCTGGATACAAAAATGTCACGGGGGAACGGACGTCTGTCCAAACGGACCGGTTTACGTACATGGTGAAGGGAGAGACTGGAGGAGAGAAGAAGCGGTGGCTGGAGCGGAATCAGAAGAATGAGAAAAAAAAGAAGAAGCAGAAGACATTCACACAGCCATGCGGACGTCCGCCAAAAGATCGTACATGGTGTACGGAAACAGGGCAGTGGATACATGCGGTCGCGAATACGACCGTCGTAAAGAAGAAGACCGTCGTGAAGAATGATGGTGGGCTTCTCGATGGTGTCGACTACATCGAAGTATCGCGGCCGTTTGTGAAGATGCCGGGCAAAGGACGGCCGCAGAATACGGCAGCCCGCTTGTATGCGAAAAAGGTGGTACGTACACTTTCATCCCATTGATTTTTGTATAATCATTGTCTTTTTTTTGTTAACAGCACTAACTCCATACATATTCCTCATGTGGTTACAGAAGGAGGAGGATTACAAAGTGTGGTCCGACATGTCCAAGAAGGAGCGGATGAAAGTTATGGGACACGTGTGCTTCTGCCAGTATCCGGAAAGCATCCCTGATAGCGACGACGACAGCGACGACATGGAAGAGCCTATCTACGCGTTCAAGTTCCGGAAGGACGTCCCTCCCGCGACAACGGACGATGAGATATACATTCCGATCAGGTGGGCGGTAACCCGGTCGTCCAAGGGCAAAGGCAAGGGCAATAGCAAGGAACCGCGGCCTAAGCTTAACGGTAAGGAGCTTCCGGAGGGATATGTTTTGTCGTACTAAGAGGATGATGGATTTTTTAGGAGAGATGATGATGATTTAGGTTAGGGTGGGAGAATGAGTGTAAGGAGAGATGGATTTTTTTAGCAGAGATGATGATTTAGGTTAGGGTGGGGGGAGAATGTAAAGAGAGATGATGAATTACCTTGATGTACAGTTCCAGGGTTTCCACCTGTTACTCCGTTTTAACGTATACGATATTTGAACGGATATGACATGTGGACACGTGCTTTGTCATCTGCAACGACACATAATTTTATCTCTACATCCACCCTCCCACGCATTCAGAACGCGAAGTTGCACTCAGCTCGGAAATCGGAGGCTACCAAAAAGAAAAACCATACAGCATTAGATACGAGTACCTTTCGGAAAGAAAAGAACGTGAACCAGTCCAGGTCGATGAAAGGGATTGGAACATCGTACACGAGAGGGATGCATGGTGGGAGCATTGCCATCGGACTGGGAATGGGGTACGCTGCCGGGAAGATCAGCGACAAAATCTGGAAGCCAAAAACCGACGAAGAGTGGAAAGCGCTGTCAGAGGATCAAAAGGAAACTTACCTCGATGAAAAGACTGCTCTGACGGGTGCTGTGGGAGGAGGACTTGGTGCTGGATTAGGAATTGCGACGGCGGGTGCGGGCGGGTACGGTACAGCGATGGCGATGGCTGCCCCTGAGGTAGCCGTCGGGGCCTCTGGTGCCCTGGTTGGAAAAAAGGTGAGTGATGCCCTAGGTGGTGGACTCGCGGGTCAAACTTTCGAGTCGAAAACGCTGTATCAACTCTGCATTGCATTATAGTTATAGCATATTTGACCCCAAAACTTTCCACCTCTTCGAGGCTTCAAGTTTGGAGGTCAAACATGCAATAACTTCTACACTCCAATCAAGTCGCAAGTTAAAATCTTAACTAAAATCTTAACTAAAATCTTAGTTAAAATCTTAACTAAAATCTTAACTAAAATCTTAACTAAAATCTTAACTAAAATCTTAACTTTTCTAACAAAAATGCTGGAATTCGTACAAAACACCTATGGAACTCAAAAAAAACACTCTCCACTCAAAATCTTCACTAAAATCTTAACTTTTCTCACTAATATGTATAACCATATATATTTATTCATAAGTAGGGTAGTTCCTCATTCTCGGATTTGCCGTTCGATGCTGTGTGAATCCAACCAACTGCGTCTTTCCCCAGAGGTCTCGCCGAATGCTCTTAAACTCGCGCGTTTGTGCTCTACCGTTGAAGACCTCTTCGTACAGTTTCACATCCACAAGTTGCTTCTTCGTGCCGTGCTCGTCTATTGTTTCTTTCGGGATACCTTTAATCCTGATGACTTCTTTTTCTTCAACGCTACAGTACAGGTAGTAGAACTTCTTCCCAAGCCAGTAGCTAGGTCCTTTGCTCACATGCTCCGGCTTCACGTTGCCGAGATTCGATCCAATAGCGACGGGGTACTTGCCACGATAGTTCTTAATGTTCTCGACAAACTGTTCAGTAAAACGATTGTCAAAGTATATGCCGTCTGTCTCGACGTGGATAATATCATCGGAGTCGTGCGGCAGCATGCGAATGTATTCAAACAGAAGTCGCTTGGAGTAGGAATACATCATGACCCCGCAGCCGACCCAGAAGTTGGGCTTGAAGTCGCCATAATCTTTCTTGACTGCAACACCATTTAAGTCTTTTGCTCCTCTTTCTTTTGTGTGTGTGTATTTGACCTGGAAATACTTCTGCGGGTCTTCCACCAGTTTCCCAGAAACTGCATTGAGAAAAAGTTTTATCACTTCGCGCAATGCTTGGTTATACATGGTGGGGTTGTTCTTTTTGAATTCATCCTGCTCCGCTTTCCCGTCGAACAGAGCGTTAATGTACTGGTTGAAGAAGAATGCGCCTTGAATCCATTTATTGCTGACAAGACCCTCAACCACTTCGAAACTCGGGTCAAGTTCATAATGTTCGATGAGATACTTGAGCATCTCGCTGTCGACATAACATTCGTCAATCGTATTCGTAGCCCAATTCAAGGACTCCGTCTTCGATTTTTTTACACCGCAGACAGGCTTGAACATTTTCGTCCCGTGCGGAAGATTGAATCGCATGTTCTTTACATGGTAGTAGCCGTACGCATTGGGCTCCCACCGCGTCGTCCACCGTGATTTCCCTGTCGGTACTTTCATCTTCATCATAGAGGCAGGATACTGCGAGGTAATATCAAAACTGGCGACGCTGTGTAAGTGTTTGCCCATTTGGTGGCAGTGGGAAATTCCACCTCGCTTGAAGTTGCACACAAAATTGTACTTACGATGTGACTCCAGTTCAAAACACTCGTCGTCAAAGAACTTCTCCTGCTGTTTGCGATAACCTTGGCTATCCTGCTTGTTAATGTGTCTGATAAGTTTCATACCAAGACCAGCAACCGTACTTGTGGAATTGAGGGTACACTTTTCCAATAACATGGGATACTTCATTCGCTTAACAGCTGTCTCGTACGCTGTCTTAAACTTGTCCCACAACTCGAGCAAACTCGTACAGTCGTTCTCGCAGTACTTTTCGTAAAGCTTCCAGAACTCCGGCTCTGTCTGCTCAAGGTTCATGAACTCCGCAAATGTTAAGTTTGGTTTGTAAAAGCACATCTCTATATTTGTCAAACTTTTTCCGTTGAACTCAAACTTCGTCAGTTTTGCGTTCTCGTCAGAGATTTTGAACGACTTGCACAGGTTGTCGAGAGTATTTGCCATGAAGCAGCAGGAGTCTTTGAAAACATGCCCACAGTACGTCATCTGGATAATGCTCGTGTTGCGGAAGTTAGGTGGGTTATGTAGTATCTCGTTCTCGGTAAACTCTTTGAAGAGCAGATAGAAGTCGAAGTTTGCCCCGTTGTGAGCAATACAGGTGTAATGTCGTCCCTCCCTGTGCTCTTCTTTCAGCCAGTCGAGAAATTGCCGTGCAGACGTTTTTTCCTCATTAGTCGTGAAACCACGCTTGAGGATAACATTTGGTTTTCTACATTCACGATACACACACTTAACTATGGTGTCTTTCAATACATTACCTATGCGGTCTGCGATAGGTACATACTCCTCTGTCGCTCGGGTTTCAAAGTCGAACGCTAACAGACCTCGCTTAAGCCCCTTCAGCCACATAGGTCCTTTGCGTATTGTTTCTATCTTCTTCAAGATTTTGTCGCGTAGGTCCTCATCGTTCTCTTGATCCAATTGGTACTCTAACTCTCGAATTTTTCCAACCGACATCCCCCGCCGGAAGACGTTGGTGACGAGCATGTAGTGGCCCTTCCGCCAGAAAATGTAGTTATAAGTTTCGTTGTAAGTTCCATCGAAATCAGACGAGATGATGCAGAGCGGGTTCTCCGTAGTGCAATACTTTCGGTAGATATATTTAAGTTGATCGCCAGTGAGCGCTGCTCCTGTTTCAATCTTGAACTCAGTTCGCAGGAGGCGGTTTGACTTTCCGTCGAAATCAATGTCGCACATCGCCCGGAGCACTTCTAGTCCGCAGTTGTTTCGCCGGGACTCTGGATTGAACAGGTCAAATTCATAGTAATCTCCAACCACATGCTTGTTTTCAGTGAAACTCTTTCGCATCTTATTACATCCGCCCGTAAAAGTGATACTCCAATGAACGACTTTGAATGCATCTTTACAACCTACTTGCCTGAGTTTGTCTTTGTATCTTACCGACTGAGCACTACCACCTCGGTACGTCCGATCCAGAATGTGTCCGATCCAATGCGCGAAGTGCCCGTAGCTGTGGAAGGTAAAAGTCTTGCTTACTCCGCCAATTACCGCCGAGGTAAGCGTCAGCTGGAATGCATTTTCCATCCTGTGCTTGACGGCAGGGAGTACAACGCTGTCCAAATCTTCCAAGTAAGTCACGCTCGTTCCGTTGATAATGTTGCTGTGGTAGAAAACTCCATCACGAATCTCGTGTGTGCCGCGCCACGCCTTCTTGAGTCGTTTGTCTTTGAAGCGTCCGTCTATCAAGCGTCGCTTCAAGTTAAACTTACCGGTAATGTTGTTGAAGATGAAGCCAGCGTTAAAGAGGGTCGGATCAATTGGTACTTCTTGTTGTCGGACTGCCCGAGCGTATGTCCTCGATATACGTTGGCCTTCAAAACCGCGCTTATAGACAAATCGCCACCTGTCGGAGTGCGGAAGGCGGAACATACGATTCTGTGCACGGGAGTATTTGTAATTGTTAATCATGTTTGTATTATCCAACATTTTAATCTTTCGAGTTTCTTGGTAGTAATTCTAATAGTGATTCCTTTTTAAGTCATTTTTTAAAATCTTCGTTTTAAATGCTTACTTTATTCCACCTCAAGTACTTTTTATGATGTTTAAAAAAAAAAACGAAAAATACTCAATTTCATCTCACTTGTTATTCCCAGCCTAACTCTTCGAGAATATACATTTGTTTTGTTTCGTTCAATGTTTCGATTCCATACAACTCTTCTATCCAGCTTAACGTTAAACTTATAATGCTGTGAGCATATTCATTCACCTCCAACATGTCAATTTGTCTGGCGATTTCTTTTTGCAAATCTTTCAAAGATGGATTTTTTGTTTTATTGGTATTCATGTTTTATGCTTTGTACTTCACTAATCATTCAGAATTTTTATAGTCATTTTTTAAAAATCTAGTTAAAGTCCTTAGTTTGTTATCCAACAATATATATATATATATAAACCACTTTGTGCTCATTTTTTTTCCGAAAGTCTGTGAGATTTTTTTAGAGAAAAAAATATGAAAGACTTTTATTTGGAATATGAGCGAAACTTGGTTTTAGTATAATATAAACCACTTTGTGCTCAAAGTTTATAAAAGACTGTGAGATGTTTAGAGAAAAATTGTGCAAGAGTTTCATTTCCAATTTGAGCAAAAAATGGTTTAAAGGAATGAGACATATACATATAATATAAATATACTACTCTAAAATGACTGAACAACATAAATGTCCTCACTGCTCCTATTCTTCAAAACACCGTCACCATCTCTTACGACATTTGCGGAAGAAAAAGTCTTGCAAAACTTTAGCGCCATGTACACATAAATATCCCTGTAAGTGCCCCAACCGGAAACATTGCAAATGGCAATGTGGCTATACTTCTGACAGAACACATAATCTAATAAGGCATGAAAACGAATGCAGTTGTGACAAGTACGAATCGCCCCCGGAAAAGAAGCCGCCTCAATGGTATTTGGAAAGGCTGCAACAGTGGATCGATTTACCTAAAGTGCGAATTACATACCGAGGGTACTTCCCATATCTCTTTGGTATTCGTGGTACAGTACTGATTGGGTTCCTCATAGACGGTTCATTTCCAGAGTACGGCTATATAAATGAAGCAGGTGAGTATGTAATTGATAAAGGTATTGCATTTCGAATCTATGGCGAGTATAAGAAAGACGAAGTTGAGTTGGTTGCAGGAGGCGATCCTAATAACTTGCGTTCGCACGATAATATACGAATGTATGAGAAGTACTTAGCGTAGCTCCTTTTAAACAATTGTTCCGTGTCGATTATTCTTCTTGAAGTTCAGACAAATCATTTTTTATTTTCTTTATCGAAAACCGTGCAAACAAGTCTGCATGTTTGCCTTTGTTGCTATAGAACGGGCGATTGCGAGTCTTCATTTCTCCATCTTGGTAGGCATAGTTAAAGATAAAGCGTGGCGAAACGTTCAGAAACGAAGCACACTCTTTCGCAGTTCGGAATCCGTGGATACTGACAACACGCTGCATCTTGTCTCTCTCCGTCACCATCCAATGCACCGTTTTATTTTTGCTTCCTTGCATTCTCATTGTCTTTTATTTACTTAAGACCTTTCTTTTTATATTCAGTAATATTAAACATGAGTAGCTTCGGTGACGATCTATTTTGCAAAAATCTACATGCGACGACAATTCACTGGGAGGACTTTGAACCTCCCCTCGAAAGTGAAGGTGTGCCTACTATTGCCGCTGTGTTGGAGGCGGGGAACGATGCAAACAAGGAAGAGATTCGAAATGTCGGCAAAATAACTCTGGCCGCCTCTGATAGCATTGCCGCCAACGATGCAAGTATTACCGGAGCGTCCACTATTGAAAGTAATACACTCACTACTACATTCGCTACAGCTCTTGAGGTGACAGTAGGCGACGAGCTGTCTCTCGGTACGGCAGCAGCCTCAGGGGGTACCATTGTCTTCAATGCCCTCGCATCGGCAGGAGCCTGTTCCATTACTGGGCCGTCTGCAACTAATCAGTGCGTCGTCACGAATTGCACGTTTGACAGCGTCACTAATACATTCCCCGCCTCTGTAGTAGATGATACATTAGCGGACGTTCTTACGCGAGGGAACTCTGCGGGGAGCACTGGGATCAACATGAATAGCCAAGACATTAGCGGTTTTGGTCAACTCTTGGCGGGTGGAGCCAGTGCCGTCCAACTGGGGCCGACACAGATGTTCGGAGCTCTTAATATGGAAGATGCTGCATCTACTAAACATAATATTACAAATGCAAATGTAATTGGTGCCGTAGCGATAAGTGCTCCGCAAATAACAGCATCATCTGTGTTAACCACTCCGATGATCTCTGGACGCTCCGCTAACATGAACGGAATAGCGGGAGATGTTGCAAAGTTAGATTTCACAGGCGTTGCGGGGTCAGCAACACAACTAACAGAAATTGAGGGTGACGATAGCTTAACGGATGGTGTACCACAAAGAACCAAGTGTACTTACCTAGACCTAACATCGACAACGAATCAACTGGGATTGCCCACGATAGAGCAATACGAGTGGGGTGCGTACATCCAACCCACAACACTTACGGCTGTTGAAAGTCAGGACGAAGATTGGAAAGACTTTGGTACAGAAGTGTATGCATTGACTACCGCAACATCGGAGACAGGTCATAATAAACAACTCATCCGACTTCAGTTCAATGTTGTCAAGTGGTCCTTCGCTAACATTATGATCGGTCTTGATATCTCCGATTCGGATGGGTCCAACAAGGTCGAGCTACATAGTGGAATATGTTGGATGACCAAGTTCGATCCAAAGGGTATACAAACTACTGATAGACAGAAACCAGGACTGTGTGTAATGTCATTGTACGTTGATTCTGCGACACTGAAAGACGGGAACCAACACCGGATTTACCCAAAAGTCAGAACGAATACAACCGATGCTCCAGGTGAGATACGCATCGCCTGGGGTCCCGGTATCGACACGAATGACAATCAAAGTGCCTTAATAGGGTCTGTTCTGATTGAAGGAAAGCCGGAGCCAAAAACATTTCGAACTTACTTAACTTAAGCATTGTTAGGTATTATAAATTCATTCATGTTCTTACGAAAGCGACTCGGGTGATTCTTTTTAGGGTGTAAATCAATAACAAAGGAGTTGTGT
>JACLAC010011196.1_pt1 | contig 15732 bp, 6 predicted proteins | sample 8027881 | NCBI WGS metagenome assembly JACLAC01 (sample SAMN15725517, study PRJNA655200) | protist metagenome | isolation source: fluorescence activated cell sorting (FACS) single amplified genomes of... | place: Spain: Blaines Bay Microbial Observatory, Mediterranean Sea | collected 2016-01-19
GTTGGTTACAGCGAGTTTTACAAGCAATCGTCGAGTCGCAGTCGAGAACGTTTCCAGCTACCGCCTTCATCGTGACGTCGTCCTTGAGGTTCCAGAGTATGGCCAAGTGATTGGTGATATTGCCTGGGGTGGAAATTGGTTTTTCCTTGTCAAAAACTCACAGGAAGAATTATGTGTTTCTAATGCAGACCACCTGACCAAAGTCACCAAGCGAATTATGAAGACCCTCGAAATCGAGGGGATTGGGGGCAGTGACGGGCCGATCGACCATGTCGAATTATTCACTCAACCTCAAAATCCGGTTAACCACAGTCGGAATTTTGTTCTTTGCCCGGGGGGAGCTTACGACCGGTCTCCGTGTGGCACGGGCACCAGCGCTAAGCTCGCCTGTTTGGCTGCCGATGGGCTGTTGGCTCCAGGTGAGATTTGGCGGCAAGAGGGGATTCTTGGGACGGTATTTTCAGGTTCCTTTAGAAACGATGAAGAATCTGAGAGGATTATTCCGACGATTGAGGGGGAAGCGTATATTTGCGGAGAGGCGGAATTAATTCTCGACTCGGATGATCCATTTAAGATGGGAATACCCTCATGAAAGCTGGCCAGGGTGATCGTGTTGTCGTCATCGGCGGTGGCGTCATTGGCGCGATGTGTGCTTGGAATCTGATCAAAGCGGGTTGCCAAGTGACGATCGTGGATCGCGATAAATTTGGTGCTGCATGCTCACACGGTAATTGCGGCTATATTTCCCCAAGTCATGTGTTCCCGCTTTGCCAACCCGGAGCAATATTAAAAACGCTCAAAGCGATGTTGAAATCAAATTCACCGTTTGCGGTCAAGCCACGGTTTGAAATGAACTTTGTGAAGTGGTTTTGGAATTTTTCACTGCGGTGCAATCATCGGGACATGATGGCCGCCGGCCGCGGCCGACATGAATTGTTGCAATCCTCCAAGCGGTTGTATCAGCAATTGATTGCGGCTGAAAATATTGATTGTGAGTGGCAGGAAAAAGGCCTGCTATTTGTTTTTGATGACGAAGAGTCATTTCGTGATTTTGGCAAAATGGATGGGCTCATCCGGCAAAATTTCGGGGTGGCGGCGACACCCTATGATGGCAATCAGTTGACGACATTAGAGCCGGCTATTAAGTCGGGGTTTGGAGGTGGGTGGCATTATGAAGGAGATTGTCATTTACGGCCGGATAAATTGTTATCCCAAATGCGCGAAAAAATGCTGGGTTTAGGCGTTTCAATTCTTGAAGATTTTCCTGTTCAGCAGTTCGAGAGAGACCAGGGGAATGCGAAAGCGGTTCTATCCAATGGACGTGAACTGGAAGCGGATCATTTTGTTGTGGCTACCGGGGCGATGACGCCTTTTTTGAATCACCATTTAGGAATGTCGATTCCGATCGAGCCTGGCAAAGGGTATTCGTTGACCATGCCGAAACCAAGATTGATGCCTAAAATCCCTATTATTTTTGAGGATAGCCATGTCGCGATCACGCCGATGCAGTCGAAATATCGAATTGGATCGACGATGGAATTTACGGGATATGACACAACGATTCCGCCGCGACGTATCGAGTTGTTAAAATCGGCTGCGGCAAAATATCTTCACGAACCCTCTTGTGACCCAATCGAAGAAGAGTGGTTTGGATGGCGGCCGATGACTTGGGACGGGAAGCCGATTATTGACCGAAGTCCAGCGATGAATAATGTCTGGATCGCGGCTGGCCACAACATGCTTGGATTGAGTATGGCATCCGGAACAGGCCAGCTGATCAAGGAATTGATGTTGGGTGAAACCCCTCATATCTCGCCGGTTCATTTTGCTGCTAGTCGATTTAAATAAATATGAAATCACAAACAATCACGATCGTGGGCGGCGGGATTACAGGACTGTCGGCTGCGTTTTTCGCGCAACGGGCAATGCCCGACGCTCAAATTACCGTCCTGGAATCGAGTGAGCTTTGGGGCGGAGTCCTACAGACGGAATCGACCGAAGGTTATTTGATCGAACATAGCGCGGATATGTTTACGACGGATCCGGAATCGGCGATTCAAATTTGTGAACATCTTGGGAAAACCGACGAGCTGTTGCAGACGATTCCGATAGACGACCGGGCTTATGTCGCAACCGAGGACACCATCCATCCAGTCCCCCGTGGTCTTTCTTTGATGCTGCCAAGCGATTTGGAATCAATCTTAGCAACTCCGTTACTATCGGAGGCCGCGAAAGATCGATTTCAGGCGGAAGAGCAGATCGCTCCCAATGATTGGATTCAGGATGAGAGTTTACTTTCCTTTGCCACGCGTCGATTTGGTCGCGAGGTTTATGAGACTTTGATCCAACCGCTGGTAGGTGGGATTTACACTGCCGATCCTGAAAAACTGAGCATGCAAGCGACAATGGCCAGGTTTGTTGCGATGGAAAAACAACACGGCAGTTTGATTCAAGCGGGCCGAGTTGCGAGGGGTAAGGCAATCCAAAGGGAGGCGAGTGGGGCGAGGTACGGAATGTTTCGCGCACCTGAGCAAGGGATTAGTGAATTGATTCGGTGGATTATGGAGTCGTTGCCAAAAGTAGATTTTCAAATCAACTCGAGCGTGGAGTCGGTGGCTAAAGTAGATGCGGGTTGGCAGGTCACTACCGTCGGTTCGGATTGCAAAGCGGTTCAGAAATTAGAGACTGAAGGATTGGTTTTGGCCACGTCAGCGAAAATCAGCGGACGGTTACTGCAGTCGGTCGATGGGGAGCTTGCGAAAGATCTTGCAAAAATAGAGGCAGCGAGTTCCGCGGTCGTTATTTTAGGTATCGATCGTGAGCAACTTGGTCAGGAATTTTCAGGCTACGGAATTATTGTCCCTTCAATGCTCGATCGAGACGTGATCGCGACTAGTTTTGGAAGCAATAAATTTGCAGGCCGCGCCCCTGATGGAAAGGTCTTGATCCGCTGTTTTATCGGCGGAGCGTTGCGGCGTGAGTTGGTGGATTTAGACGATAAAAAACTGGTAGAAATGGCGATCGAAGAATTACGGCTGACCGTTGGATTTCAAGGCAAGCCAGAATTGACTCGTGTCATTCGTTGGCGAAATTGCATGCCGCAGTATCATTTGGGGCATCGAGATTTAGTCGACGGAATTGAAGCATTAACGACGAATCATCAAGGTTTAGAATTGGCTGGGAATAGTTACCGCGGCGTTGGCATCCCGGCCTGTATCGAAAGTGGAGCCAAGGCCGTTGAGCGTCTGATCGCTGAGTAGGCGACGTTTGATCCCGAGGAGATCAGTCGAGTTAGGGCGATTTTTTCGAGCCGACTGTGGAGGGTTCTAAGAGCAAAATAGCGATGGCATTAGAGGTCAATCGTCAGATGGTCTTGTGCGATGGTGATTGGTGAATAGATTTGGCTGACGGATTCGAGATCGAGGGGCTGAGGAGACTCATCAAGCGGATTGACGTGTACGAGAAAAAGTCGATCTGCATTGGCTTTTGCGGCCACTTCCGCGACCGGAGTGAGGCAGCTGTGCCCTGTTAGTTTTGCTTTGGACTCCCAACCATCGGGAAAGTAACACTCGTGGATCAGTGTGTTTACATTTCCGATGGCCCCCACGTAATTCGCATCAACCGATGCGGTGGTGTCAGTGATGTAGGCGCAAGATCGGTCAGGCCAGTCGATTCGAAAACCGTGGGCGCCACCGGGGTGATCCAAAGGAATGGTGAGCAACTGAGCCCCATCGTTAAGTGTCACCGGATGATCGGAAAGTGGCTGGAAATCAAAATTTGATCTAACAGGCTTACCACCTACCTTCGAACAAGTGGAACAATTTACCCAAGACACATCCCCCGACGCCTACGAAAAACTAGTCAACCGGCTTCTCGCATCACCTGCTTATGGCGAACGCTGGGCGCGGCACTGGCTAGATGTAGCGCGATATGCTGACACCAGCGGCTACACGCTGGACAACAAAGACAACCGGTATCCATTTGCGTTTACTTATCGAGACTATGTAATTGACTCGTTCAACAACGACCTTCCCTACGACGAATTCATTCGCGAACAATTAGCCGCGGACTATTTGAACATTCCAGAAGACAAAAAATCTCTGGCGGCGCTTGGATTTATTGCTGTCGGTCGAAAATACCTTGCTCGGCCTGACACCATCGACGACCAGGTTGATGTTGTAACACGTGGACTGATGGGTTTGACAGTGAGTTGTGCTCGCTGTCACGATCACAAATACGACGCCATTCCAACCCAAGATTACTATTCGCTATACGGCATTTTCAACAATAACGAAGTCCCGAAAGAATTGCCATTACTTGGGACGCCCGAACAACGAATTCGATTCCAAGCCTATTTTGATTCTCTCAAAAATCTCAACGAACAAATCAAAACGCTTCGAAACAAACATTACGCATTGCGATTGAGCCACATTCGCAGCAATTTCTCCGACTACATCGCTCATGTTATCGTCCCCGGACAGGCTGACTTCATTGCATCTCAGCCATTCACAAAACTTACAAAAACCGAAATTCAATCAAACATTGTCAAACAGTGGCGAAGCTTTTTCTCGAGAAACCGCAATGAGTCGACGGTGGTCAAACCAACGCTTGCATTGCTGGCAATTCCCGATGACGAATTCGCTCTGAAGGCGAAACGCCAAATTGAAGAATGGGCTGGCTTACCGAAGGAACAGGCTCCAGCTGAGAAGTACCTCAAACGCCTAATTGCACACCCGCCCAAGGCCAAAATCGAGCTCGCCAATCTGATCGGCCAACTCTTTTCGGAGACCGTTTCCGCATGGATTGAAGCCGGCTCTCCACAACCTAACAACGGAAAATTCCCGCTCCCCAATGACGGACTTGCCAAATTAGTTTTTGCCAAAAATTCACCCGCTAATTTTCCATCTAACGACCTTGCCAAGTACCTCAATCAAACCGCGAAAATTGAGATCCAAAATCTCGAAAAACAGATTGGAGACCTCAACACCAATCCACCCTCCGGACTCGCGCGGGCTATGGTTATCCAGGACAAAAACAAAATTAACCAAACACGAGTGATGATTCGCGGCAATCAACACCAACACGGCGACGTTGCTCCTCGTCAGTTCGTCGCTGTCTTGAGCCCGCGAGAAAATGGCAAAATCAAAAGAGAGCCCTTTAGAAACAAGAGTGGCAGACTTGAATTGGCTAACAAAATTGCAAGTCCCGACAATCCATTAACGGCCCGCGTCTTTGCAAACCGCATCTGGATGCACCATTTCTCAGAGCCTTTGGTTAGTACACCCAGCGATTTTGGTATTCGCTGTTCACCTCCCGTTCAAAGCGAACTCCTGGATTATCTGGCTTCAGACTTTATGAAAAATGACTGGTCCATTAAACATCTCCACAAAACCATCATGCTTTCAGATACCTACTGCCAATCCAGTCAGGATCGACCTCTGTGCACCGAGGTTGATCCTGAAAATACGCTTCTCTGGAAAATGAATCGGCGACGTTTAGAATTTGAATCGCTTCGGGACTCAATGCTCGCTGTATCCCAACAACTCGATCCGCGGATGCACGGGAAACCTGAAAAACTCTTTGGCCCCAATCAAAGTCGACGAAAAACGATCTATGGGGAAATCGACCGCCAAAACTTACCCGGGATCTACCGGGTTTTTGACTTGCCGAACCCTGATCAAAGCGCTGCAAAACGAATTCGCACGACGGTTCCACAACAATCATTGTTTATGATCAACTCGCCTTTTGTTGCCGCTCAGGCAAATCACATCATGGAAAATGTCATGAACCACGACGAATCCCAACTCGGCCAAATTAAACAACTCTATCACACTCTGTTTCAGCGAAATCCGACTTCGCTGGAAATGGAGGTCGGTTCTCAATACATCAATTCCGCTCAACTCTCTGATAAGCCCGACAATCTTGCTCCACTAGCGAGATACGCACAGCTTTTACTCTGCACTAACGAATTTGAATTTATCGATTGAAGATAGAAAATGTGCCGGCTAAACAGAGGAAAACTTTAATGCAACGCGAGAACACAAACGACTGTTCACTCAGCCGCCGCAGCCTGTTGAAACGATGCGGCACAGGCTTTGCTGCCTTTGGGCTTGCTGGACTCTTGCGCGATGACCGAATGCTGCAGGCATCAACGACGACTACTGACGAAGTCCTAAACCCATTGCTCTCCAAACCGCCACACTTCCCTGGAAAAGCCAAACGTGTCATTCATCTTTTTATGAATGGAGGCCCATCCCATGTCGACACGTTTGATTACAAACCTGAACTGCAAAAACGAGATGGCCAAAAACTTCCATTTAATTTGAAAACCGAGCGGAAAACCGGCGTCGCACTCGCCTCTCCCTTCAAATTTAAACAGTATGGAGAATCGGGAATCCATGTTAGCGAACTGTTCCACCATACCGCTCAACACATTGACGATATCGCCGTAATCAACTCAATGCACGCCGATGTGCCCAATCATGAACCGTCTCTCTTGTTGATGAACTGCGGCGAGTCACGACTGGTGCGCCCCAGTGTCGGCTCCTGGATCACCTACGGACTGGGAACTGAAAATCAAAACCTACCGGGCTATATTGCACTTTGCCCCGGTGGCTACCCCATTAAAGATACACAAAACTGGCAATCAGCATTCCTACCGGGAGTATTTCAGGGAACGCACGTCGATACGAAACACACTTCCATCGAAAAACTTATCGAACATGTTACCAATGCAAAATTAACTCGCGACCAACAACGTCAACAACTCAATACCCTCAATCGCCTGAACCAAATTCATCGCGAACAGACGGGGACTGACCCCGCTCTCGAAGCAAGAATCCAAGCCTATGAACTTGCGTTTCGGATGCAAATGGAAGCGACCGACGTGTTTGATGTCTCCAGAGAGCCGCAACATGTCCTCGACGCTTATGGAAAAGGAGTCAATGCCCGACAGCTTCTCATCGCACGAAGATTAGTCGAACGTGGAGTCCGTTACGTCCAAGTCTGGCATGGAAATGGACAACCATGGGACAATCACGACGATCTCGAAGTCAATCATCGTCGACTCGCCGGAGAATGTGACCAGGGAATTGGCGCTCTATTAAAAGATCTAAAACAACGAGGGTTGCTAGACGAAACGCTTGTTATTTGGGGAGGGGAATTTGGCCGCACACCCGTCGTTGAATTGCCCAAATCAGGCTCCAACGCTGGCAAAATCAATGGTCGCGATCACAATCATCATGGGTTCACGGTCTGGATGGCAGGCGGGGGAGTCAAAGGTGGACAAACTTACGGCGCCACAGACGAATTTGGATTTAAAGCAACCGAGAATCCTGTGCATGTCCACGACCTCCACGCCACCATGCTCCAACTGCTCGGCTTCAATCACAAACAACTCACCTACCGATACGCTGGACGCGACTTCCGATTGACAGACGTCCACGGGAACGTCATCCACGATTTAATTGACAGCTAGGTTGAGTCAGCAGTATGCACGCTAGCATTTCACCGAGCTAATTCCCGCAACATCAATTCTCACTCGCTTTAACCCCGTCAATTGGCCCAAAAATTTGGTCGCCAACTCCGTGCCGCGAGATTCATCTTTGAGATATCGCGGGGGCAGCATAGAATTTTGATCACTTGTAACCCAAGTCTCTCCCTGCATTTGCGACCCTGCAATGAGCGAGCGCATATGACGGCAAGGAAGCCCAATGTCTCAAACTGATCAAATTGAAGATGTATTTGAAACCACTCTGGAGAGCCAACCTCCGCGCAAACGGCGCTGGAAATGGCTAATTTTGTTCGTCGTTGCCATCATTTTGATCTTTCCAAATCTTCTCGGTTGGATCGGTTTGCAACAAACAGCAATTAATTTTGCCTTGAGGGACTTCCAAGGAAAGGTCTCTGTCGAACAGGCTGCATTTGGCTGGATACAGCCCATCGAATTACATAACGTGACTGCGATCGATGAACAGGGAAATCTACTCTTCAAAACAGCCGAAATCACATCTTCCAAACCACTGTACTCGTTCCTTTTTTCAGACGACATGGGGATGTTTGAGGTTCGCGAGCCTACCGTTCAAGTAACATTGCGGCCCGATGGTAGCAATCTGGAAGACGCACTATCGCATTATCTACCACCTTCCATGAGATCAAAGTCACCTCAAATAGATGCCCCGAACAAGAACTCGCAAACTCCGATCAACACCAAGCTCTTCCTCAACATTATCGATGGGCAAGTCATCATCTCGACGACTTACTCCAACGAGGCTTGGCAACTCGACGATCTCAATGTCATCACCCAGCTAAACTGCGAGACTGCCCCTTTGGTCATCGATGCCAAATGTCAAGTCACGCCCTTTGAGTTGGACAGCGAGGGCACTCCAAAAATGCTCGCACCGGGGGCGTTAGCTTTTAGTTCTCAGGTAGATACTGGTCAGAAAGCGTTGACGTTTGACTCTATTGATTTTTCACTCAACACTCGAACGTTACCAATTTCGATTACTGCCCCGGTGCTCGAACGAATCTTCGGCCCCACGGCAACGGTCGGGACGCTAAGTGGAAAAATTGCCGCAACTTATCTCGCGCCGCAACAATCTCTAAATCTTGCCGTGCAACAGATTGACATTCGAAACTTTGGATTTGCCTCACCCAACTTACTTGGAACCGACCAACTCTTAGCAAACAGCATTACGGCTCAAGGAGAGTTGTTACTTTCACCCTCGACCGTGGTCGGCCAGCAATTCAAAATCCAGAGTGACTTAGGGACAATTCGGGCCAATGGAACGCTCTCCGTTGAACAGTTGAATCAACTCACGCAAACAGGCCAGCTTCCAAGTGAGTCGTTCGAGCTCGACGGGACTATCGACCTGGCCAAGACGATTCAAATGCTACCCGCCACGCTTCAGCTTCACGAAGATTTGATCGTTAACTCTGGAAAACTAACGTTCCAGGCTGGCAGCCAATTCGAGAACAACGCCAAACGTATGGTCGTCAATATGGACGCTGCTAATTTGAATGCGATTCGAGGCGGGAGGGCGTTTACCTGGGCAAAACCATTTCGACTGGTCGGAACGATTGAAGAATCAAAAAATGGTTTAGCGATCAACAACATACTATGCACCACGGATTTCCTTACAATTCGCGGAAATGCCGATACCCAAACCGGGGTTTTCAACGCCAACGGCGACCTTGAAAATTTAACCCAGCGCTTGGAGCAATTCATCGACTTGAAAGGTTGGAAATTCGCCGGCTCACTCGCTGGTAAATTTGGTTGGCAGTTTGAAGATCCCTCCAGTCAACAGTCCCCCGATACCGAAACCAATTCAGTTTTAATCAATGGTGAATTCAATATCACACAGCCGTCGATCTCAGGGCCGGACTTCCCCTTGTGGCAACACAGGGCTTTGGACATCACCGCTTCCACCGCATTGGCCCCCCATTCCCTCAAAGCAATTGGGCTGAATCGCGTTAACCTTGAACTACGATCCGGAAAAGAAATATTCAAGATCGAACTCGCAGAACCATGCAAAGATCTGTTCCAGCAAACCGCCTGGAAAGCAAATTGCCAGATTGCCGGCCCCGTTGCCAATTGGCTGACAGAATTGAGCAGTTTTGTCGACCTGCGCAACGTCCAGGCTGCGGGAGCACTCGGAATGACTTGCAGCGCGACGATTGACAATGAAAAAATCGAGCTTCATGACATCGCCTATCACATTGATGATCTCTTTCTCAATGGTTTCGGAGTGAAATTAAACGAACCCAAAACCGTTGGAAATGGATCTTTAATTTATCAAATTGCAACTGGAAATATTACGATCGAAACAGCAACGGTTTCTAACAAAACCGTGATCGCGGAAAGTAAAGACATTCGAATTTCATTTCCCGGTTATTTGCAAATCGAGGGGAGCGTCGATTTTCGTGGCGATGTACATCGTCTCGCAGATTGGTTCGAACTCTCACCCACTAGTGACAGTATTTTTTGGTACGGGGGACTCAACGGTACGGCACTTTTTGGTTCCAACGAAAATGGCATTGGATGTCGAATCAATTCAACCATCAGCGACCTTTCTCTGCATCGACAAGTAGAATTTGCAATCAAACAAGCCCAACCGAGACCCAATGGACAAGTACTGCCGGCAGGTCATGTTACAAGACAATGGCAATCGGTCTGGCAAGACTCAAAGGTTGACCTAGTGGGGGACATTTCTTTAGCACCAGATTTTGATGCGCTAGGATTTCAAAACGTCAAACTTGAATCCGCAAGTCTCTATGCAACACTCGATGGTGCGATTCGTGATCTCGGAAATACCATGCAAGCCGATCTCACGGGCACTTGGAAACCGGGTTGGGACAAAATAAATCAAGTCTTCCAATCCAGCTTCGGCGGTCTGTGCGAATTATCTGGGAACCACCTTGATCAGTATGCCATCCAGGGTCCCATTTTCGAACAGGTAAATACAACTTCAGGGCCAACAAGCCAGCTGTCTTCTAATCTTCAAGCAACGGCAAATCTAAACTGGGATACAGGAAAACTCCTAGGGATACCAGTCGGTGCCAGTAAATTAGATTTTGTGCTTCAGCAGAAAATTGCTGACCTGCGAACCGCTGGAATTCCATTTGCCAACGGTTCCATTCAGCTGAATCCAAAGCTGGATCTGCGCGATGAAGAACCGATCATTCGCATGACGCCCACCCGGGTAATTGACTACGTCGCCCTGGATTCTGAAACAGCACATCAATGGCTAAGCTATGTCGCCCCAATGATGGCCGATTCGACTTCAGCTGAAGGGAGTTTTACAGTTGACATCGGTTCGGCTGCGATCCCCGCATTTAACCCTTTGGGAATGGAGCTGTCTGGAACGATTCACCTTTCTGATCTGCAAGTCGGGGCAAGCCCGATGACAAGGCAGCTGATCGGCACAATTAAACAACTGCGAAATGTGATGAAACCAAATTCAACCGAAACCAACATCAACGATTGGATCCGGATGAGCCCTCAGTCGGTTCCGTTCGTCGTCAAAGACGAACGCATTTATCACGAAGCAATGACCATCCAGCACAAAGATCTTGTTTTTCAAACCAAGGGAAGTGTTGGGTTTGATCAAACACTCGACATGATTGCTGAAATCCAAATTGCCGACGACTGGATCGAAGGAAAACCACTCCTGGCCGGACTCCGAGGACGCTCTATTTCGATCCCGGTTCGTGGTACCGTTGCCAAACCCCTGTTCGATAAAAATGTGATCAAACACTTCTCGCAAAACCTTGTAAACAAAGCAACCGGTGGATTACTGAATGACAAAATTAAACGAGAAAGCGACAAGTTGTTTGGCAAAATCGGAGAAGAACTGGGAATTCCCCCTGCCAATCAACCCGGCATTAATAACGAACTGAATTCCCCTAACAACTTTGACCCCAATCAGCTTGAGGAGAAAATTCAGGGTGAGTTGATTAAAGGAATCGGAAATTTGTTTGGCAAGTGATCCTTATTAACAAAACATCAAAATACTTTTTTCTTCACTTGCTCCGAATTCGTGTATCGTTGGATTCGCATCTCTTGGCAATCGTCTAAACTAATTCTGTGATTCCACGACGTTGGCGATCGCTCCGTTCACTCTTTCCCCGAAGAGGCAAATGTGAAATTACACTTCCTTGGCACGACGGGATACCACCCTAACAACCAACGGCAAACTGCGTGCCTGATGCTCCCTGAACTGGGTCTCATATTTGACGCAGGCACCGGGATATTTCGCGCCCGAGATCTGATTCAGACAGACACACTGGATATTTTCTTAACCCATATTCATCTGGATCATTGCGTTGGGCTTACATTCCTCTACGACGTTCTTTATCAAAAAGAAATGCAGCGCGTGACTGTTCATCTCGCCGAAGACAAAATTGAGGCGATTGAAAAACACCTCTTTAGCGAATCACTATTTCCTGTCAAACCAAATTTTGATTTCCAGCCACTTTCCGATCATCCGGTGACACTTAACGATGGGGCTCAGTTGCTCACCATTCCTTTGGATCACCCCGGTGGCGCCCACGGTTTTCGAATCGACTGGCCTGACCGATCTTGCGCCTACATCACTGACACCACCGCATCGGTTGATGCGAATTACGTGGGGGCCATCGGAAATGTAAACACACTGATCCACGAGTGTTACTTTCCCGATGGTTGGGAGTCCAAAGCAAAACTAACAGGGCACAGCTGCCTCACTCCGGTCGCGGAAGTGGCCGCAAAAGCCAATGCAGATCGACTTTTTCTCGTACACGTCAATCCGCTTGATGAGTCTCCTCAGCCCCTCGATCTCGAATCCGTCAGCCAAATCTATTCACCAATCACCATCGCACAAGACCATCTGACGATTGACCTCTAATGCCATCGCTATTTTGCTCTTAGAACCCTCCACAGTCGGCTCGAAAAAATCGCCCTAACTCGACTGATCTCCTCGGGATCAAACGTCGCCTACTCAGCGATCAGACGCTCAACGGCCTTGGCTCCACTTTCGATACAGGCCGGGATGCCAACGCCGCGGTAACTATTCCCAGCCAATTCTAAACCTTGATGATTCGTCGTTAATGCTTCAATTCCGTCGACTAAATCTCGATGCCCCAAATGATACTGCGGCATGCAATTTCGCCAACGAATGACACGAGTCAATTCTGGCTTGCCTTGAAATCCAACGGTCAGCCGTAATTCTTCGATCGCCATTTCTACCAGTTTTTTATCGTCTAAATCCACCAACTCACGCCGCAACGCTCCGCCGATAAAACAGCGGATCAAGACCTTTCCATCAGGGGCGCGGCCTGCAAATTTATTGCTTCCAAAACTAGTCGCGATCACGTCTCGATCGAGCATTGAAGGGACAATAATTCCGTAGCCTGAAAATTCCTGACCAAGTTGCTCACGATCGATACCTAAAATAACGACCGCGGAACTCGCTGCCTCTATTTTTGCAAGATCTTTCGCAAGCTCCCCATCGACCGACTGCAGTAACCGTCCGCTGATTTTCGCTGACGTGGCCAAAACCAATCCTTCAGTCTCTAATTTCTGAACCGCTTTGCAATCCGAACCGACGGTAGTGACCTGCCAACCCGCATCTACTTTAGCCACCGACTCCACGCTCGAGTTGATTTGAAAATCTACTTTTGGCAACGACTCCATAATCCACCGAATCAATTCACTAATCCCTTGCTCAGGTGCGCGAAACATTCCGTACCTCGCCCCACTCGCCTCCCTTTGGATTGCCTTACCCCTCGCAACTCGGCCCGCTTGAATCAAACTGCCGTGTTGTTTTTCCATCGCAACAAACCTGGCCATTGTCGCTTGCATGCTCAGTTTTTCAGGATCGGCAGTGTAAATCCCACCTACCAGCGGTTGGATCAAAGTCTCATAAACCTCGCGACCAAATCGACGCGTGGCAAAGGAAAGTAAACTCTCATCCTGAATCCAATCATTGGGAGCGATCTGCTCTTCCGCCTGAAATCGATCTTTCGCGGCCTCCGATAGTAACGGAGTTGCTAAGATTGATTCCAAATCGCTTGGCAGCATCAAAGAAAGACCACGGGGGACTGGATGGATGGTGTCCTCGGTTGCGACATAAGCCCGGTCGTCTATCGGAATCGTCTGCAACAGCTCGTCGGTTTTCCCAAGATGTTCACAAATTTGAATCGCCGATTCCGGATCCGTCGTAAACATATCCGCGCTATGTTCGATCAAATAACCTTCGGTCGATTCCGTCTGTAGGACTCCGCCCCAAAGCTCACTCGATTCCAGGACGGTAATTTGAGCGTCGGGCATTGCCCGTTGCGCGAAAAACGCAGCCGACAGTCCTGTAATCCCGCCGCCCACGATCGTGATTGTTTGTGATTTCATATTTATTTAAATCGACTAGCAGCAAAATGAACCGGCGAGATATGAGGGGTTTCACCCAACATCAATTCCTTGATCAGCTGGCCTGTTCCGGATGCCATACTCAATCCAAGCATGTTGTGGCCAGCCGCGATCCAGACATTATTCATCGCTGGACTTCGGTCAATAATCGGCTTCCCGTCCCAAGTCATCGGCCGCCATCCAAACCACTCTTCTTCGATTGGGTCACAAGAGGGTTCGTGAAGATATTTTGCCGCAGCCGATTTTAACAACTCGATACGTCGCGGCGGAATCGTTGTGTCATATCCCGTAAATTCCATCGTCGATCCAATTCGATATTTCGACTGCATCGGCGTGATCGCGACATGGCTATCCTCAAAAATAATAGGGATTTTAGGCATCAATCTTGGTTTCGGCATGGTCAACGAATACCCTTTGCCAGGCTCGATCGGAATCGACATTCCTAAATGGTGATTCAAAAAAGGCGTCATCGCCCCGGTAGCCACAACAAAATGATCCGCTTCCAGTTCACGTCCATTGGATAGAACCGCTTTCGCATTCCCCTGGTCTCTCTCGAACTGCTGAACAGGAAAATCTTCAAGAATTGAAACGCCTAAACCCAGCATTTTTTCGCGCATTTGGGATAACAATTTATCCGGCCGTAAATGACAATCTCCTTCATAATGCCACCCACCTCCAAACCCCGACTTAATAGCCGGCTCTAATGTCGTCAACTGATTGCCATCATAGGGTGTCGCCGCCACCCCGAAATTTTGCCGGATGAGCCCATCCATTTTGCCAAAATCACGAAATGACTCTTCGTCATCAAAAACAAATAGCAGGCCTTTTTCCTGCCACTCACAATCAATATTTTCAGCCGCAATCAATTGCTGATACAACCGCTTGGAGGATTGCAACAATTCATGTCGGCCGCGGCCGGCGGCCATCATGTCCCGATGATTGCACCGCAGTGAAAAATTCCAAAACCACTTCACAAAGTTCATTTCAAACCGTGGCTTGACCGCAAACGGTGAATTTGATTTCAACATCGCTTTGAGCGTTTTTAATATTGCTCCGGGTTGGCAAAGCGGGAACACATGACTTGGGGAAATATAGCCGCAATTACCGTGTGAGCATGCAGCACCAAATTTATCGCGATCCACGATCGTCACTTGGCAACCCGCTTTGATCAGATTCCAAGCACACATCGCGCCAATGACGCCACCGCCGATGACGACAACACGATCACCCTGGCCAGCTTTCATGAGGGTATTCCCATCTTAAATGGATCATCCGAGTCGAGAATTAATTCCGCCTCTCCGCAAATATACGCTTCCCCCTCAATCGTCGGAATAATCCTCTCAGATTCTTCATCGTTTCTAAAGGAACCTGAAAATACCGTCCCAAGAATCCCCTCTTGCCGCCAAATCTCACCTGGAGCCAACAGCCCATCGGCAGCCAAACAGGCGAGCTTAGCGCTGGTGCCCGTGCCACACGGAGACCGGTCGTAAGCTCCCCCCGGGCAAAGAACAAAATTCCGACTGTGGTTAACCGGATTTTGAGGTTGAGTGAATAATTCGACATGGTCGATCGGCCCGTCACTGCCCCCAATCCCCTCGATTTCGAGGGTCTTCATAATTCGCTTGGTGACTTTGGTCAGGTGGTCTGCATTAGAAACACATAATTCTTCCTGTGAGTTTTTGACAAGGAAAAACCAATTTCCACCCCAGGCAATATCACCAATCACTTGGCCATACTCTGGAACCTCAAGGACGACGTCACGATGAAGGCGGTAGCTGGAAACGTTCTCGACTGCGACTCGACGATTGCTTGTAAAACTCGCTGTAACCAAC
>JACLAC010004529.1_pt1 | contig 15728 bp, 7 predicted proteins | sample 8027881 | NCBI WGS metagenome assembly JACLAC01 (sample SAMN15725517, study PRJNA655200) | protist metagenome | isolation source: fluorescence activated cell sorting (FACS) single amplified genomes of... | place: Spain: Blaines Bay Microbial Observatory, Mediterranean Sea | collected 2016-01-19
CGGCGGATAGCAGCGTTCTCAATGGCTCTCTCAAAGAGCTGACGCTAAGCGTAAAGCAGTCGACAGCAAGGGCGGTGGGCGAGATTGCGACGATCAAGGGCGACATTTCCACTATGCGTGCTGAGCGCAAAGTGCTCCAGCAGGAACTTGAGCAGGAAGAGCGCGCATTTCGCGATCACTGCGAAGAGTTAAAGCGTCTTGACGCAGAGCTCAGGACGCTGCGTTCCGAAGTGGACGCATCGCGCTCGCAGCTAACATCGCTACGCCAGCAGTCATTCGAGGCGAGAGAAAAGGCAGCTGCGAAGCAAGCAGAAATAAAGTCTGTTCGGTCTGCAATCGCCGAAAAGAGGCCTATTCCGACGTCTTCGCAGACGCCCCCAATAGCACCAGCTGCAACGCAGCATCCCGCAGACGTTGGCCGCGCAAAGTCAGCGTCGCCTTCCCCTTCAGGGACTACTGCGAGCAAGCCCATGGACTCATTCCTCGCGCAGGAGCTGAGCAAAGCGTCTACAGGGCAAAAGAAAAAGAGGGCAGCGCCCAAGCCGCCGACGCCATCTGCAGCTTCTTCTGGCGGCCCCCCGCCAGCGCCTGTGCGCGCCGCGACGCCAAAGGCGGACGTTGCAGTAGCCAAAAAACCCGAGCCTGCACCTGCACCAGATGCTCCCGCCGTCGAGCAGAACGCATTTGACGCAGATTTTCCATCTACCGACGACGGCGCGTTTGATGCGTTCCCAACACCAGCTGACGATGGCCCATCGATGGATCTCGGACCATTCGACGCGTTTCCCGACGATGACGGAGGCGCAGCCGCGACGACAGACGACGGCGATGGTGACAAGTTTTTAAATCCGTTTCCGTCCGATGATGCCGCTTTTGGTGATTTTGCTGACGACACGGGTCCGACTGGCGGCGTAGGCGCAGGAGCAGGCGACGGTGCAAATGCTGCAACTAACGCAGGCGACGATTGGGCTGCCTTCGACTCTGGCGCCGACGCGTTTGCTGCGTTTGACGCCGCGGACGGAGCTGGCAACGATGCTGATTTTGGCGATTTTGGCGCTTTTGACGAAGATACCAACTTTGACTTTGGGCAGCCGTGAGAGAAAAAGAAGCGACAACGCAAGCGAAACAACACCACTTACACCCAAGGGGTATTAAAATAATAAATAATGACGAACAAAAGAATATGCAGCACCGCATTTATTTCATAGCATACTATCTAAATAAACAACATTAAATACGCAGGGTATGCTGAATATAAAGATACGTAAATACTTATTGCATCGAAACGATTCTATATTATGCATACCTTGACGTGCAAGAGGTAACATAACATATATAACATAATATGTTATGTTACCTTACCTTAAGTATTGCAACTACGCATTATTTATCCTTAAAAATAAAAATTTGAAAAAAAAGAAATCCCCCCATTATTATTTATTATAAAATTTAAAAAAAAAAAATATTATTTATTTTTGGAATACGTAAATCTCCACTCCTCGGTTGCAACGCTGCGCGATTCAAGATGGCGCGACCGCTTCAACGCAATATATATGCATTTATACTCTGGAGGAAAAAAAAGTCATTATGCGGTGCGGATGTGGACCGTGAACATTTTTTAGACTGCTCACTATTATAACATACTGTTTAGGCGGCTCCAAGTGTGAACGCCTGTTGTTTTTTTTGCATCCTTCCTTCTATCTGATTAGAAAGGGCATCTGCTTGCGCACCATGCGCCGCACGCTCACCCGCGCGGCGATTCTCCGTCAGAAGTTTGGGGCGTTGAGCGTCCGGCATGCGGCGAGCGTCGCCGCTCCGACTCTTAGGCAAGCATATCAGCGTCGCTACAACGCTAAGGACAGCGGTGGTTTCTCCGCAGCAGCAGCAGCAGCAATCGCAGCTGCGGCAGCTACTGCTGCGACTGCTGCCGCAATCACGTCCGGCAGAGCAGACTGCGATGCCGCGCACGTGCGCGTCGAGGGTACTCGGCGGCAACTAAACAAGCAGTACAAATTTGGTAGAGTCCTCGGGGAGGGATCGTTCGCTGTCGTGCGACAAGCGACGGATAAAGCGACGAAGCGCAAGTACGCTGTCAAACAAATATCAAAGAAGCTTAGCGACGCGTGGTCGCTTAAAAATGAAGTCGATGTGATGAGGGAGATCGGCGAGCACGTCAACCTTGTGTCGCTCAGAGGCGTGTTTGACTCGGAAGAGACGCTCTACTTGGTAATGGACCTCGTCGAGGGCGGCGAGCTGTTTGACCGAATCATCGACGAGGGCGAGTTGAGCGAGAGAGAGGCGAGTCGCCTGTTTCGGGAGGCGGTGCAAGGAATCAATCACATGCACCTCAAGCGCATCGTGCACCTCGACATCAAGCCCGAAAATCTGCTGCTAACGTCCCACAGCAAAGCCGCAGACGTCAAGCTTGCCGACTTTGGCCTCGCCGTCAAGCTGCAGACGCCAACCGACAAGTGCTGCGATTGGGTGGGCACGCCCGCGTACTGGCCGCCCGAAATGGTGAAGAAGGAGCCCTTCGACTGCGCCGTCGACATCTGGGCGCTCGGCTGCGTGCTCTACATCATGCTGTGCGGCACGCACCCGTTTGATCCGCAAGGCGACGCGCCCGAGCCAGCGATTCTCGCCCGGGTCGTCGAGGGCGACTACGACACCAAAAATACCCAGTATCGCGCTATCAGCGCGAGCGCCAAAGACCTCCTGCGCCACTTGCTTGATCCCGACCCCTCGAGGCGGTACACTGCCAAGCAGGCGCTGATGCACCCATGGCTTGACCCGGCAGAAGATTTGAGCGACGAGCCTCTCATGAGCGTCAAATACTTGCGCATGTTTCGGCTTTTGTGCACGCTCAAGATGATAGGGTCTGCGGCAAACGTGTTTGATTCCATCGACTCCGACGGCGATGGGTTTCTCACTCGCGAGGAGATCGAGGAAGCTATGGGGCCCCTAATAGAGGCGGCTGACAGCTCTATCGAGCAGCGGGAAAAAATAGTAGACGATGTGTGGAATTTGATGCGCGGGGACGAAAATAGAAGCGACAGGGTCTCAAAGGAGGAGTTTGAGGCAGTGATGTCGCGCGCGCGAGTCGCGTCGACGCCGTCATCGAGCATTGCCGAGTACGAGAAGCTGTTTGGCGTGTTTGATCGCAGCGGCGATGGGTACATCTACAAAGATGATTTGAGGCACATGCTGTCCCTCGTCGTGGGCGAAGCTGCGATCACAGACGAGGTCGTCAGCGCGCACATGAAGCGCGCCGATAAGGACAACGATGGTAGAATGGACTTTGCAGAGTTTGTGACGTTCGTGCGCACATTAGAAGTGCAGAGGGCGAATGCGCCCAGGAGATCGTCCATTGTGACGCCCCGGAGGCGCTCGACGACAAAAAAGCGCAGCAGCGCAGAGTGAGCGCGTGCACAGTGATGCAAAACCAATATTCTAAATTAATACCATGTAAATAGTTTTTCAAAAGTCAAGTAGAGGCTATTTTCCAAATGTATGCATATTATATTATATTATATTTTATAAACGCCACAGAGCGCAGAGAATGCACCATCACAACTTCGTGTACGGTTCGTGGTCACTATCGTGGGCGCGCGATAGGAGCGGGCGCTCCATCTTTAGGCCCGCGTCGACGCCTTCGATGGAAGATATCGAGGTCCTCGAGGCGCCGCTGGGACGAGGAACGCGTATCGGAGATCGCGACTCCGCGTCGTCGCAAGGCGCCCCGAGCGACGCTTCGAGGTCCAAGACGCCACCGGCAGACGCGCGATCTTGGCGCGCGATCTGCAGCCGGGCGAGCATGATGACGGCGGTAACCGTGCACAAGACGCCCATTGCATATACTATCCCTTTGGGAAGGGTAAAGCGGGTGTAGTCTTGGTAGTAAAATAGTCCCCCGAGGGCAGCGCCTGTTTCCTCGACGACAGACTGCGTGGGAACAAATATCATTGCGGGGGTTACTTTCAGCCCACGGGTCGTCGCTGTCATCTGGCTTACATAAAACACAGCGAGCACGAGTCCAAGAAACCACATAAAAGGGTCCTTGAGCACGGCGACGATGCCCCCCTTTGATATCTCGCCTCCAAAGAGGCTAAAGAGACTCTTGGTAAAGGTGATGTTGCACGCGCCGAGCGACCCAGCGAGCGCGCCGCGACTAATGTACATCGCATTTCGCCGCCAGCCGGGCACATCTGTGCCGCCGCTGCGTTTCAGTATGCGAGGTGCGCGCCACATGAGAATGACGAAAGCAAAGAGGCAGCTGAGAAAAATAATAAAGCTGGGCTGCTGGCACAGCCATATGAGCTTGTCGTTAGTGAGATCGCCGTCGCCCGTCTTGGGCGCGGAGAGGACAACAGCGATCGATCCGAGGATGATGAGCCCAATGCACGCGCCGTCTTTGCGCCAGCTGAAGGGCTCCTTATTTAGTTTGGTAGCAAAGAAAGCGTTGGCGACAAAAATGATAGTCCCGCACGGGGAAAGGAGGGTCGGCGAGGCGAAGATGAGAGCCGTTGAAAGCAGCACGCCGCTTCCCGCGTACAGCACAACGCCGAGATACAGAAGCCTCTGCTTTTTCATCGGCACGCGCTCATCTTCGGACTTTTTCAGCTCTCGCTGCATCGAAAACCTCTGCAGGTTCGCGCCGAGCGCCATCGTCGACCGAAACACCATATATATCGCCAACCCGATGGCGCTGCACACCCACGCGCTCGCGCATTTTACCATCTTTGCAAAACTGCGCAATTTGTAAGAACGAACAAAACACGTTTCCACGATCAAGCGTTATTATGTCAAAAATCAACGGTGGAACGTGCAAAAAAGCGAAATGATCGTTTCCCTTTCGTGCGTATAATAAATGTGCAGTTCTTCATTTTTATTAAAACAACATAATAATAACAACAAGGGGATAATGATAATATAATAATAGACGTTTTTTAGTAAAAACAATATGAAAATTATATTGAAAAAATGTATGCTGAACTTTATTTACCTTACTCGATCATATATTATTACACTAGTACTGCTACTACATCATACGAGTATATAGTAGTACTATTGCTGTACTCGTACATCATATTTTATTTTTAAAAAAGGTATAAAAATATCAACTTATTATAGTAAAAAGCCTCATTAAAAAAAGTACGTATATACAGTATGTACGCATCACTGACGAACTGAAGACATGCGCGCTGAATGCGTTCCGAAATCGCACCTCCTTAAATAACTACGTATATAGTTAATAATAACATACTTTCATCATCCAACCAAGGGGCGACATATATACAATATATAGGAATGCATACCTTACTACACAAATACAGCCATCATCCCCTTTTTTATTAGTTATTTAAGCAGAGTTAGACGGAGGACTGAGAAAAAGTGGACACCAATTTTACTTTTTTCATAGTTTATTTATTATGATGTTATGTACTACTTGCTTATGCGTAGTGAAAAACACACCCGCCGTGTAATTAAAATAACTAATAATATTCACGACATAAATAATGAAATAATAACATGTGATGTGTGCATATTAAAAAAAACATCCACAAATTGGCTCATCTCATTATTTGATCCCACACAACATCTAATATCTTAAATATTATATATTATTGTTATTGCTGTGTGGATTATGCTGCGCGTGGTAGATTTGACCGCATGTAAGCGCGAGAATGGTGTCATCTTCGAGGCGGATCAAGTGCTACTGCATTTGTCCGATGGTTTTATTCTCTCTTGTTGGCTTGAATCGAACGAGCAGCGTTGCATGCACAGTTCCTTCGAGTAGACTGCGCACACAAATACTCCCTTCCAAATGCAACTTTTTTCGCACAAAGACAACTACAATATCTTTGCTTCGTAGATGCGGTAGCTAATATTTATATACGCGCCCATTTGCTCGTTGCGGATACTTTGCTTATTAGAAACGGAAAAGAATTGATCACCTCATTGAGACTTTGCTGTATATATTGAACCCACATAAAACGTTCAAAAAACAATGGCGCAGGTGGTTGACGATTCGATAGCTTCCCCTCCCCAAACACCAAAAGGACAGCTGAATTTTCAGCGATTGGAAGATATCGTCGAAGTTTTTGAAAATGAGCACTATGTACCTGAAGCAGGCTTCACAAAAAAAGAGCTCCCAGTGGGAGTACATGCTTGGTCCAATAGAATCGGGCACAATAGAGTGGAGTGGTACAGCAAGAGTATCTTGGGCGATGGAAACGAAGCTGCCAACCTGCCCAGCGTGCCAAAGATAAAGCAAATCAAATGGCAACGACGCAGCCTGCGCTCTAAGCAATATGAAGGCAATGATAAGGAAATAGAGAGTCCGAGGAGAAAAAGAAGCCACTCCTTCCCGAATTATGAGTCAAGTATCCCCAAAGGTTGGAAATGGGCAGACAAGTGGCAGGTGAAAAACGTGGCGTTCATGGTGCCCGCAGACAGTGAAAGCAGCAGCGCAACAGACGGGTGGATATACGGATCCGCGTTTTCCGAATTTTCCCAAGCTCTTGCGCATGGCACGGCAATCACACCCTCGCATGAAAAAATGGTCGTCCGCACGCGTCGGTGGGTACGAAAAAGGTACCTTGATCACCCGAAAGCAACGGAGGATGAAAATGAAAGAGTGCTATGCGAAGGGTACCTAAGCAAGATGGCGCGACTGGGGAAGAACCTTGGGCGTAAGCATTGGTCGATCAAATATTATGTTCTTTCAACCACCAACTACGATGGTTGTAATAAAGTGTATATGAGAGCGTACAAGAGCAGGATGGATATGGAGCTCCTCCGGCAGTTTACGTTAGGACGAAGAACAAGGGTAAAATTTGCATCCTCCTCCTCATCGTCACCACGAGCGACGCCAAAGGACACCACCACTGCGCGCAACGATGCGCCGCCCCGCTTTTCGGTCATCACCAATCCAATGACATCAATGCGAAAATACACGTTTCTCGCCGATTGCAATGCTGACCAGCAATCGTGGGTTTGCGCAATCGAAAATGCAAGGGATTTGATCTCCGCGCAGCCGGGCAAGAGCCCGAGGCGATTTTCGAGCAGCCACACAAATAGTAGCCTTGAATCGCCAACAGGTGCCCCAGCGCGCTTCGCAGCAGTAGACCCACCAACGATGGCGTGGGACGCCAAAGTACCAGCTCCTCGCATCGACCCCGACTGCCTCGTCGGATCGATGACGTGCTGTTTGACAACGTCGTTTGCTTGCAGCGCAAAGGAGTTTTACGAGCACTTTGTTTCAGATAGCGCGATCTTTTCAATGAAAACCCAGCACATGCGGAGAAAGCAAGACAGCAACGTGCAGTGCACATCATGGGTACCATCGCCGCGGGACTATATCCCCGGGACTGGCGACTACGACGAGGAACTCCTCGACGATATGTTTGAGCTCATTGCAACGACAGATAAAAACTACTACATCGTTCCGGGGTTGGGCACGGAGTCGTTTCGCGCTGCCGCGCCCTCTGAAGATGCAGATACCCCGATGCCATCACCCCCAACGCGACTAATTGCGATGAAGACTAAAACTCCGGTCGGTACCTCCACAAAGGTGTCCAAATTGCAGTGGTACTACTGGTTCCCTGGAAGCGCCGAGGGAGGGGGCGACGTGCTTGTGCTGCACACCTCGAGCACCTCGTGGGACGTACCGTATGGAAACTACTTTACCGTCGAAGACCGATTCGTAGTGCAGGACAGGGAATCCGAAGACAACGTCTGCGATCTCAACGTCTACCTTGAGATAAAGTTTACCAAAAGTACGATGCTCAAGGGCATGATCACGAAAAAATCGAAAAAGGCGTGCATAAGCGCTTACCGCCAGTGGAACCAAATGGCGCACGAGGCGCTAGAAGATTCTTCTCGCGGGGCAGTGAAAGGAGTCAACCATGATCCCGTGAAGAGCGCCAGGGAAGAGAGCTGCATCAGCGAAAAGGACCCAGCGGCAGAGAAGAAGGGCGGCCGCGCGAACGTGCCTTTTCCCCTTTTGTACGTGCTGTTGTCGCTCAATGCCGCGTTGCTGCTCCTCGTCGCGTACGGCGTGAGAATTTTGGTCGACATCCGCCGCCTTTGCGGCTGACGAGGAAAGTATTGATGTACGTTGTTTCTACGCATCCACAATAATTTCTTCTTTTTTTTTTCGGATTTTTAATTTTTCTTACGCAAAAAAAGGTATTTAATTAAAAAGCAATAACATCGTCTGCTTTGTTGACGTGCGGCTCATTCAAATGGAAAAAGTCGTCCGCGCTGTGCATGCTGCTGCATCGCGCGCGAGGGACGGCAACGGTCCTTCGATCGTATTTTTGACGGGTGCGGGGTGCTCAACGGCCTGCGGTATTCCTGATTTTCGCTCCCTTGGTGGAATGTACGATACGCTTCGACCTGAAGTTCTCACTGCCTCTAAGGAGCAGCGGGAAGCGATGGCTCGCGATCCTACGCTCGTCGTCAATTGGAGCCTATTTTCTCAAAACCCGTTGCCATATTTGGAGCTACGACGACCGTTTATATTGAACCAGGGCGCATATAAGCCATCGCTGGCGCACCACTTTATCGGTGCGTGCGACAAACGAGGCGTGCTCCGGCGCGCGTACACGCAAAATATTGACGGCCTAGACTACGCTGTGGACTGCATCTCCCGCGAACGCATTATTCCAGTGCACGGCTCCCTCAGCCAAGCGGCGTGCGAAAATTGCAACGCTCCAATGGACTTTGATGCATTCAAAGCGGCCGTGAAGGAAAATATTAAAAATATATACGAGCCCAATCAGGGACCGCCTGCATCAAAGCCTATCGTTTGCAAAGAATGCTCACTTCCTCTTGTGAAGCCAACGACTGTACTCTACGGACGATCGCTTCCTGAGACCTTTTTTGATAACGCTCCCGCTGACACTGCTGCCGCCGATATTCTCTTCGTCGTCGGAACAAGCTTAAGCGTATCTCCTGCCAACCAGCTAGTGAGCATGTGCTCGCACAGCAGCACGTTGCGCGTTCTCGTGAACGCGGAGTGCGTGGGCCAAGACCTTGGATTTTCGCCCTCGACGAATACCAACGACGTGTTTCTTTCGGGCCCAGCTGACGAGACGTTATTTGAGCTTGCGCAGGCTCTAGGATGGGAAAGCGATCTTTTCGATGCGCGCGAATCGATGGCAGAGCGATCCGCCTCGCTTTTCACTGCTTAATCTAGTATCATATGTTCATTACCACATTTGTCATGTAAATATTTTATTTAAAATTGTAAAGCAAATGCTGCGTGCGTGTTACATACATAAATACATATTTAGTTATTTATACATACAGTTGTTGTTTCGTAACGCAACGCGTGCATTGTGCATTTTGAAATTATCCTGTCTTGATGTTGTGGATGAGATTATCGTACCGACGGTACCTATCATTGAGGCATAACTTGATGACGCCCTGAAAGTGTTTCGCCGCCTGCTCTTCCGTCAGGTCTAGTTGGAGCATGTCTGCCATGTACTGTATCTCAGAGTCGGTCGTCAGCTCAGGCATTCCCGCAGGAATCATCAGCCGGAAGAGCGTTATGAGCTCGTTGCCATGCCTCCGCAGAATATTGTACGCCTTGCACGCAGTCGACACAAACACTTTGTAGTCCGATCCTTTCTTGCCGCCCATGACGTGCGCCATTTCTGGCGTAAACACGAAGGGTGTCCTCTCCCGTTTGAATCCCATCTTTGACTTGAAATGTCCCAAAAAGTGACCAAAATCAATGTGGAATAGCTCGCCCGTCGTCTTGATCATGATATTGTCCGAGTGCCTGTCGCCGATGCCCATAACGTACGTGGCGACAACGTAGCCTGCGCACGAGCGGACGAACTTGTCGATAGCCTTCCGCATCGACCCGCGATTGTTGTCCTCAAGAAAGTCCTTGATCGTGTTGTCGCGCAGCGCCCCACTGTACTTTCCAGCATACTTTTTGTGGATATCTGCCGTCGTCATTGAAGGAGTGACAATCTCAAGCATGCCAAGCTCGTCGCCCGTCGACACGCACGCGTACGGCGACATGCACAAGTCCATGCCATTGCTCAGCCATATTTGATCCATAATGCGGATGATTTGGAGCGTCATCTGATCCTGGCGAAGGTCGTCGCCCGACTTGAACATCATCCAGTAAGGCTTCCCGCCCGCCTCCTTCGCATCGACGTTCTCCAAACACAAAAACAGCGGCTTCTTCTTGCTGTTCATGACCCTGCACTTTTCGGTGCGTATACTCGACACCTTGATGCGCGAGTCGAGGCTGATCTGAAATTCTGATGGCAGCTGCCCATTCAGCTTATCGAGGAGCATTCTGCCAACCTGGTTGCGCTCCGCTTTATCCCCCTTTACCTTGAGCACGCTGTCTGCGACCGTCTTGAGAAGATTTTGCACATCAAACTGCCTCGTTAGCTCTCCCCTGTGCGTGCCGCACGACTGCAGGTACGCCTTGAGCAGAATGCCAAAGCGCGTCGCGAACTTGACGAGGTGCATCTCTGAGCGGAGCGTCCAAAACAGCTTCATGCCGACCTTGCGGGGATTCTGGAGGCCTCTTCGCAAGAGAAAATTAGCGAGGGCGCTCGCGTGGTACGCTTCATACTTGAGCACCTGCGCGAGCTGGAGGAGAAACTCAGCCAGCTCGTCGTCGCTAAACGCCTCGAGGCACCCCACGGCGTACTCGCGCAGCCTGTAGTCGCCGAAGCGCCGATCGAGCAGCTCCATCGCCTGCATCGGTCCCGGCGTCTTCCACCTTCGAAGTATCTCTAACGCAGTGTCCCTCTCCGCCATGCTCGTCCAATCGACTGAGAGCATGACTTTGGCGAGGGCCTCCGATCGGCCAGTCAACTTCTCGCGGTGCCGCCACAGCTTGGCGCGCTCCTGCCGCGTCATATTGTACGCGAGAATTGGATCGCGCTTCAATAGCTCTTCAATGTCAGCGGGGAGTGTTCCGATGGCGCTCGCAGACGCGTCGTCGAATGCGGACGAGCGCCTGCCATCGCGGGCAACAGATCCTCGCCTCGCCTCCACGTGCGGCGGCACTACGCAGGGAGGGATCTTGTAGTACGGCGTCGCGCCAAACGTGTCGAATTCGACGAGTATCTCAGGCGCATTCATCGCAGGATTGTTTACGCACAGCACGCTCACCTCGCCCCTCTCGTCGGGCCACATCTGCACGCGCTGCAGCGACGTCTTCATCGTTGCAGTGCAATCATACACCTGCAGCGCGGCGCCGCCGAGAATGTGCTTCACAGGACCAACGTCGTCCAGGTCAGCTTCAGCAGCAGCAGCGGCAGCTGCCGCCGCCGCCGCTTTCTTGCTCTTCTTGCTTGGGGTCGTCAGATTCTTCATCTTCTCACCAAGGAGAGTGAAGCATATCCTCGATCCGAAGGGCACGTTGGCGATGGAGCGGTTGAAGTAGAACCAGTCCTCGTCGAAGCGTATCGAAGGCGAAGTGCGCAGCGAGTGCGTCTCCTTCGCGTGAAGGCTCACCCCGCCAAACACGAGCTCAACGCGCAGCTTGATGCACTGGTAGCGGCCGTACCGCGGCAAGCTCTTGAGCTTCGACAGCCCACGAAGCTTGACGCGGAAAGGCCACGCGAGGTCGGCAGTGTTTACCCGCCCCGCATTCTCGTGATCGATAGAAAGAATCTCGTCCTTGACTGTCATCGCCTGGCGATTTGCGGCTTCGCATATGCTCGTCCACTGCGCAAACGACATCGTCGGGCAGCCAGGCAAGTCGACGACGCCTGAGGCGCTCTTCATCGTTCCCATCGTCAATGACCTGCCTACCTTGCCCTTGCTCGCGTCATCGTCTTTTCCACCAGCTGGCTTTCCCGCGGGGGGGTCCACCATCTCAATGTAGTTGCTCGGCACGAGGCCTCGCTCCCCCAATTTTCGCCGCGGGCCGTAGGTCCTTCCCTCCCTAACGGGCGTATCGTTTAACTTTGTGAGAGTGCCGTACCACCAGTCGGCGCCCTTCACCCACTCAATCGACATCTGATCGTCCTTGCGGAAATCCAGCTTTGCCTTCGACGTGTCAGACCCGCAAAAGTTAAACTTGGCAATTGCAATCCGCGTCGCGGTCGTTGCTTCGCTCGTGGATGCCCTGCCCGCTCCGCTGCTCCCGTCAGGATCGTCCTCCGCGAGCACGCCAACTGCAGCGCGCGTGCGCGCCGCGGCAGGGCCCTCTGTCCACACGATGCCATCGCCGTCTGTCGTCTGCGCCTTTTCACCGGCAGCTCCGGCTATCCGCGATCGCGAAGCTTTTTTCGAAAGCTTGGACGCGCGCTCCGAATCGGAGCGTATGGCGCCCGACGCGACGAGCTGCTGGACGCTCGAATCGGACCGGCGAAGGCCCGTCGTGCCGTTGGAAGGATCAATGCGGAGATCGATGAGCGCCAGCTCAAGTTCTCCGTTGATGTGCCCTCTCTTCAGCGCATCTTCAAAGCACTTGTACCTTCCCAGGGGCGCAGACCGCTCGGCGAGGTAGTCGCACCTCGATGCTACTTTGAATCCAAACACCTGCGCGCCCGACTCGTCGATCTCCTCTCCATGCTTGCGCTTGAACGTGCTAAAGAGGCGCTCGACGAGCTCCTCGACCGTATCTTCGAGCTTGAAGGGAATCTTGATAAGACTGAGCGTGTCGCTCAAGCCGACGATGCTCACAATCATCACCCGCTTGCCTTTGGGAGTCCTCAGCGCCTCGCCCGCGACGCGGTACTGCGGCCATCCTTTGAGTATTTGCAAGCAGGGCTCCATGCATCTGCCGATGCGCTCCCACGAGCGAAACGCCTGCCGCACGCTGGGATGCTTTTGCAGCTCGTCGGGATCGATGTCATATCGCCTCAGCGAGCTCAGTCCGCTCAGCTCGTCGGGGAGATTGCTGATCCAGTTGCGATACTTTTTCCCGTGGTGAGCCCGCGTCGAGACGGCGTCGAGGAGAAGCTGCTTCACCTCCGGACCGACGGCAAGAAAGTTCTCAAAGCTCAACTGCGACAAGCTAACGCACATGCACTGCCTCGTGCACACGACCGTGGCTGTTCGCGGGCGATGCTCCACGAGCGCCACCTCGCCAAAAAAGTCGTTGGGTCGCATAACGCGGAGGGTCTCACCGCTGCTGTTACGCGCCTCCACCTCGCCGGATTTTATCACGTAAAACCTATCGCCAGGATCCCCCTCCTTGAATATAGTCTGATTTTCCTCAAAGTAGTCGTATACAAACAGCCCTGCCAGCAGCTCCAGCTTCGAGACGGGAATATCTGCAAAGAAGGGTACCTGCGCGAGCGTCTTGGCAGACCTGCTGTTGGCGACCTTCATAAACTCGTGCCGAAGCTCGGGGACGATGTCGAGAAACTTTGTAAACTTTGACGCGTTGAGCAGCATCAGCGTCAGCGGCGTCGTGGCTGTGACCGTGGCCGTCCGCGGACTGCTCTGCAGCAGACTTAGCTCCCCAAAAAACTTTCCCGCCCCAAGCCTAGCTAGCTCGTTGTCTGTCCCGTCGGCCATTTCAACCGTGACAGCGACCTCGCCGCGGGTAATGATGTAAAACTCCTGCGCCCGCTCGCCTTCTGCGCACACGATTTCACCCTCGCGGTACTGCACAAAGTGAAAGAGAGAGCCGAGGAGATCGAGCTGGTGGAGGGTAATTTTGCGGAAAAAGGGCACAGAGCTGAGCGTTTTGCCCGTCCGGTGGGCGGTCAGTCGCTCCATCGCGCGCTGCATGGCGGGATACTTTCGAACGAGATCGTTAAAGTCGGCGCCGGTGAGCTTCAGAAGGGTGCACTGTCCCGTGCTGACGACGGTGGCAGTGCGATTAATATGCTCAAGCAGCGCCATTTCGCCGAACCACTGCCCCTGACGCATGACCGCTAGATCTTTGGCGCCCTTGCGCACAGCGACGGCCCCCTCGACGATTATGTAGAATGCTTTTCCGACGGAACCTTCCGTGAACACGACCTCGCCGTCGGTGAACGTGTTAAAGGTAAACTTTGACTCAATGTCGCGAAAGCCGTCCGCATCTAGAAAGCCGTAGTCAGATCCGTCCTCTTTGTGAGCGCGCTCAAAGAGAATAGAGAAAAAGGGAAGCTGCCGCAAGCTCGTGTAGCCATAAAAGTAGGATGCGTGGTGGAGGTCTACATTTCCCGACATGCGCGACCACGCGGAGAGCTCCCCCCACGAGCCGATGCGAGAGCTCATGCGGCGGATCCTCACCGACGTTTGCCTCGATGCTTGCGACGCCTTGCGTCGGGGCGAGTGCGGCTGTGCGGAGCCTGACTCTTTCCGCGCCAGCGCCTCCTCCTCGTCGGTAAAGAGTTTGATATAGTTGTTTGGAACGAGGGCCTCCGTGCCATCACCGCCGATGACAGATGCTCTCCACCACGGCTTTTCTGTCGGATACACCTTGAGATAGTCGCCTTGCCGAAAACTGAGCTCCCTATCGGTGCTGGCGCGGAAATCAAAAAGCCCCACTGCCCGCTTTGGCGCTATTTTCTTCGAAGAAGAAGATGACGATGACGACGATTCGGCGGTCATTTTTCCGGAGGGAGCACCTGGAGGCGCAGCCGAGTCGAGTTGCGCCTTCTTGTGAACTGAATTCGAAGGGCGTCTATTTGCTCCATCGCTCTTCTTGTCTCTCCCTGCCGACGACGAAGATGCTGAAGATGAGGATGCGAACGATGACAGCGCGGCGGTAGCAGCGGCGTCCCCTTGAAGGACCTTGATGTAGTTTGCGGGCACGAGTCCCATGTCGTTCTCCGTCCTCGCAGGCCACCATTGCTCTTCCTCATGCGCGAGTACCAAGAGCATCTGGCCTTTACTAAACGACATCTGATCCTCATGCTCCTTTCGAAAGTTAAACATGGCGACGGCCTTCACAAAAGATCCAGGGGAAGCTTGCCCCAAAGACGACCGAGAGGAGGAAGTGTCTTTGCTCGCCGCTGATCCATTCCGCGTCATATTTCGACCATCACTCGCAGACGTCGTTGTAGTCGTCGCCGTTTCCGTTGCTAATAATGTCGAAGATGATAACGACGATGCAGCTCGATTTGCGGGAGGCTGATCGGCGTCTTCCTTTTCCAAAACGCGAACGTAAAGTCGGGGAACGTACCCCTCTTCGCCCGTTCTGATATTTTTCGCAGCCCACCAGTCCTTCGTTTCCCTTGGTTCCACGCGGAGCTTATCAAGCGCTTTTATTGTAAGCGTCCTCTTGGAGCTTGTTCCATCAAAATCGTAAAGCGCCACAGCGGAAACGGTCGCGTCGTCACTCCCCGAACGCAGACCCCGCAGGGAGCGTCCCGATAGCTCCGATTTCAAAGTCGCGCTGCTCATGCTTAATAATTTTTAAAAAATAGTGCAGCCAGCAATATCAAACAAAAAAGGCACGCTGCAGCGTATACTACGCAGACGGCCGCACCAGCAAATTGGCTACTAATTCCCTCAGCGAGTGTCGTAGTACCACCCTCCAAAAAGGTATGAATATCTATTTCAAAACGCAAATAAGCGATCGTCGCAAGCGCGTTTAATGTATTGCACCTTTTCGAATGAGAACATACCAACACGCTCCTTTTCTTTTTCAGCCTGCTGCGCGCGTGGGCGAGGCGATGGCACGTTACTTCAATAGGATATCCTTTGTATATTATGATATTTTATTTTTTATTGAGTAAATAAAATTAAAAATTAAACAGAAATTATAATATTATAAATAACAATAATGGAGTCTTAAA